>JAABUL010003070.1_pt1 | contig 25710 bp, 23 predicted proteins | sample 5559151 | NCBI WGS metagenome assembly JAABUL01 (sample SAMN10711876, study PRJNA513368) | rock metagenome | isolation source: Antarctica rocks | place: Antarctica: Victoria Land, Pudding Butte sud | reverse complement strand
CACGACCGCCTGTCTGGCGCCGACCAGATGCCCTCCCTGGCCACCCTCATCACCCAACGCGCGGCTGAAGCCCACGCCCCCGTGGCGCTCGCGGCGGCCTAGCCCCCCCGATTTTTCGATAAGATACGTCGTGTGGCTCGTCGTCCGCCAGCGAGCGCGCCCAGGCCGCGACGGCCGTGCGCGAGAGGGGGAGCGTCGCCTTCTCGTGGTACGTGACCACGCAGCCGGCCGTCCTCAGCAAGCCCACGGCGCGCCGGACGCAGTCGTGTCGACTGAAGCCCGCCAGCAGGACGCGCATACCGGGAGCGACCAGCGGAACGATCAAGGACTCGTGGTGCGGTTCGGCCAGGACGTACTCCCAGCCGGCGCCGCTGATATCCGGCAGAACCTCGCCGTGTTGGAGGAGTATGGTCAGCGCGGCATTGTAGCCGGAGACATCTTCGCCGTCGACGCGTTCCTGGACAAGTGGCCAGAGGTCGTGAGGACAGCGGTCCACCAGCATCTCCCCAACCGTCATGTCGTCGACCAGGATGCGGCGGTCGCACGTCCCCGCCGCACGCGCGACCTCTTGGGCCAAACGATCATCGAACCCGTCGAGCAGGGCGGGTAGTTCGTCGGCGAGGGCGTCGATGTCGTGATGGATGACGCTTTGATCGTTGGAGGGATATATCTCGGGGTGAACTAGCACGTAGGCATCGTATGCGGACCCCGTGTCGGCAGTCGTCCCTCGCCTTGTCGATGGCATAGCCGGTTCCTTTCCTGTATGTAGTCCATTCGGCGTGCCACAAGAAGCGCCACCATGGTCGCGGCCCTAGATCGGGACACTCCCCCCGGCCAACACGGCCCAACATGTCGTTACCGCACGTCACCGCCGTGTCGGCCACGGGGACGGCAAGCCGGCGTCGCCCCACCGATGGCGTGGTCTGTCGACGAAGCCTGGGAGGCGACGCCTAACAACGAGGACAGCGTCGTCGTTCGCCCGTCTACGGGTCCAGTATCCTTACCCGACCCGCACGCGATCGCCGCCGGGGGAGCGGATTTCGGGCGACCCGAGCGGGATTGCCCTCGTGTCGCGCCGGGGCGTACGGCTCAGGCAGAGCACGCGCCCGTCGTCGAGAGGGACGATCTCGCACGCGTCGCGCGCGAGCGCCGGGCGCAGCGCGCGCGCGGCCGCGTAGGCCGCCCGCCGATCGTCATAGACGCCGACCCACGACGTGTCGCACCGCTCCAGGGCGACGATGTCGTCGCCAAGGAGTCGATTGAGCGCGTTGCGCACCAGGAGCTGCGTCGCCTGGGCTAGCTGCAACTCTCGCCGCTGCATGTCGCCGGTGCTCCTGGCGATGGAGTCGGCATAGAACTCCTCATCCCACGGCACGTCCCAAAACAGCCGCATCTGACCGTTTCCGACCCCCATCGGTGTCTCCTTTTCATCCCTGACTCCCAACGCCACGCCCCGGCGTCGCGGTCGCGTCCACTCCAACCCGACAACAGGGACCCCCATTGATGGGCGACAACAGGGCATGGTCATGCCGTGTCTCCCCGCGCGCCCATGCGCGCGGCGAAAAGGGGCGAGCGGGTCAGGCTCACCCCGCCACAGGTCACGCCGCGTGACCATCCTCCGCCGCATGGCGCGCGGCCTTCTCGCCGGAGTTCGGCGAGAGTTCCCCCTCCGGAGCCGCGGGAGGCGCGAGGGGTAGGGTCGCCGCCTCGGCGGCGCCATCCTCCGCGCGCGCCAGGTCCACCTCGAGCGCGTCGAGTTCGGCCTGCTTGTCGATCAACTCCCGATCGAACTCGAACGGTTGACCCAGACGCGGCACGAAGTCGGCCACGCGGCGTCGCGCGGTCATCCGTTCCATCTCGTAGTGGGCCAGGTTTTTCTCGAAGTCCCGCAGGGCGTGCTCGAACGTCGCGACGACCCCGAGTTCGGGCTGACCCAGCGAGATGTGGACGGGCTGATCGAATTGGGTCCGCTCGATCAGGATGTCGTAGTCATACGCGCTGGTCCGAATACTGCCGCGGCCCTTGTACCGTATGTCGAAGCCCCCGATGGCGCCGATGCGCTCGGCGCCGTCCAGGCGCTGCCGCACGTTGCGGCCGATCGCGAAAAGCAGCGCCGCCCCGGCCGCCTTGCGCTCGGTGTACACGGCGCGGCCCACGGTCATGCGGAAGGCGTCGCCGCGCGTGTCGCGCCGCCGCGCGATGTCCTCCTCGATCGCCGCGATCCGCTTGTCGGCATAGCCGATGGCCGACTCGGACAGGTCGATGTTGCGACGAATCGCGATCTGGTCGTCGAAGTGCGCCGCCTTGAGGCGGCGCAGACGGCCGACCTCGCCGTCGAGTCCCGCTTTCCGCAGCAGCCGCTCGTCGCCGCTCGCCAGGGCTTTGGCGATGGCGAACTGATTGGATTGGCTTTCCCCGATGTCCTCCATTCGTCTGATCGTCGTATCACCCTTGAGGGCCGCCTCGATGAATTTGGCTTTCCTCTCGAGCGTCTGCCACATCTGCGCGTCGAGCGACCCCAATGTCGCGTAGGCGTAGAGCCGGACCTGCTCATTCTGGTTGCCCTGCCGCACGATGCGCCCCTCGCGCTGCTCCAGGTCCGCAGGCACCCACGGCACGCAGACATGGTGCAGCGCGGCCAGGCGCGTCTGGGCGTTGACGCCCACGCCCATCGTCGCCGTGCTGCCGATCAGCACGCGAACCGTGCCCGCGTTGACGGCCTGGAAAAGCTTCAGCTTCCGCTCGGATGTGTCGTAGTCCTGCATGAACGCGATCTGCCTGGCGGGGATGCCGCGCGCGATGAGCCGCTCCCTGATCCAGTGGTACACCGAGAAGCCGCGCTTGTCGGCGACCGCCGGCGTCCCCAGGTCGGAGAACACCAGCTGCGCCGCCCCGGGTGTCTCGTAGAAAGAGCCATCCGGTCGACGGTAGCGCAGGGACGCCGTCTCCTCCCAGATCCGCGCGACGTTGTCGACGCACGTGTTGACCTTGTTCGCGGGCTCGTCGGTGTGATCGCGATAGACCAGGCGCATGTCCATGGCGGCGTGTCGCCCGTCCGTGATCACGGAGAGGAGGATGTCGTCGCCCTTGCGCGGTGGGCCCCTGCGCTCCTCGATCGCGGCGATGCGCGCCGCCAGCGTCGCCTGATAGCCCTTGAAGCTGTCGCTGGCGGGGCAACGCACGATCTCGCGCCGGCCACCATGGACGCTCGGGAGTGCGACAACCCCCTTGAGATCGCCGGCGGTCAGGACGTCCGCGAAGCTGCGGAACATCTGGATCAACTCGGGCACGTTCACGAACTCCGCGAACCGCGACACCGACTTGTACTTGCCGCTGGGCTGCAACTCCAGCTCCGTCCGCACGTCGCCGAAGGTCGACGCCCAGGCGTCGAAGAGGTGGAGATCCCGCGCGCGCAATATGTCCTCCTGTAGGTAGCGCTGGATGGTGAACATCTCCCCTAAGGTATTGGTGACCGGCGTGCCCGAGGCTAGGACGAGACCACGCTTCGGGTTGTGCGCGCGCAACACGTAGCGCGACTTGACCCACAGATCCCAAGCCCGCTGCGAGCCCTGCGGGTCGACGCCCTTGATCGTGCCCATGTTCGTGGGGAAGCTCAGCTTGCGCTCCAGGTGGGCCTCATCGACGATGATCTGGTCTATCCCGATCTCCGCCATGTCGACCAGGTCGTCCTTACGCGAGGCGAGGGCCTCGATCCTCTGGCGCATACCCTCCATCTGCCGCTCGATCTGCTTGCGGCTAACGCGGTCTTCGCTGCCTACGTCGGCCAGGATCGCCGCGAACTCGTCGAGTTGGTCCCGCACGAGCTCCCGCTCGAAATCCTCCGGCACGGGGATGAAGGGGAACGCGCTGTGGGTGATCACCACGGCGTCCCAGATCCCCGTGGCCGCCCTGGCCAGGAAGCGCTGGCGACGCGCGCGGTGGAACTGCACCTCGTCGGCCACGAGGATCTTGGCGTGGGGATAGAGCGCCATGAACTCGCGGGCCCATTGTTTCAAGGTGCTGTTCGGCACCACGATGATAGGCTTGGACACCAGCCCGAGCCGCTTCTGCTCCATGATCGCCGCGATCGCCGTGGCGGTGTTATGGGTTACCAGGAAGTCATCCGTGACGTACAGGTGATTAGGATGCGCGACAGAGATGCACCGCGCCTCCTTTCTGCCGACCGGCTCCACCGCGATGATGTAGCGCGCCGGCTTGTACGACGTTTTCGGGCGAACGCGGCAAGCCTTGCGCGACAATCGGAAGGGCGCGATGTCCGGAGGGAGGCTCAGACACAGCACGTAGCACATCCGCCCGACACATGCCTCCCCGTTGTGTCTATACGTGGGTGTCTTGTGTGTCGTACGGACGACCCCGCCGAGCGATTGCACGAGGTGCATGACGCCAAGAGCGAGTTGCGCGGAGATCGTGGCGAAGGACACCGAGGTGCCGCGCCGTGAGCATGTCCCATCCGTATCGAGCAACCCCTGGAGAAGAGCCAGCCGCTTCTCCCTCCCGCTGAACAAGTACGCCGCAGGGATGAACTTCGTCGCCGAGGTTGTGTCGTGGAGGCCCAAGCCGGTGAGGGCCTCCTTCAGCGGATTGAGTTGCCGGTTGCCCGACAGCTGATCGTTCCGCGTCGAGAGCCTATACGAGGGGCAGCGGTTCCCGACCTTCTCCGCCTTGATCGTCACCCCCCGTGGCAGCACCGGTTCGATATGGCCGACGAGTTCGGCGTCGGCCGTCGTCACCTTGATCGTTTTACCCCGGAGAGATCCATCCCCGAGAAGCACGCCGAGAAGATAAGGGTCGATCGGCACCGGCCGATCATCGAACTCGACGGGTCCGACCGTGGGTATGCTGTGGTTCTTCACACCCAGGCGCGGGTCGCGCAGGGTGCGTGCGATCTCGGCGAGGGCGCGGACTTTCGGTTTCGCCGACGGCCAGTCCCTACCCAACGTCGCTTCGTTGTGGGTGGCTGTCCGTTCCGCATACGTCTGGGTCAGCCAGAGGTGCTCCGCGCAGCACTCCGTGCTCGATCCGTCGCTGAAGGTGACGCGGAAAATCTCCTTCTCTCCCTGGGGGAATACCCCTGTCACGACGGTGGGCGACCCGTCGCCGGCGATAACGCGCTCACCGACCGTCATCTCCCCCATGCGTTTCCACCCTGTCGGCGTCAAGATCTTGGCATCCAGGGGCTGAGCTTTCCCGGCGCCAACAGCGTGGGCCAGATACGTGGACCCGGCCGAGAGGATGCGCCAGATGGCGCGTTTCTGATGATCATAGAGCTGAAAAACGCAACTGATACCCGGGAGTGTCAGGTGCGCCCCGTTGAAGTGGCGCGGGACGAGCGAGTTGTAGCGCTGATTGTAGATGTCGAGGAGCCGCAGCGCGCGGTCGCTGTCTCGCCACGCCCATTCCTGAAAAGCCGCTTTGATCTTGGCGAGCTTTTCCCGCGCCGCTTCGGTCGCCTTGACGTTGAGTTCCTCCTTCTTAATGGGTCCGTCCCAGATCGTGTCGTAGATCTGCGGCGTGCGCGCGTTGAGCGCATCCTCCAGGAGGATACCGGCGTTGCGGCGATCCGTGCCCCACTCGCTGGTGCCCGTCGCGCTCGTCTTGAGGGTCGGGGCGTTGACCGACCATGACGCGGCCTCCGCGGTGTGCCTGACCTCGGCCCACGCCCCGAGCACCTCTTGCGCGAACGCCTCCACCACGTCCGTGGGGATCCACGGCTGGCCCAGGCGCGCCGTTACGTCGGACGGCTTGAGGTCCACGGGCAGGACATCCCGCAGCGCCTCCGCGTTGCGCCGATAGCGCGGGTCGAGCTCCATGGCGGTCTCGGCCATCTGCAGCTTGGCGCGGACATCGCCCGAGAGATACGCGTCCCGCATCTCCCACCGCTCGGTCGCGGGATCGAGAAAAACCGCGTCGGCCAGGTCGGCGACGACGGCATCCTCGGTCCACGCGAGAAGCTCCGCGATGCGCGGGATATCAACCCGGCCTCGCTCGTTGAGGACCACGTTGAGCGCGTCATGGGACGACACGATCTCCGGCGGCCCCGGCGGCGCCACCACACGCCCCGTGAAAATCGGGCCTTTCGTCGCCTCGCCGGTCTCCTCGTTGTAGATCTCGATCGACGCGACGAGATAGGCGTCCGGGTCGTCCAGAAAAGGGGTCAGATTGGGTGTCCGCGCCCGGCCGCGCTCGGCGAGGGCGTCGGCGGCGTCATTGTCCGCCGCCGCGCTGTCCGCCGCGCCATCCCCCGTCGGCACGGACGCCTGGGGATACGTCGTCAGGTTGATGGGGCCGTGCGCGGCGACGAACCGGTCATACGCCGCGCGCAGGCGGCGCTGGGCCGGCGCCCAATCCCCATCGCGCGCCTGTTCGCGCAGGATGTCCCGCACCGCGTCGCGGATCGGTATGAGCGCGGCGACGATGCGCGCGTGCGTGCGGTACATCCCGCCGCGACTATTCGACCGCTTGATGGGCACGGGCGCCGCGACGCCCCCGACGACTTGCATCAGCGTGCCGTCGCGCGCCACCAGATAGCTGCCCTCACGGCTCCCCGGCGTGGCGTTCACGACCGCCGCGTCCGCCGCGTCCGCGACTGGCGTGGACGCCCCCGACGGCGCCGTCGCGCTGGTGGCGCGCGACGGGTAGACGCCGACGGGCAATCGGTCCAGCGCCGTCGCCAGCGCCGACGCGAGATCCTCGCCGGGCGTCGGATCGAGCGTGTAGGTATCCTGACCGAAACGGCCCGACACCATGCGATGCGTGCCGAGCGCCATCTCCGGGTGCGCCGCGAAATATTCGTTGACCACGATCGGCTGATCGTCGCGACCGCGCGCTGCGGTCGCGGCCAGCGACATCCAACTCGGGCCGCCCGGCGCCTCACCCGTCCCCCGTTTGCGCAGGATCACGATGTCGACGACCGTGTCCGTGCCGGCCGTCGCCATGAACGACCCGCGCGGGAGCCGCACGGCCGCGACCAGATCGGCCCGGTCGGCGATGTAGCGGCGCGCGGCGTCGTTGGCCTTGTCCAGCGTGCCCCGGCTCGTCACGAAGGCGAGCAGCCCGCCGGGGCGCAACAGGTCCACGCTCTTTACCATGAAATAGTCGTGGAGCCGGGGGCGCAGCCGACGGTACCCAGGGTCGACGGTCACCGCAAGGTCGGAGAACGGGGGATTGCCGACGGCCAGGTCGTACGCCGGGGGCAATGCCGACGTGGCGAAGTCCTGGCAACGCACGTCCGCGCCGGGATAGAGCAGGCGCGCGATCCCGGCGGCGACGCTGTCGAACTCGATGCCGGTGAACCGCGCGCGCCCGCGCAGCTCCGGTGGCGTCAGCCCGATGAACAAACCCGTGCCCATGCCGGGCTCCAACACAGCCCCGCCGTCGAAGCCCAGGCGGCGGACGGCCGCCCACACCCAACGCACGATGGGCTCGGGGGTGTAGTGGCTGTACTGTGTCCCCCGCCGTGCGTCGGCGTACTCCCGTGGCGTCAGCGCGTCGCGCACCTCCGCCGCCAGCCCTTCCCAGCCGTGCTCCGCGCGCGCCTCGCGGCCGGTGGGGAAGATAGTGTTGGCGAGATCCGACGCGCCCCAGCCGACGTAGGTGATGAGGCGCGCCTGCTCGTCCGGGGTGGCGGCCCGTCCCTTGGCCTCGATTTCTTTCATGAGCGCGATGGCGGCGATGTTGTCGCGCGCCCGTTCGCGCCAGGTCGCGGCGAGCGGGCGCGCGGCGGATAGGTAGAAATTGCCGGCGTCCGGCCGCGTCTCCTCGGGCGCGGCCTCGACGACCACGCGCGGCGCGACTCGCGCGTCGCTGTGGTCGCCACTGCCCGCGGCGGCCGAGGCGGCGTCACGTCCGCCGTCATCCTCACCATCGACCGCGTCGGTATGGGCAGTCGCCGCGCCCTGGTCACCGACGATGGGGCGCGGTGCCGTCTCGGCGGGCGTGGCGTCGGTCGCCACGGCGGGCTCCGGCGGTGTCGCCGGCGGGGCCGGGCGCGACGCGACGCCGATGCGGGCGGCGTGCCGCTCGAGCAGGGCACGCACCTCGTCGATGGTCGCCGGCAGGATAGGATTTTCGGACTCGCGTATCCGCGTCGCGTACTCGGCGATGTCACGAGCGTGGACATCGCCGACCACCTCCAACAGGATCGTGCGCGTCGCGATCTCTCCGACGCGCCACCAGTGTTCGGCGTCGGGCCAGATGGCCATCCCGCCGCGCACCTCTGCCTCGCCAACAGGACGCCCGAATAGGCCCTCGGCGCTCGGCGCCCATGTCTCCTCCGTGTGACGCCCCCTGCGACGGGGCGTCCGCGCACCGGGTTGCGGGAGGATGGCGTCGAAAATGGCGAAGCTCAATTGGGAAACGCTCACATCCGTCTCTCTCATATCGCGGGAGTCCTTCCGTCCGTTTCGTCAGCCGCGCGATGCGGCGTCCCGCGTCGCGCGAAACGAGTGGCGCGCGACCGTTGGCCCATGCCGCGCGCGATAGACAAATGACAGACCGGGCACACCCCTACGTAGGGGTGTGCCCGGTCTGGTCGCCAGGTACGGCGGGGCCGCGATCAGGTCGTCGGGTTGCACGGTCCGCACGCCGCGCGTCGTGGCACGCGCGGCCCGCTAACCCTTCTGGGGCAGGAACCGGGGTACGACGGAGATCGCATGTCGTCGGCGCCGCTCGTCGGGCGGCGCGGTGACCGGCCCCGGCGGCGTGGCGGCCCGTCGCGCTGTCCCCCCGCTACATCCGGCCGTCTTCGCGGTTCGGCGCGCCAATGCGCGCTCCGCCCGTCCACCACAATCACACCGCCCTCGACAAGACGACGCGGGGCGTCGGCACGGTGTTCAGGTTCAGCGTGTCACGCCCGCAGCAGCGTTCGTCCCAGCCGATCATCGCCCATCCACCGGTGTCGAGATCGCCGCGCCGGACATCGTAGGACACGCGGTCGCCGATCAGAACGAAGGCGGAGAGCGGGATACATCGCTCCCCTCGATAGGCCCGCGCGACGGACGCGACGGCGCGCGGGCCGAGTGCGACAGCGACGCCGACGTCCAGCAAGGCCGCCTCGCCGTCGCCGAACACGTAAACGACCGTGCCCGTGCCCATGACCACGTCCCCGTCCTTGTCGTCGCACGGGGCGGCAGCGCGGTCACGATGCCACAGATCGCGCGGCCCGTAGGTGAGCCATTCTTCCAGGCCGGCGACCGCCCCATCGTCCCCCCGCTCGTGTGCGGTGAGGATGTCGGCCATCGCGGATCGCGTTTCGGCATCACCCGCACCCTCGGCCAACCAATCGCCGATCCACGCCAGCCGCCGGCGTACCAGCGCCCTCGTCAGGCGCGCGGTCACATCCATCGACGGTTTAGAGCATCCATCGATCATCCCTCTCCCCTCCTCTGTACGTCCTCTCTTGTACGGCCTCTCTTCTCACCACCTCAAACAACCCCGATCGGCGTCGAGAGGCCGCACGCCATCAAAAAAAGGGGGCGATACGCCACTGGCGTATCGCCCCCCGTCTACGACGGTCATCACCCTCACGCACCATCCCGGATGTTGTCGCCCGTCGAGATGCCTCCTTGTCAGCTCTCCTCCATACCCCTTCCCTGTACGCGCCCCGCGCACTGTGTCGGCCAGCGTGCCCCTCAATGGGAAGCAGGCGGCGAGTGCGGTCGGAGGCGACGCGTGGCGCCCCCCTGGGCGACATCGATGAACCGGGGGAGGGAAAGCGCGCGAACGGGTCAGCGAATGAGAACGTGTAGAAGTGCGCGCGCGTGGGACTCGCCCACAAGGAGCGCGCACCCTCCCACGATGTAGCACGCGGCTATCGCGCGCAACGGGCGCTTGAAGCTTTCCTTACCTGCCTTATGTCGCTGTGTGTGCGCATACATACCGAGGTACGCCCCGAAGATACCGCCCAGCGCGGCCAAGCGCAGCAGCGTGCGCTCGGGCACTCTCCGCGCGCCGCAGCGGGCGCACCATTTATCCCAACGGAAAACGGCCCATGTGACACTCCGCAGCCGTTACAACGGCACGGCTTCTTGGGCCACGCACGCGGGCAACCCCGCCACGTTAACGCCCAACGGCGATGTCCTCGCCGGTTGCTGCGCGGACGCGCCACGCGCCCGCTTGAGAATGTTGATCGCCGCGTTGTAGTCGCGATCCAGGGAGAGGCCACAGGACCCACAGGTGACCCAGCGCGCAGCGAGGGTAATCTCCTGTGTCAACCGCTCGCCACAGCCGGAGCACGTTTTCGATGTGTCGGCGGGATCGACCATGCTCACCCAACGGCCGGCGCATGCTGCCTTGCGCGCGAGGTGATCTGCGAGATAGCCCCAACCTGCATCGAGAATGCTTTTGGCGAGGTGACGGTTACGTGCCATGTGCGTGATACGGAGGTCTTCGATCGCGATCAGGTCGTGCGAGCCGACAAGATCAGCCACGAGTTTGTTGAGGTAATCCTTGCGCCGGTTCGTGATCCGCTCGTACTGTCGCTGCACCTGGGCGACGGCCTTCTTGCGATTGTTTCCGCCCTTCTTTCGCCGGGCGATACGTCGCTGGACAACCCTCAACGTCGCCTGTTCCGCCCGGTACCAACGCGGGTTTTCAAGATGCTGCTGGCGAACCTCAATGGAGCCTCGTCGGCGGGTCGGTGGCACGCGTGACCCCATGCAGTTTGACGCGCCTGAAACTCGTGGCAGAGGGTTCGCCAGCAGCATCTTTTCAACAGTCTCTCCATCGCTCGTCGTGAGCAAGTGCGTGAGGCCTACATCGATACCAATAGACCTATTGGTGGCTGGTAAAGGATCCTTGTCTGGCGCGACACAGGAAAAGGCGGCATACCATGTGCCCGCCTTTTTGCTGATGCGCACCGTCTTGATGTCGCCCTCGATGGGCCGGTGCCAGCGCACGGAAAGGCGACCGACGCCGGAGACCTTGAGCCGCCGCCCGTCGAGCTTAAAGCCGTTACCTAGCTCTTTCAGCCCGAAGCTGGTCCAGCGGTTAGCCCCTCGGAATCGGGGATAACCTGGCTTCTCGCCTGTACGCACACGTCGGAAGAATGCCAGGAACGCCTTATCCAGGTCGTCGGCCACGATCTGCAAGATGTGCGAGTGGACGGACGCAGCGTAGGGATTGGTGGCTTTACGTTCCTTCACGCGACGCAGTTGCTGCACCTTGGTGACCCGCTCCTTGCGCTCCTCCCACGCCTGCTTGCGCTCGACCAGCAAGCTGTTGTAGAAGATGCAGGTCGTGGTGAGGATCGCCTCCATCGTTCGCTCCTGGGTGCGCGACGGATAGAGGCGATAGACGAATGCCTGGCGCATGGAGTTCTCCCGTACTCGGCCCTAGCACATCTGTTCCTACGTATAACACCGAGTCTGTGGCTGGAGCCACGCGAGAAACTCGCCTATCCACACGGGATAAATCCCGGTGGCTTGCGGCGGGTTACGTTTCGGTCATCGTTCTTCTCCTTATCGGGTCGTAATCAGGTCGTATTCTGCCCATCGGAACACGCGTCTGGCGTGGCCGAGTCGACCAACGCGTGACACACTCCGGCCACGCGGCTATCGGTCGGCGCGCTCCGCGTCGTAGATATCATCCAGCTGCCTCACGACGTCGACGAATTGTCCCGCAAGGGGTCCTTCGGCCGCCCTCCGCTCGCCGGCCACGAAGTGACCTTGGCCGTCGGGGCGCCGTAACGCCATCAGGATCAAGTGGTCTTTGAGGGCGCCCAACAGGTCGTTGAGTTCGCCGAAGCTGTGGTCGTACGCCGTATCCTCAGCCTGCCGCGCGACGATGACGCCCTCCGCCAACTCGCGCAGCCGTGTGACGTCGTCCAGGAGGGACGATGTGTGCGACGAGGCGACAGCGCTATCCGCACCCACCACGACGGCTGGCCCCCAGCACGTCTCCTCATCCTCCCGCCAGATCAGGCCGTCGCGGAATGTGTAGCGCCTCCTCTCGCCCGTCCCCTGGTCCTCGCTCGTGACCTGACCGGACGAGACGAACGGGGCAATCCCCCGCAGCATGTCCTCGGCGGCGGCCGTATTTGTCTCGCCGTCATGCCTGTAGACCCTGTTTCCAGATTCAGGGTCCACCCCCTCCGTGTATGTGTCAAATTCCCGCAGTGCGCCCAAAAACGTTTCGTGGCGCGTGCGATAGCCCGTCGGCGCAACCAACGCGTTCAGGGCCGCGAGTGCTCCGGCAACAGCGGCGGCCGGGAGTGTGAACTCGGCCGTGACATACAACTCCTTGCTCATGGACGCCTCCTTATGGCTTGACGGTCATCATCACCGCGAAGACGGTGTGATCGACATGCGACCTGGAGGAGGATCGCGCGGTGTGATGCGTCGAACGGCGGCGATTTTTGACCCTCATTCGGCCCGGTCACGTCGGAAACGGCTGGACCGGCACACCACCCCGCGCGGGGCATCCTACCTCCTACATGAGAGTCCGGTTGATACATGGGCGTCGTGCCGCGCGGCACGACACGCACGGCGATCAACGCATAGCGGCGGCGCGCGGCGCCGTGTTCGCACCCCTTGACCCACGCAGGAGATCGTACAGCGGGCTAGCTATGGACCGGGCGAGGCCCACGGGCACCGCATTCCCGATCTGGTGCATGACGTGTGTCTGTCGTCCGACGAAGATATGGGTATCGGGGAATCCCTGCAGACGCGCGCACTCGCGCAAGGTGTAATGGCGCGGCGTCCCCAGGTCGTCGACGTACATGTTTTCGCCGCCTGCCACGCCGTGTGCTCCTGCTTTGATCGTGAGCGAGGGCTCATCGAGCCGGCTGCCCGCGTGGCCCGGATACCGGCGTGCCTCACGCAAGACCCAATGGTTCATCCACGCGCCCGCCTCCGTCGGTGACGGCGCGGGCAGGCCCGCCAGGGCGTCGTGCACGGTGCGCCACGCCAGCAGGCCATCGTCGAACGCGGAGTCGGGCGCGACCGGCGGACGCGGCGCGAGGCCGTGCCGTGACCAGTACGAGCCGTCGGCCTAGTCGCGGAGCAACGTGGCCTTGCCGTGGGTCGCGGCGGAGAATCGATAGGGGGCGATCCCCGCGTCCGCGCGCGTCGCCACGACGATGACGCGTTTTCGATATTGCGGCACGCCGTAGTCGGCCGCGTTGACGACGCGCCAGCGTACATCATAGAGCGGCCTGAAACCGGGTTCCGCGGCGTGCGCCTTGAGCCGCTCGTCGTGCCGCCACCAGATTTCGCCCACGCGCGCGACCAGGAAAGGGTCGGCGATCTGCCGCACGACGTAGTCGAAATACGGCCGGAATGAGCGGCCGACGAGATTGGGGACGTTCTCCGACAAGAGGGCGAGGGGTTCCATGCCACGCAACGCCCGGACCAGCTCGGGGAAAAGGTTGCGCGGGTCGTGCTGGCCGGCTTGCAGACCGGCCAGGCTGAATGGACGGCAGTCGGTCCCGGCCGCGAGGAGGTCGATGCGCCCCGTCCCAGGCTTCCACGCCACCGTGCGGATATCCCCCTCGTGGACGCCGGATGCCCACACACCAAGGTTCGCGCGCAAGGTCGCGCAGGCGTGGGGGTCTATGTCGTAGTACGAGCCGGGGGCGAACCCCGCCTGCAGGATGCCCAACCCCAGCCCGAACGCGCCCGCGCAGATCTCCACCGTCGGTTCGCGCCGGCCACGGCGATCATCCTGAACGTCCGGGAAAGCCAGCTGCAGGGCTGGCGCCGGTCGCGTCGTCCCGCGCGGGCGGGCCGTGCAGGGCGCAGCCGTTGCCGCGTCGCGCGTCGTGACCTCCCGAGATGTGCTGCGGCGCGCGGCCCGGTCGTGATGGACGCTAATCATGGCGAACCTACCTTCCTACCTGCTAAAAAGGTCCCCAGGGCTCGGTGGGTGATCGCGGCACACCGGGCCGGGCCGCGCGGTCCGATCAACGATCATCGATGCGGACCCGACAATCCGTGCCCGCAAGGCACGGGGCGAGATTGATCCGTGGGAAGACGCTACCGCGCTCGCCGGCCATCTCGATCTGGACGCGCAGGCGGGCTGCGGTCGTATCCCCGTCACGGCTGGATATCGCAATAGACCTGTCGAGGGGCACGGGAACGATGACGCGCCGCACGCGGCATCCCGCGAGGGTCGTCGCGCACACGGCGTCGAGGCCCTCTTTTATCATGTTCCGCGCCACACTATCCGGGCCCGTCGTCTCGGCGGATAGTGTGGCCACGAGGATGTGTCGTCTCGTCGTCACGTCATCCATCGTCTTTCCTCCCTCTCTCCTGCTCTCCTGCCAACTCGTCGGGGGAGACCGTCGGGACACGTCGCGGCGGCGCGCGCACACCCCGATCCGCCCATCGCGCCGCGACGCTCCTTGTGTCCGGCGCGCAGTCGTGCATGCGGCTACGCGCGGTCGTTGATGCGCTCGGAGCGCCGACAGTACAGCCGCCCCCCCTCTCGCCAGAAATCGACGACGGCCTCGCGGCCCTCCGCAGCGCCGAAACTGTAGTGACGCCCGTCGATTGTCCGATCCATGTACACGGGCGGGAGCGCGTTCAACCAATACTCCCACATCCCGCTATCCATCTCAACGGGATCGCCGGATCGCATGGCCCGGACGAAAGACCGCCAATCGTCCGGCGTGCACGGGTGGGTGTAGACGCGGCCCCGCACCTCCTCGTCCGTGGGAGCCTCGCGCCCTCCCGCTGGTAACGCCACCGGCGGTTCCACCGCGGCCCGACGCCCCGTCGTCGGGCCGGTCTCACCATCACCTGGGTCGGACACGAACCCGTCCGCGAGGCGCACCATCGCTCGTCCCTCGTCGTCGAAAGGGTCCGGGATGAGCGGATCCGAGTCGTCGCCGGCGACCAGGCGCGGCGAACCATACACCAGATAAGAAGCGTCGATGGCAAAGAGGCCGCCGTTGTCATGCTTGTACACCGACAGGTCGACCGACCCGCCGCTCTCCGGGTCGATCACCGCGATCGTGGCAATGTGTCGCGCGGTCGTGCAATCGTTGGCCATGCGGGGTTATCCTTTCCGTTCGTTATCGTCCTATCAGGGTTGCCCCGGCGACCAGTTGACACCTTCCCGACTAGTAGTAGATCCAGACCGGATGAAACACGCCGGGGCAGCGATCCGCGAACAGGGCATCGAGCCTGTAGGCAAGGTCGTGCAATGCGGGCTCACGGACACGTTCTACGCATGCTCCGTCGTTCCCACACGCCGCGGGGCGGTAAGGGATCCCGTGGTACGTCGCCCCGTGGCGCGGCACGTCGACAGTAAACTCCAGGGGCCGGTAGCCTCCGGGTCGGCTTCATCCTCGTCCATGTCGTCGAAATACGTGACGTCGAGGGGGTGTGTCGTCACCGCGCGCGCGATCCGGTGCGCGTCGCGCAGGACCCCTTCCAGCGCATGGTCGCGCACGTAAGCCAGCGTCATGCCCCGGTCGCATCCGTCGCGCCACTGCACGAACATCTCCTCCAGGGGGAGATCCTGTGTTATCATAGCCGGCATTTCCATCTCTGTCTCCTTGTCGTCGATCGTTGACTCGAGATTCCTGCCCTCGCCTGGCGCTGTAATCCTCGAGGTCGGCCGTTGAACGGCGCCTGGTGTCGATAGACCGCGCGTCGCGGCCTGACGATCCTGTTTCCGTCTAACGACGCGCCGGAGCCTCCGCGCGTGCGGAGGCTCCGGCCGTTCACGCCATCGTCGGGACGGCGCGATCCGTCAGCACCGCCTCGAGTTCGGTGATACGCGCGTGCGCGGCGGGCAAGGGCAAACCGTCGCCGTCGACCTCCTCTCCCCGCTCCGGGGTCCCCGGCCCCGCCGGATTGGCCCAGATGGGCGCATCGTTCAAGCGGATACGGAGTACGGGGCCGCGCGCGTCCTCGGCGCGTTCGGTCGCTGCGCTCGCCGGCCCGTCCACGAACACCACGCGCACGCCGTCCTGGCCGCGCGTGATGGTAATGTCCAGGCCGTCGAACGTCACCGTCACCGACGCCTCGTCAAGTTGTTGGATTGTATACGTCGTCATCGCTCTCCTCACTCATCCTCGCATGACCGCAGGGCGTGGTCACCCCGCGGTTGTCCCGCCATGCTCGTCTGTTATCCGGCCCCGCGCGCGGGGCGCGTCTCGTCAGCCTCATCCCGGTCCCATGGTCGTGCGCGACGGCGTGGATCCGGTCGAACATGCTATCACACCCCGCGTGACGACCGGCGCCAAGGGCACGATTGGCCCAACCTCTCCTGTCGGCGCAGTGGCCGCGTCGCGAGGGCTTACGACACCCAGGAGCGATAGAGATGGTCGATCGTCGACTCCAGTTCCTCGACACCTTCCCCGTCGCCACCGTCATCCTCTCCATAAGGAGCCAGGTCGGCCCGATCGAGCACGCCCGCATACCCGTCAAAATCGGCGTCGTCGCCGTGGAGCTTCTTCAGGATGATCGGTAGCGCCCAGGCGCGCGCGGCGCCATCCCATGAGATCGGGAGTAGCGACGCGGCCTTCACCTCGAAGCGAGAGCGATCGTCGGCGCTGTTGAAAGGGAACAGATAATCCGTGCGATCGCCCGCGATGCGCCAGCCCCACAAATCCGGCTCATGCCCTCCGGGTTCGCCCAGGCACAGCCGCGCGTACGTGACCAGTATCATTGCAGGATCTCCTCACCACGACCATCGTCATCCATCGACCACGCCCAATGTCCCGTGGCCTGGCGAAGTTCGTCGAGGTCGATGTCGTGAGTGGCGACGAGGTCCCTGATGGGGACACCGCGCTCTTCCAGGTCTTGGAGCGCGTGTCGCATGATGACGTATCCCGCGACCGCCTGTTCGGCCAACCCCACGACCTCACCGGCATCGCGCCCTGCCTGTTCCACACCGGTCAGGCGTCCCCGCCCATACGACACGTTTCTCTCGATCGCGTCAGACATCTATCATTCTCCTCGACGGGGTGACGGACATCCGCCCCCGTCCCAACGGGACGGATGGTGGCCGTTGACCACCATCCGTCCCCGTCGATCATCGATCCGACATCGGCGACCGTGGGCCGTGGTGGCTGCGGCCCAGAGTCGCTAGACAGCGTCCGTCTCCTTGGTGGCGGTAGACAGGCTGTGTTCTTCCGCGCGTAGGCGTGCGAGGCAGGCAGCGCCGGACAGCGCCGACAGAGTCTGCCCATCCCACCAATACCAGTCGTGCTCCTCCGTTTTGAAGGCGGCCTCGGCCAGGACGAGGCACGAGTCGCGGCCCGTGCCGGGGATGTGAAGCCAGGTGCCCGTCGACCGCACCGCCCATCCGAAGACACGCGGCCGCTTCTGTTCGAGGGTTTCACGGTCGTAATAGTAGAAGTCGAGGGCATAGCTGCTCGGCCGATGTGTATCCGCGACGACCTTGACCATCGCGGCCCACGCCGCGTGTTTCCCCTTCGCCACAAGCGCCTCGTAGAGGAGATAGTCTAAGTCGCGGGTCGTCCGGTCGACGATGCCGCCGACCACGCCATCGATGACGTGGTCGGGCGATGGATAGGCGAGGCCGCGGCTCACCGCCACCCTGTACTCATCGAACGCGGCCCTGACGATCCCGGCGATAGCTTCGCGTGTGACCGTGGTCTGTTTCTTCTCCGTGGTCTGCGTGGTCATGTCGTCTTCTCCGTTCCCTTAAAAGCATCGCTATCGCAAGCGACGCGCGCCGGCGTCGGCGCGTCCCCTCGCCCCTGCGTCATCGCCGCGCGTGCCCATCCCCTACCGCACGTCAGGTCCGCATGACGTGACGTGATGCCAGATGCCGATCTTGACGGGACCCCCGCACTCGTTGTGGAGCGCGACGTATGCGCCGACCGTGCGCAGGATATCGAACGGTCGAGACCCCGTGATCGGCTGCCGAATCGTCCAGGTGAGCACGATTTCCGCCCGTTCCTCCTCCTCATCACATAGACGCATGTCGATGGTCGGTGGCCCCGACCAATGGTCGAACCGGGCCACCAGCGCCACGACGTCCTCGATGAACTGGCGCTGGTTGGCGCTTCCTGCCAACGCCATCTCGATGTCCTCGGCAGCGTCGTCGGATGCGACGATCGCCCCACACAACATCTCCGGTCCCTGTGTATCGTGGTCCATCTCTCGGCCTCCTCTCCCGACCTCTCTTCCACCGTCGCGACGACGGCGCGCGCGTCCCTCGACAAGTGACAATCCGTGATCACCCCGACCGTCGACGCGTCGGCCACTCGAGACACGTCGACTCGTTGTTTCGTGCGTCGCGCATGCGGAGGGGCGCGCGATGCCCCTGCTACGCGCCGCTTTCTTCGTCGCGCGCGCGGTCGCGTTCGATCAACAGCAGCGTCTGACCCCCCTGGCCATCGCACGCCTTGCACGGCTTCGCTTTGCGGCCCGTGGTGGGATCGCGACGCGTCGTCGCGATCTGTCCGCGCCCCCCGCATGTGTCGCAGGTCCTGGTCATGCGCAAGTCGACGATCGGATGGCCCAAGCGCGCGTAGTATTCGACCAGACGGATTAACCGGTCGTGCGCCAGTTCCAGCGTCTCCTCACCCACGGCGGTGGAACTATACCGCCCGTAACCAACGCTCGCGGTGTACATATCGGGCATGATGTCCTCCCTCGCCTCTTTGGCCTTCTCTTGACGCCGACCCCGGTCGGTGGAGCGGCGTGCGCGCCGCGCACCTTCGCATCGGAGGCACGCGGCGCCGTCGCTGTCCACGGGCGCCCCTCGCGCCACGATGGTCTGTGTCGCCGACCTGACTCCCCCCTCACCATCCCAATCCATGGCCCGCCGCTGTCCACCGGCGTCATGCCCCGAGCCACGGCGCCAGGATGCCGGCGAGCGGCGCAACGGCGCGGCGGGTCGCGGACACGAGCGCGGGGAGCAGCGGGTCGTCGCGCTCCAGGAAAAAGGTGCGCTCGATCGTTATGCCCACCTCGGCGACGCGATAGCGCGCGGCCCCGCCCACCGCCGGTTCCGCGCAGGCGAGCGCGCGATCGATACTATCGAGCAAGACACGCCGGCCGTCCTCGGTGGCGAGCGCGTCGACGATAGCAGAGGACACGACGACCCCGCGCGGCGATGTAGCGCTGTGGTCCGCGCGCATGACGTCATCGGGGTGGTCCGGTTGGGCCTCACCCCCCGCGCCAAGCGCGGCGAGGCGTCGCGCGTGATACGCACGCCGGATAACCAGCGTCACGCGCGCATGGGTGTCAAGCCAGGCGCCGCGTTTCGCCTGCTCCGCGAGCGCGGGCACGGCCCGCGCGCACGCGGCGATGGCCTCGGCGTCGGGGCGCAGGGCGCGCAGGTGGGCGCCCGCCGTCGCGAGCCACCGCGCCTCCGCGCGGATCGCCGACAAAACACCCCATCGGCCCGTGTCCATCCCCGGCGCGATCTCCGTCAGGCATCGATCGATGGCGGCGATCCGCACGCGATGGTAGTCCGCGAGGAGGACGTCGACGAGGCGTGCGCGCGCGGCGCGGTAGGCCGGCGCGCCCCCATCGTAACCATAGCGCGCCAGGGCCGGGTCGGCGAGCGCGGTCACCTCGCGACGATACTCTTGCTCGTCATCCGCGTCGCCCGTGACGTCGTACAGCGGGCGCAGGACGTCGTGCAGGCCAATCGCGGGCAGCGCCAATTCCGCGCACATGTTGGCCAGGTGCAGCTCCATGCCGTCGAGCGCGGCGACACCGGTGGTCGGGACGCACACCTCCACGAACGGCCACACGCGCAGGATCTCGTCCAGGGGCGCCTGGCGCCCGGTCGCCGCCAACATCGCGGCGATACCCCGTGCCGCGCGCGTCGCCGCGGCGGCGACGGGTCCTTCCGCGAACAAAGACGGCGCGGAGGGAGCGCGATATCCCGCCTCGAACGCCGCCATCAGCACAGCTTCTCGTCTCATAGGCCCTCCAGGATTCGGTCGCGATCCATCGTCGCCACGCGGCGCGCCGCACCTGACGTTAGCGCACGTCGTCCCCCCACGCCGGCTCCTCCCGATCGTCGTCAGCGCGGTGGCGGCGGCGCGAACCACGGGTCGTCGTCGGCGCGTCGCTCGAGCCGCAGGGCCGCGTGGTTGGCCGTCTTGAGCGGCTCGGCGTGCCACGCCGCGTACCCTTCCCGCTCGTTGTCTTGGTCCACGTAGACCCAACACAACTCCGTCCGATCATAGACGGCGCGCCGCCAGCGGCCGTTGAGATAGGCGACGGCGCGATACCTGGCGGCGCGCTTGCCCAACACGACATGCGCCGGCGGCCTGTCCGCGTCGACGTAGTCGCGCGCCGGCGGGTACGACACCCAATGCTTCGCGGCCCCTTGCATGGCGCCATAGATTTCGCTCACGTAGCCGTAGCTGCCATCCCTACACAGGAATAGATCCTTGCGGCCGCCGGGGCGATCGAACCAACGGGTCGGCCCCCAGGCGATCGCCCCGGTGTCGTCGTCCCGCACGCGGCGCGCGCCCAGGGGCGGCGCGGCCCCGTGGCGCGGCGCGCGGACGATCAGTGCCCACATGTCCACGCCGGGGTCGCGGCGCAGCGTGTCCATGATCTCCGCCACGATCGCGTCGGCCTGCGTCGGCGGCGGGGGCGGGGGCGACATCCCCGTCTCGAACAGGGCGGGCTGACTACTGCGCGCGGACAAGCGGACGCGCTCCGTCGCCTGCAGTCGCCGATCCTCCTCGCCGGCGATCTCCGCGGCCCTCTCCCAGAGCAGGTCGGCGACGATCACCCCATCGCTGCGCCAATCCGCGCGCATCAGTTCCGCCAACCTCCGATTCGCCGCCGAGAGGCCCCGGTAGGTCGGATCGCCCCTGAAACGCTCGACGATGTCGACGAATCGCCACAGCAGCAGCGGCGGGAGGTCCGCGGCGTACGCCGTATCCTGCACAAGCAGCTTACGGCAGGGCGCCGGCGGCCAGCCCGGCACATGCCGCCGTGGAGCCAGGCGCGGGTGCGGCGGGAGCGCCCACTCGTCGCCGCGATAGGACCGCGCGATGTCGACCGCGCTCCGCTCCCAGTCGCCCCAGTCCTGCTCCCAGACGCGCTGGATCTCGCGCAGGGCGTCGTCCTCGATCAGGGTATACGCCGGGTCGGGCCCCAGCCGGCGCGCCTCGTCCTCGGCCTCGAGTAAATCGGCCAGGAGCCGCTTGCGGAACGCCATGGTATATCCGCGCGGGGAGAGGCTCCCGCCCTGCTCGCTACCCTTGCCGGTCAAGTTGATCGTCTCGCCCTCGCCGCCACGGATCGAGCGCGTGTCGAGGCGCGCCTCGCCCTGTGTCGTTTCGTAGAGCAGGTCGCGGAAGGCGACCATCCCGCGCATCCACGGCGCGACCCCCGCCGCCATATTGCGCAAGCTCTTTTCATTTTTGACGACGGTGCAGGCCCAGCAGCCGTGGCGGCTGTTGCCGCACGTATTGCGGCTCGTCCCCGGCACCTGCACGGGGCAGACATCGCTAGACTGTCTGTAGAGCTCGGAGAGATCCCACCAGACGTCGTTCCACGGGCACGCGGTGGTCTCCAGGAAATGCCACACTTCTCCCAGGCCGACCTCGGCCAGCGGCTCGTGGGTGTACGAGCCGGGGCGCGCGGGGTTGGGCTGCAGGCACGCCCCGGCCACTTCACGCGCGTCCATGGCGCGCTTGCGCGCGATGCTCTCGCCCTTGCGCGTGCCCATGGTGAATACCGCCGGGGTGTCGCGCCCGATGAGGCGGTCCACCGCCCGGGCCGAGGGTCCCGATTTCAGCCTCTCCACGCACCAGCGCATGACCTGGGTCGGGGCCGGATAGCCGTGCCCGATGATGCGGACGAGCAGCAGGTCCGCGACCCTGGGCGTCGCGACCTCCACGTAGATGGGTAGCCCGTCGCGCCGCGCCGCCGCGCGGATGTTGACGGCGCTCGCCATCGTCCGCGCACGCAGGATCGGGTTCTCCGTCCCCGTGTCGCCGATGAGCACGAACACCGGCGTGGTGAGCCGCTCCGGCATCCGCTCCTGGACCCGGCGCAGGGCCTTCCAGCGCAAGGCCAACAACAAGTTACTATCCTTACCTCCACTAAAACCATCAATTACGGCCATGCCCATCAGGTAGATGTCGGCCATCTCGCGGACGATGGCCTCTTCCAGGGCCGGGTCCATCGGCCTGTATGCATCGTCGTCCGCCTCCCTGAGAGGGGTCGCGGATGATAGTCCTGGCAGCATGGGCAGGGCTACTCTCGCCGTCATACGCACACCTCTTTTATCTTCTATGCGCGCGGGGCGGGGCCATGCGACGCATCAGGCCGCATCGCCCCGGCCAGTTCGCATGGCGCGCCCGCCCCTTGCACGCGGCGACGCCACGATTCACCGCGCGCGATCCACCCGGATGGCGCTACATGGGCGTCGCGTTGATCATGCCGTCGTCCAATTCTTCCCACTGGTCACGCGGGTAGGACTCAATGGTCGGCCCCCCGCCAGCGGAGTCCCCACATCCGTCATGCTCACGCTGGCCCCTCTCGCCTCATTTCGCACCGCCTCGAACTCGCGGCCCGCGCGGACGGTGGCTCGTCCGCGCGGGCCGCCCTGAGAATGTAGCCGCGGGAGGTCACATTGTAACGGTCGCCACGACATGGCGCACCTCACCCGCGGCGACCGCTGCGACCCACTCGTTCTCCCCGAGATCCAGGCCGATCTCGCGGCCGCCCAAGCCCGCCAACGCGAGTTTCCAGCGGTCGAGCGGGATGGCGTCGTTGGACCCGCGCTCGTGCAGTGAGCACGTCAGGACCCAGGTGGCCGGGTATAACGTCGCGTCCACCTGGAAATCGTACGGGCCGACGTCCCAGTGTGCCGTCGCGTCCCCGACGACATCGAGTTCTGGCCTGTCCTCTTCTATCTTCTCCGGCTCGTCGAGCACGACGAGGTTGCGCTCGATCTTGTCCCCCAACCGCACTATCATCCCCTTACCCTTTCCATCCCGTCAAATGACGCCCACGGGGAGCGACAGCGTGTCGCCCGCCTGGTGGGGGCGCGCCTCCAGCGCGCCCGGTATCGCGACCATGACCGGCCGGCCCTCCGCGTCCCGGATGACGGCGGCCACGGTCATTCTCAGGTCGGCCATCGCCGTCCCTCCCGCGCGGCGCGCCCAGGGACGTTGCCCGGCGCCTCGCCAACCCGTTTGTGCGTCCTCGAGCACGGCCCCTGGGCGCGCCGCGCGGGAGGGACGGCCAGGATCGTCGCGTCGTCGGTGTCGGCGAGCACGCTGCGGCCGCAGGCGGCGCACCCATAGTAGGCCCGCCTTGACGACGGACGTGCCTCCAACGCCCACCGGGTCGGGTATCCGGTGTTCCCACCGGTCGTTGGCTTCCCCGACCTGCCGTGCCGCCTCGTCCACGTCGCCCCCGATAACCTCGGTCGCCCTGCCCGCACCCCCGCCTCGCGCCCTCGTTGCCGCCGCCCGCCTCGCCAGATAGTCCACGAACTCATCATACCCGGCGAAGGCGGGCGAGCCCGCCTCGTCCTTGACGACGATGTCGCGATACCGGCCGTCGCGCCCCTCGACGTACCCTAACCGAATACCCTCATCCAGGGCGCGCGCGGTCGCCGCGCGGTACTCGTCAATGGTCACATCTCGGCTCTTCTCTTTTCCTCGCGCGAGAAACCGGGTCTACTTGCGCAGCAGGTCCGGTTTCTCGCGCGGGTCGAACATCATCTTCCCGTCCTTGCCCATGTCCCACGGGTTGCTGTGCTCGCGCAGCGCGGGCAAGGGTTTTTTCTCGCCGGCCGATTCGGCGGCAACCCCGACGGCCTGCCTGGAGGCCCGCCGATAGCGGCGGTTGTACTCGCGTTTGTCCTGCTTCTCGGACCGGGCCGTCGTCGCGCGCCGGGCCGCCTCCCCGGCGGCATAGCTCGCCGGCCTCAAGTCGGCCAGGGCTTCGCCCAGGCGCGCCTCCGCGCGCTGCATCAAGATGCCCAGCCGCACCGGTTCCCGCGGCCACGTCGCCGCGCTCGCCATCAGGCCAGCGCCTCCTGTCGTCGTGTCGTTCCATGTCCTCGTGCCCTGCCCTCCCCCGTGCATTCGTCCACGCCCACGCGTGGCCGGTCAGTCCCTCTCATCGAGGACGCGGTACCAATCCGCGCCCTTCCCCCACCAGCCCTGCGCGCGGTCCCGCTCGCGCGCCCAGGCCACGCGTTCCGGCGTAGTATCAAGCGCGACGTGATCGTACCAGTACGACGGCAAGTGGTCGTGCCGGTCGAACAGATCTTGCCAGCCGAACGGGCCGGCCACGCCCGTGATCGCGCCCTCGTCCGTGCCCGCGTACTCCCGGCGCAACACGTACAGGTCGTACGTGAGCGCGAGCTGGGCGACTTGGAAGAGGGTCCGGTAACCAGCGTCGTCGCCGTCGGTCCCCGCGGACCCGCCACCCCCCGCATCGCCCGTGTCGATGGCCGCGTCATCCACGAAGATATCTTCCATGTCTCCCTTATTACCTCCACGCCCTTGAAATCGACGCCGATCCCGCGCGCCGCCCATCCCTCACAGCATACGACGCGACGGCCCATCGGTACCGGCCTCGCCCCCCCGCCCGTGCGTCCGTGGCCGCCGGACCCGCCTCGTGGGCCAGGCCGCGAAAGCGCCGCACGCAGTCGTGATGGTCACGGCCCGGCGTCGCGCGCGCCAGTTCCTGGGCGCGACCGGGTGCCGCGACGTGGTTGTAATGATCGCGCCGTTCCCGTTCCTCGACGCGCACGAGCGCATAGATCATCGCGCCAGCCTCGCGGCGGCGCAACGTCTCGCACGCGTTGTGCGTCGTGTCCACCCGTGTCCACGGGGCCACCTCCCCGCCCAGATAGACCCGATTACCCTCCGCCACGTAGGTGAGTGGGGGGCAACGCGTCGACGCCCGGAAGATCGTCCTCCCCGGACTGCCCGTCCCCCACACGCTCGCGCGACAGCCAGGCGCGCAACGCGCCCACAAACGGCCCGGCCGCCGCGTCCTCGGGATGGCGCGCGGCGTGGCGTTCAGCGTCTGTCAGTTCGCGTTCCAGCAACGCGATCCGCGCCGCCCGCGTGGTCTCCGGCGTATCCAGGTGTACCGGCGCGATGGCGGGTCGACCCGGAACATGTCCCGACCCCGGCACATAGACCGTCGACGTGTAGAGCGTGCCCCGCGGCCAGGGATCGTCTATGTCCTCGCGCGCCCGCAGCACCACACCGCGCCAGTCGTCCGGGATGGCGGCCCACTGGTCTGGCGTTAGCGTGTACCCCCTCGCATCGCCGTGATTGGCCATGTGTCCTCTCCTTGTGTCTGTTTTCGCCTTTTCGTCGAAGCGGCGAGACATCCATCTCCCGCCGCATGAGCGCCGTCCCTCGCACGACTCTCGGGATCTGGGATGGGGGTCAGCGGCTCCCCGCCGCGCCCGGCGCGTCGTCACCCTCATCCGACGTGTCGTCAAATCCGGTGACGCGCGTGACGACCCGTGACAACGTTTGTTCAATCGTACGTGCCGGTGACAACGGTGGGAAAAGCTCCGCGACGACATCGTCCAGGGCGGGGATGTGTCGCGGATCGGAGATCCGCACCTCCAATTCGGTGATAGCATCGGCCCAACTGAGCTCGTACGGGGTACGAAATAGGAGCCGCCCACTCGCATCAAGCTAAGAAATGAGCAGGGGCGCTTCTTTGGCATCATAAGGGTGTAGAAGACCTTAGGAGCAAAGGAGCGTCCCTATGACCACGGTAGCAGAGTTGACCCAGGCGCTGCAGG
>JAABUL010003069.1_pt1 | contig 25715 bp, 24 predicted proteins | sample 5559151 | NCBI WGS metagenome assembly JAABUL01 (sample SAMN10711876, study PRJNA513368) | rock metagenome | isolation source: Antarctica rocks | place: Antarctica: Victoria Land, Pudding Butte sud | reverse complement strand
AGGCGCGCCGACGTACTTAGTAGACGAAGCGACTATATAGAAGGATATAAGCCGTAATAATACTATATACTAAAGGTAAATTAGGACGGATCGCTTAGTACGAGCCTATAAGAATTTAACGTAGTTATACGAATACTACGAGACGATAACGAAGAATTCCCGATATAGTATAGGAAACTTAAGGTTTCTCTAGATAAGGAATAAGAGTATATATAGGATTACTACGACGGACTAGCTCTAGGACATCCTAGGATTATACGGACCGTAGAATATATTAGGAGAAACTTTATCTTTCCTAATATAAGGAAGAAGGTTTCTACCTATATTAAGAAATACGAAAGCTATAATAAGAATAAAGTATTACGATATATATAGTACGGGAATCTCTAGTTTAGAGAACTACTATACTAACTATAGGATAAAGTAATAATAGACTTTATCGTTAAACTCCTAAAATTAGAGGATCCGGTAATAGGAAATAAGTACGATTCTATACTTATAATAGTCGACCGACTAACGAAGTACTTATACTTCGTACTATATAACGAAACTATTAACGCTAAGCAATTAGGTTACCTAGTACTTAATAGGCTCGTTCGGTACTATAGCGTTCCTACGATATTTATTACGAATAGAGATAAGCTCTTTACGTTAAAATACTAGAAGACTCTAGTATTAGCTATAGGTATAAAGTATAAGCTATTAATAGCTTTCTACCTATAAATAGATAGACAAACTAAACGATTAAACTAAATACTAGAAGGGTATCTACGATACTACGTTAACTACGTATAGAATAACTAGGTAGCTCTCTTACTACTAGCCTAGGTTATACTTAATAATAATGTATCGGAAATAACTAAGATATCTCTATTCTTTAGAAACTTCGGAAAGGACCTAAACCTATTTATAACGCTATAACCGGAGCTAGGAGTAGACCGCGCTATTACGGATATAACGTAGTTTAAGAAAATCTACGAAGAAGTAAGGGCCGGAATACTATACTAGTAAGAAAGCCTTACTAGGATAAGGTATAAGGATTTAAAAATAGTACCTTAGCTTAAGAAGGGGGATAAGGTCTTCCTTCTTATAAAAAGTTTAAAGACTAAGAGAAAAGCGAAGAAATTAGATTATATAAAGGTTAGACTATTTTTAATTAGCGATATTAAAGGACTAAATAACTACCGACTCGAACTCCTAAAGGATATAAGGGTATATCTAGTCTTCTATATATCTATATTAGAACTAGCCGACCCCGAGATACTACTATAAACTATATTCTACTTCGAATCCTAGGAAGACGATATCTTTAAAGTCGAGGAGATATAGGACTAAGACGGAAACTAGTACCTTATTAAGTAGTAAGGATATCTAGAATCCGATAACTCGTAGGAACTACCGTACTATATAGATACATACTAGTAAATAATTAAGGACTATTACTAAAAAAACCCTAGTTAGTATAAATAGAGAATACCGGAATTAACGATACTTACTAAATTCCGTTAGTAGTTACGGAGAACTAAACTAATACCTAGTTAACTTACTAGGAACCTTCTACTAGAGCCGTACTAGTAGAGGAGGAACTAAAGTCGATAAAATTATTAAGCTACCTAAGAGTAGACTATATAGTAGGTAAAAAACCGACTATCGCGTCCGTAATAGGATAGTCCTCCTATAGATCTAGATCCTCTAGCTCTCTAGTAGTATCTATTATAGATATTAAGTACTAAGCCTTCTTCTTAGCGCGCTTAGTAGCCTAGCGAAGAATCTTCTTATTCCGTATTAACTACGCTATAATCTCTACTAGTAGATCTTTATTATTATCTACCTTCTTCTAATAATCTTCCTAAGTTTTATTAAGGGAACTCTAGGAAAGATTTACGTAGGGTTTCCTAACGCGTATATACTTTAAGTACTTTACTCTTAAAGAACTATCTATAATAGTATAGTAGTAACTAAATAGGAAGTAACAATTATAGGAAGATTTAAAGAGACGTCTAAGTCGTTATATTTCGGATATAAGACAAAGACGACTTATTAAGGATCGAGATATAACGGATAGTAGGGAAAGAAGGGTATACGCTTACCTTTTGTAATCTAGCTTAGCTAAGACGGCTAAGCTAGAAGGGGGATAGTATTATAGGTAGATACTAGAATATAGGTAATTAGAGAAGAGGCGTATAGGTATATATATATCTCGATATAGAGCGAGCGAGATAGTATAGGAGCTATATAATACTACTTAACTACTCGATAGCGAGATAGTAAGTACTACTTAACTAGCTCGTCGCGAGTCTAGTAAGCTAGTAATACTTATTTAGTATATAGGAACTAAGGATATCTTTAATATACTTATATTTAACTTATATTACAATCTTACTAAAAGGTCTATAACTATTTATAGTATATTTAAGTTATCTTACCTAAATACCTACTACTACCTACTCTTTAAAGAAGTACTTACGTAATACTACTACCTTATAGGATCGTAATACCTTCTTCTTAGTATTTCGATTAAATACCTTCTTAATCTACTCTATAGTAATATCGTTATTTATCTAGCCGTTTAGTAAAGCTATAAAGAAGACGTCGTATTACTTAGTATCTAAGTCTTATAACTAAGCGTCTTAAAGCTAGCCTAAGGTACTATAAAAGACGATAGCTAGTAGTAGCGTTAAACCGTCTATATAGATAGTAGCGAGTATTATAACCTATTTATAGTTACTATCTAAGTAAATACTAGCTAGTTTACTAGTCTTAATTACCGCCTTTTTAAATATTCGTCTTATCTAGACTCTATACCTAATAAGGAACCCTTTCTCGTCTATATTATAGGTATTATAAGGCTATACCTTATATTTATTAATCTTCTACTATAGTAGGTCGTAATACTACTTATATAAGGCCTTAGAGTCGGCCTTAAGCCGTTGTCTATTAATAATACGTAGATAACTACTTCCTAGCTCTACTTAGTTATATATATAAAACCTTTAGGACTAGTAGTATCTAGGCTCCTTTCTACCGAGCTTATAGGCTATACTATATACTATTACAACCGTTAGAGGTAGGCCTCTCTTAGTAAGCTTATAAATGTATAATATAAGGGTACGTTCTTACTAATGCGTAAGAAGGCGCTGTTTTTAGTACTGTTCTTCGGTGGATTTAGTAACACCTCTATAACGACGTGATAAGGTAGAGCGGCTTACATTAAACTGCTTAGCGACCTTAGAGATAGTCTTATTAATATAGAGCCTCAGCTCCGTTAAGGCCAGCTCAAGAGCTTCTATATTAATAGAGTTATCATCGATCAAAGTAAGTGTAATTAACGCGTTACGCGTGCACCAGATGAGGCCGTGTACGTGACGAGCTAACCTTCTATCTACACCAGAGACAGCGGATCTGGCCTTTGGCCAACAATAGGTCATGATCGAGACTCTACCACCGGCCAGAGCGGAAGGCATCCGTGAAAGACAGCTCCCTACGTGTCCACGGGATCGGTCGAGACGTGTCTCAAATTTCCAGTCCGCGAGGACGTGGCCGACTACAGTTACCCGCGGTAGTTGATGAAGCCCATCGAAGATTGGCCTTGTGAAGCTCGGTGGCGATGGTCGTCGGGCACCACGCAATCCGACGATCTCCTGCACAGTTCCCTAGAGACAAACCCTCCATTGGAGAGCACTGCATCGGCTCCAGTCGTGGCGTGTATGTCTACATGTAAGCAACAAAATGTTATCGCAATTTTCTGTAATCTCAAACCAGATAAACCATCTCATTTTCTGCTCAAATCATGTCCGCCTCAGCTTCGGTTAAACGCTGCATTCACCCCGTGGTCCCCGAAGGTATCCAACAGAGCAGCATAAGCAGCGTCACTTTTCACCTCGGCTGCTTCATCAAGAACCGGACGAAGGTCAACATCACTTTCTCGGACCCGGGTCGCCAGCAAGTTGCTGTGCAATCGATGCCGCGATGCCGTCATCCCCTCGTCCAGGCCCTTGACTCAGCTCAATCTCAGCCTCTCATCTGGACGCTCAGTCACTTCGAGCGTTCCAATACCAAGACGTCGTCTCGCAAGGCACGATGAAGCCTGAGAGCGACGTGGAGAGCCTTGTAAGGGAAACGACGGCTGTGGCCGCAGGCACGCAGGCGCCGCTCTCCTTCTACCTTCAAGCTAAGCGGTTACTTCTGGGCACTTGGCCTGCCCCTTTCATTGTTTGTTTAGAAGATCAAGTTGTGGTGCACGCGCCTGTGTAGCTTAGGGGTTGAAGAGAGAGAGAGGAAAGAAGTTGATTTTATGGGTGGGTGGGCGTGAAAGTCATTGACTAATCGAAGAGATGCTATAGGTCGGGCTTACCTCGAACGGATGTCGTTGGTTGCCACTGCGCCTTTAGGCCGGACCTGGAAATACCCGATGGCAATACCTCACAGCCTAGATAATAATGTTGCCTGGAAGACGTAGAGGTGAGTATTTCCTCTGTCACTGAACCAACAGTACAGTGATAGACCGACCTTGATTCCACAGGCAACGGCCTTAGCTACACGATCCACGCCATGCTCGAATATGTCGGCCCTTTAATCAGACCACGTCTGCCACCGGGGCTTCAGATAGAGTCAGATGGGGACAGGATTACGGCAGCCAACGACAAACGCCTTGCGGGTTCCACCAGCGTCGACGCTGAGGCGGTAGTCCTTGATGCGATACTTCGTCAATGAGTTGCGGGAGACGGGCGCCGGTCGAGTAGAGGCGCACACGCATGGGGTGGACGGTGGGCGTTGGACGAGTGGCCCGGGAAAAAGCCTGATCAACGAAGGGAACCTGCAAACGAGCCATGGCCACTTCAGATTAGGCCATTCGGTCGAAGTTCTACTTGCTTGTCATGTCTTGCATGATGATATTCTTCCCTCATTTCAAGAGTGTCGTGCTTTGAGCACCGCTTTATTCTCGCAACGATCGAACAGAAAAAAATCACCTTCGAGAGGGGACAATTACATTGATAATCAGGATCTACCAACCTCACTTCACGGATCTCGCTTCACCGGACCAGCCACCTTCACAAGCACAATTTCGGTAGTGCGTGAAATTTCCTCCAAAGACTTCAACACCGACTTCAGCACACCATGGCCACCTTCTCGATGTTCGGGCCCGGAGCCTCAAACACACCTGTCGTCAGTCAAGCACCAATGGCTGTCGCAGCTGAGAAGACCGATGATAGCAGACCAGCGAAGAGGAGCAGGTAGGTGCTCACAAGTCGGAGTATTTCACTTATGCTAACAGCTTCTCCAGATTCGACTACAACGATGGATTGGACGTTCTTGTCGGCGAAGACGAAGTCAAATTCGTACTACACCAAGCTATCGTCTGCACTACGTCCCTCTTCTTCCGCGCGATTTGTAACGGGAAGTGGAAGGAGTCCGAAGAAAGACTCCTTCGCTTGCCAGAGGTTGATCCCGAGATGTTCTCCATCTACCTGGGCTTTCTCTACAACCGGAAAGTCGACATGAGAGAAGAGCGTTCGGCGGACATGAAGTCGCTCAAAACTGTGACGGGAGAGGCTCTGATTCACCTGCACGACCGCGCAATCCACGCGTATGCACTCGGCGAAATGGTGCAGGATGCTGCCTTTCGAAACGCTGTGGTGGATGAGATGAGATTCGTGTGGACACAGCCCGGCCAGGTCGGCCATCAGCGAAGCATTCAGACTCTGTGCGCGACCGTATCTCATCGCTCGAAGCTTATGCGATACTTTGTCGACCGCTGGGCTGTCGCCGACTACAGCGACTGCTCTTTCCGGGACTTCTACAAACATTTACCCACCAACTTCGTCCTCGAATTGGCTTGTGTACATACGGAGGAGCGGGACATGCATGTTGCAGACAGACGTGTCAGCGCACGAGACAGGTGCTTCTACCACGATCACGAGAGCGAGGCGGATAAGTGCAAGTGAGGGCTTATGGAGTGCTTGAGGATTGACGGTATGAGCATTGACGGCGGACGGGGAACGACATAGGCAGGGACAATTGCTCAGCTTGTGTTGTACTCTAGTAGCGTAGCACTGTCGCCCAGCGCGAATGGACTATCAAATTCAGATCCGTTGTGTCTCCGTAAGTAAGGTAATTTATGTTGCAAACCAACGATCGGATTCGGTCTCGGACATTAGGCCATAGCTTCCATCATCACATGTGGACATCTTTTGAGATCGCCTCCATCTGAAAGACACCACCACAACCGCTTCGGGTCCAACAACATACAGCCATCTCACTTGAGATGCCGCCAACGACAGGTGCCCTCTCCGCGACCATGTCCACCCTAACTCACACCTCGCGCCCATCATCACGATGCGCGATCGCCGCCCTCCGAAACTCCAGCTATCCACTCATATCCAGCACCCACCGAGCAGCCTTCACATCCAGCCCCCAACATGCCCTCCCCTCGCCATCCGAGTCCATGTTCCGCTCCGGCTCCACAGTCGGCGGCCCTCCCTCCACCTACTTCCAGCGCTCGTCATTACCGGCCAACACCATCGTCAAATTCGTCCCCCAACAAACCGCCTGGATAGTCGAGCGCATGGGCCGCTTCTCCCGCGTCCTCGAACCTGGCCTCGCCATCTTGGTGCCAGTAATCGACCGCATCGCCTACGTCAAGAGCTTGAAGGAGAATGCGATGGAGATCCCCTCCCAAAGCGCCATCACAGCCGACAACGTCACATTAGAACTAGACGGTGTCCTCTACACCCGCGTCTTCGACCCCTATAAAGCCAGCTACGGCGTCGAAGACGCCGACTACGCTATCTCCCAGCTCGCGCAGACGACTATGCGCAGTGAAATCGGCCAACTAACCCTCGACCACGTGCTCAAAGAGCGTCAAGCGCTGAACACGAATATTACGCAGGCGATCAATGAAGCGAGCGCGGACTGGGGGATCAGGTGTCTGCGCTACGAGATAAGGGATATCCACGCCCCGGGCCCAGTGGTGGAGGCGATGCACAGGCAGGTTACAGCCGAACGCTCGAAGCGGGCGGAGATCTTGGACTCCGAAGGGCAACGGCAGAGTGCGATCAATATTGCTGAGGGCAGGAAACAGAGCGTGGTGCTCAGTTCGGAGGCAGTGAAGATGGAGAAGATCAATTCTGCGAGTGGTGAGGCGGAGGCGATTTTGTTGAAGGCGAAGGCTACAGCCAACGGCATCGACGCCGTCGCCCGGGCCATAGCGGAAGGCAAGCAGAGCGCCCAAGGCGCCGTCTCGCTCTCCGTAGCGGAGAAGTACGTCGAAGCGTTCGGGAAGTTGGCGAAGGAAGGGACGAGCGTGGTCGTGCCGGGGAATGTAGGCGATATTGGCGGCATGATCGCGACGGCTATGAGTGTGTACGGAAACGTGGCGAAAGCTCAGGCGGGGAGTATGGGGCAAAAAGTTATTGAGAGCGGGAAGGGGGAGGAAGAGCGGGATTACGGGCAAGGGGTTAGTCAGACGCCAGGGAGTAGTAGCGGAGGGGAGGGGGTGGAGGAGCAGGCGCAGATGAGGAAGAAGGAGATGGCCCGGAGTATGCTTGAGAGTTTTGATCGCACGCAGCAGAGGCATTGAGGCTGAGGTTCGGGAGTGACGGATTTACTATGTTTTGGAGGTGTATCTGTATGGCGCTGGGGCGCATGGCATAGCGCTGGGTTGTGAGAGTGGAAAAGCATTTGACTAGCGGAGCATGGAGAGATATGGGATGGCATTCAGCTCATCATCGGGTCTTGTTAACGGCCTGGCTGTAGATATAGTATGTATACTTCTACTCTGTTCGTACAAACATCTACTCCGACACGCTCCACCCCTTCATCCCTATGAGTTCCATAGTATACATTGCGTCCTGCTCGTATAGACAACCCTACTGCCCTGCCTCCGTGACACCCTGCCCCTTCTCCTCCTCCTCCTCCTCCATCATGCCCCTCCGCCCCTCCACCGTCACATAAAGACTCCGACTCGCCGCCTCCAACGTGTTGGTAATCCCAGCCCCAACACTCCGCAACATCGCCACAAGCTGCCCCCTCAACCCATCCAACCCCCCCTCAATTTTTCCAACCCACCTCGTTCCCTCCAAATCAAACACCCGCCCCTCCACGCGCGCGGCGAGTAACATGAGTTTCTGCACCCCATTCTGCACCGCTGGTTCATGGTACGAGGGGTTTGTCCTCCTTCTCGGCGCGGGAAAGTTCGGGGGTGAAGGGGAGAGGATTGATAGCGCGGCTTTCAGGTGTTGTGGTGTTACAGTGGGGAAGGTTAATAAGGCGAGGGGCCCGGATAAGAGGGGTTCGAGGCCGTGTTTGAGGCGCCGGTTCTTTTTTGCGGTCAGGTAGGCGGAGGTGGAGAGGCCGTGTGTGAAGGCTGGGTCTGTGGGTGTCGCTGTCGTGGCGGGAACGGGGCCGGAAGTTGGGGTCGCTGGATCGGTTGGATGGATCTCTGCGACTTGTGGTTTTGCAGAGAAATCCGGATTCCAGAACTCAACCACCCTCAGTGCAGACGCGAATATACCGGTCTGAATCACCTGTATCTTCACCCCGTCCCCGGCCATCAAGTCCTGTTTCCCCTGCCCGGCGAGGTCCTCATCCACCTTTCGCAGCGCGGAGGCTAGTTCACGCCGGATAGCCATCCATTCGGTGGACTTGAGGTTGTTGTGTTGGAAGATCAGCATCAAGGGCGCCGAGCGCAGGAGAGACTGGTACTGGCGGTGCAGCTGGGATTTGCGGAATTCGGGGGGTTTGTAAGAGGGTGGTTGGTTGCGTGGGTGGCGGTGTATGGGTGGTGCGGGTGTGGTTTGGGAGAGGGAGGGTGCAGGGGTCGTTGCGAGGGAGGCGTAGGTGTGGCGGCAGGAGAGGCAGATGTAGTCCGTTCGCCGTGTGAGGACATCTTGAGTGCGTAGTCGTATTCGGGGAGGCATGATGGGTGGTGTGTTGTGTCAATGGTTCGAGAAGTCGAGACGGTGGAGATCGAGGCATTGAAGTCGAAGTTCAAGGAAGCTCGGACCGACCACCAAACACACATATATTCTGGAATGACTCTCCCAATCCTTCTATACCATCCGCAACATATAGATGGATTAGAAGATAAATCAATCCCTTCGCTCGCTACTGGAAGGCCTTGGAACTGGGATCTGCAGTCCACGTACCATTAGACACTCGCTGCCATGTCACAAACGCCCAACAAAGGCAAAGTCTCCATCTCCGACCTGCTCAAACGCCTCTCCACCGCCGAAGGAGTCAAAAGCGTCAAAGCAGAAGAAGTCGCCGCAGCTCTAGCACTGGTCTTCACCGATTCAATCTCACCCGTTCAATTTGGCCTCTTACTATGGGCCCTCCACGTGGCTGAAGGCGACACCCACCCGAAAGTCCTGACAGCATGCGCAAGAGTGATGCGTGATGCTGCCGCCCAAGTCAACGAGTCAGCGTTGATCGATGTGATCAAGCGGAGAGCGAAGCCGGAGGGGATGTATTATGGCGGGTTGGTACGGTATGCCCCCAACCCCTGAACGATCATTAGAGAGTGCTATGACTGACGGAAGTACAGTGCGACATAGTAGGCACCGGAGGCGACGGTCACAACACTTTCAATGTCTCAACTACATCCTCTATTATCGCTTCAGCACTACTCATGATGGCTAAGCACGGGAATAACAGCTCGACCTCCCTTTCCGGATCAGCAGACTTGCTGCAACATGCCCCGAACCCACCCGTGATCGCGGCAACGAACAATGAGACTCTACCGCGTATCTACCAGAAGACGAATTACGCTTTCTTGTACGCGCGTGAGTGGCATCCAGGGATGAAATACGCTGCTCCTGTGAGGAAAGAAGTCCCCGTACGCACGATCTTCAACCTACTCGGCCCATTGGCGAATCCTGTCCACGACACCGGATTAGTAGAATGTCGCATCCTCGGTGTCGCGCGGAAAGATATCGGTATGAACTTCGCCGAAGCATTACTACTCGGCGGCGCGAAGAAAGCCATGGTCGTCTGTGGCGATGAGAATCTGGACGAGGTTTCCTGTGCCGGGATGACGCATTGCTGGTACATCCACACCCCCGAAGACTCGAATGAGGAGAACGCCAAGTCGACAATCACGCAACTAGAGATCTCACCGTCCGACTTCGGACTCCCATGCCACCCGCTAGACGATGTTCACGGCGGCAAAGGGCCGAGTGAGAACGCGGAGATCTTGATGCGGATATTGAGGAATGAGCTTCCATTCGACAATCCGGTGCTGCAGTTCGTGCTGATCAATGTCGCGGCTTTGTTGACTGTAGCTGGGATCTGCGAAGCTGAGACGAGTGACATGAGCCCTGGCGATGATGGCAAGGTGATCAAGGAGCGCGGGCCGGGCGGGTTGAGATGGAAGGAAGGATTGAGGAGAGCGAAGTGGTGCGTGGAAAGTGGTGCGGCGCTGAAGCAGTGGGAGGCGTATGTTGAGGTCACGAATGCGGTTGCGTCGTGAGGGTTGGGCTTATGGGTTCGGAAGCCTTGCTCGTACGAACTGTAGCAGCTGATGGACGCTGGATAGCGCTACATTCGATTTGGCGGATATCGGTAGCCGCTGCAGACCCGATCGAAAACTCTTTGACCACAACGTATGAACCTGACGCCATGAATGGTTGCCTGCATCCATCTCCTTGAAGTAAAGGTAACCCATCTCAGCGTGACCGCTCATAATACGCCGTCCTCAGCACCGCAGATCCACCCTCAAAACTTCCCCGAACTGCTTCGCCGCGTACTACCAAACCTCCACGCCGCCCTAGTAACCCTCAGCGTCAAACAGCATCCCATCCTCGTCGAACGCCGACGGTGCGCAGGCACCCTTGTGATCCTGAAACCTCCTGATCCTGATCCTACAATGGCGAATATCTCGAAGTTTCGTCGTTCCTTGATGATGTTGATTTTGCGCCAGCAGTCACTTGGACGACAACTTACAAGCAAATGGTGCTGCGCTGAAGCAATGAGAGGTATTTGTTGACGACCCGAAGTCACGAATGCAGTTTCGTCATAGTAGAACGCATTTCGTCTTCTATTGCCACAACTCATTAGGACTATACTCCCACTGCACGAACTTCATCCCCTGCGCCCGATCAGCCATCTCATTCAACTTCTTCATATCCACCTGGCCGTTCAGGCGCGGCACATTCCGGAGCGGAAGGAACCCCTGCGGAGTCGGGATATTCGGGCCCTGCCATACAACCATCAGCACATTGACACAACCGTGGGAGCACGAACAAGGACGTATACATCAGCTTGGCCGTCGGATCACCTGCCGCAGTTTCTTCTCGATGCCGTTGGCGTAGTCCGCATACCACTACTTTTCATCCGTGACTTCCTCGACCAAGTCCTCGCTGCGGGCGTAATATGCCAGGACGAGGGGGTTCTGTTTCCTGAGGTAAGCCCAGAAGAGACGCACGAACTCGAGGTCGATTTCGTGTTGTTCCTGGGCCTCGTCTTTGACGAAGTCCTCGAAGGGTGGTTCGTTGTATTGCTTGCCGTTGAATTCGAGCATCGTTGCGGTCAACCTTGCTGGGGGTTGCCTTGGTCGGGGATATGCAAGATCTGGCAGGGAGTATATGCGAAATGAACAAGGTTATAGAGCGTTGCTTCTCCATCCTTTTGAATGTAGCCCGCTAGGCGTGCCACGTCATAACAGGACGCGTGAGATAGCTCGGTGGAGTGCGATTCATGCTGTGCATGTGTTGGCAAGACTGCCGAAAGTCAAAATGATGAAATAGAAGCTCGTCGAGGAGAAGTAGTGGATCTTTTGGAAGGCAGCCAGTCGGCGCTCTACATCATCACGCAGCTTGCAAGCTCGAGAGAAGTAGGCTATGCAATCGTTGAGGAGTCCAGACACAAATGAAGTTGATCGTTCAGCGATGATGGGCTGACATTCCCGCCTTCCTCGTTGCGCTTCCCCTTGGGGCGGCCATTGTTAGACTTTCCTATACACGTCTTAGGGAACGCAGCTCTTGTTCATGCTACTCTGGATCACCGCATCAGTAGACTCAGCGCCAGGGCAACACAGCTGCTAGCTGGGAGCCCAGCGGGCACCACTTCTACCCCTAACCAAGTTTCCATGTTCTCCTCGTCGAACGCCTCAGCGGACTCGTCCTCGATCTTCTTCCACTCCGAACCGCTGTAGTCGACTATTTTCGGTACATCACGTAGCGGAAAGTTCCCCTGAGGGAGGGGGAGTTTCCGACCCTATCCACACACAAGTCAGCACACGTCTCCACAGCAGTGCTATCCGCACAGGCAAAGGGATTTAGATGGGCTCAATTACCGCTGCCCGACTGTCACGGATCTTCTGGTCCAAGGTCTTGGCGAAGTCGTTGGCGTGATCGGCGTACCACTCCGCATCCGTCATGGGTTGTTCTTCCACCTGGGACCTTGTTCTTGATGGGCGGTCGGGGCGGGGTTCGACGTTGCAGTATGCCAGGATGAGGGCCTTTTCCTTCACGGCGTAGGACACGAACAGGCCCGCGAACTGGAGTTCGCCCAAGTATCGTATGAAGGTTTCGACGTCGTCTACATTGTATGCTGTGCCGTCGATGATCCAGGTGCCGTCTTTCTCGATAGGGCGTACATCACTACGAGTGCGGGACATTGCGGTAAAAAAAAATTGGGGTGCTGCTTAAGATACTAGAAGGAAAGTGAAGGTCCTGGGGATGCTGAAGATAAATGGGAGGGTTGGACCTCCCTACCTTATTACACTCACGGTAGTTCTACGTTATGAGCGACGTTGGCAGACTATGTGTGGAGGTCGGGTTATGCACTGGCAAGGCCGTCGAAAGTCAAAAGCAGAAGCTCGTGGAAGGGGACATCGTGGATCTGGTCTTCGTGACTCCAGAAGAAGAAGAGGTGCCATGGCTCGCTTGGTAGGCATGCGTGCACAAAAGACCACGACGCGTAGTGACGATTGGGTTACTGCACGGTTCTGTTGTTCATGTGTTGAGCCTGGTATTCGGAAATGTTGCAATGCCCCGATGGAGCATCGCGTCGGTGAATCCTGCAGGTGAACGAGCTTAACATCATGCTGCGTCTGGAAGCTCAGAAGAGGGCTTGGAGAGCGTGTGAGAGAACGCCCTAGATGTGGTCGATTTCCTCCGCTTCGCAAGGATGACATGCCGGGCTGTGAACTCTTGCACGCTGTGTCAATTGAGCAAGATGAGACACGGGAGCTCCAGTTCCGGGATGGAAGGTTGTGCCAATGGTTCGATTTTTGCTGAATAACCTCTTGACCGTCAATCGTGAGTGTGCGCGACACTGTATTTCGAACCTCCGTGTGTGAGTCGGTTGTCGCTGCATGTTGAAGACCATGAGTGACGTAGAAGGCTTGGTAATATTTGCGTTTTTGCGTTGCTACGACTCGGAAGAACGTCGAGCTTGTAGAGCCCAAAAAGGTTGATCGACCCGAAGCTGCCCTTGAGTGCATACCTTACCCGCTAGACTAGAATTCAGATTGTGTTCTTGCGTGTAGGTAGTAAGGAGTCCACATGTCAGAGGGACTTGCTGACAGCACGGATACTGCAGGCTCACGAGGTACCCGCTGGTTTTCGTTACCAAGAATTTGCGTTAGCGAATAACGCTCATAGGCAGAGTGTGTATCCATGAGTAGATCTGGCAGTGGGCTTTGAGACGAAAACGTGAGAAGCAGGCGGTGTGGTGGGATGAACCTCGACCATGACACAATCCTAAAGGAATCTGTGTTGATGAACAAGACGTTCTCGAGGTGGTGCTGGAAGGATGCTCGTGGTAGTGCTGAAGCGATCCTCTTGAGCGAGTTGTGGAGCGTGAGGCAGTCATGAGTCTTTCGATCTGCCACAACAGTGGATGGTCCCCGGTCCGATTGTAGATCTGAAGATACTGCCGGTGGCTAAGGCTTGACCTCACGCTTCGCGCAGAAAACCGGAGGACTTGGATGAAAACACTGTACAGTTTCATACCAAGTCGGAGTCAGGTAGAGTCCATACCTTGCGGCGCGTCCTTCAGACGGTCCAGCTCGAGCTTCTGGGGAATGGAGGACGATCAGTAGCATCGGCCACTTCAATCACATCTGCCTGAGCGATTAGCATGGATTCCTTAGCATCTACACCCTACCATTCGAGTGTCAGCGCACAGATAGCTTCCTAGCGGAAATTGAAGGCTGCAAGGCAGGACGTCCAGCGTCAAGGCGGTTGTGACCAATGGAGGGGTTCCTCAGGCCTCTATATCTCCGACTCGAAAGGGAAGGTCCAATGGCGCCTGGCATCACGTCGTGTGATGACCGACTCCACCACATCGAGAGCTCACTGGCTACAAGCTCTCGACGAGGCCGCAGAAGAGGTCACGGCGCTTGGCTTGCTTCCAATGGCGCCCATCTCGGTCAGCACAGCGGCGTAGTCCAGTACTGGGCGTTGGGGAATGCGAGGACTCACAACCGCGGTCGTGAGCACAGCACATCGTGGTACCAAGACTGGTGAGGTTGACATATCAAGTGTTCAACGATCTGCGATGGAGGTTGATGTGCGTACGCTAGCCATTAAGCTCGCAGCTGTCGCGTGTTTCACAAATGCGGCCTCGAGCATCCGAGACCGGCATAGTGGCCGTTGAGCATTGAAATTCGCTGTGGATGTAATTCATTTTCGAAGGTTCGATCGTGGTTGTTCGAAGCGCTTGCTGAAGTTTGAAAGGCAGTGATGATGTATAGCAAACCTACGACTGGGTCGCGTGTTCGGAGACGTATAGTGGTTTATTGAACACGAAGTCAAAGTCTTGGTGGAGGGCCGAGTGGAGTGCTCAAGAAAGCTCGACGTCGCAGGATGGACAGGGGTTAGTTGACGCAGGTACAGACGAGCTTCGAGAAGATTTGTTGTTGTCGTGGACTGTCAGGTGGATGAAGTGGTATACCGTGATCAATCGCAGACCGAGGATAGGTTGTCCAGGTTGTGTATTGTGTAGTCGTGTGTGGTCGTGGCGATGATAATATAAATGTCCGAACGGGGATTCGTCTGTTCTCGCGATGTGGTCCATGCATGCTCCCCTTGCCAAACACTCCTCCTCGCGGCGGTCTGTGTACGCCTGCGCCTCCCCTGCTTCTGACTTCTCCTCTCGAGAACCTCTCGCGCACCCACACGCAGTCAGCATCATCGCCTTTGTGCAACCACAGTCGCTCGCTTGCCGGACCAGCTCCAAGTCGCTCTTTACCTCCATCTTCCACGCCCGCTGGATCTGGCCCACCGTCGTTCGCGCAGTCCGCGTTTCAGTCTGCCGTTACTCAATACGATACGCCGTCGGGTATCGCCACGAGACACCATCCAGCCCAGGGTTTCGTGGTCTCTCGCTTCCATTTTGTGTGCTAGACAGCACCGAGACTTTTCTGAAGCATCACTGTCTTCTTCTTCATCGTGCTGGAGCACCGACACATCGATTACCCAGGCCGACACCATACCCCAGGAATGGCTATACGACAACTTTAGAGGAGGTTGAAGGAGCTAAGAAGGATTCGGAAGCCGCGAACACGGGCTCACACGTGGTGCTCGTGCGACTGGGAAGGAACGAACAACGAACGACCGTGTGGCCGCCATCTGGAGCCAGCCGCATACATCATACTTTCCATCTCGACGCACAAATTATACTTTGACTTCAACAACACCTTGACTTAACGACGACAGAATATCATTTTGACCACAACTCCACCACTGAACCCGCCAACACGGCGCCATAACACATGTCGGCTCCCATACCCCCGAGCGATCTCGAGGGTCACTGCTCGACCATTTACGATGAAACCCTTTACGTCCTGTCGCCCGACAGCTTTCTTTCACTACCGCTCAAAGAGAAGGCGAAATGGTCGCAGCGACCAATGGGAGTTCCTGTCATGGGACCAGCCTGCGTGCAGGCAGGTGAGGGAGCGGATGCCGGCCTATATGTGATAGGTGGAAAGACCAGCAAGTCTGGTTACAACGGCATGCAAAAGTACAACTTCGCGCAGCAGTCATGGGAGACGCTGCCAGTTTCAGTGGACGTGCTGTCCAGCCGGACCGACCACAGCGCAGCGTACATTGCGGACACACAACAGATCCTGGTTTATGCTGGATCGCAACCGGACGCCTACTCCTACTTATCTTCACAGACTTTCCTAGTATCAACACAATCACCCTATGAACTATTAGCGTTCACTTCTTCAGCACCTCCTGGCAATCTACCACTGTTACAAACATGGGACACCGGCCATGCGGTCATGCTTGGTGGTTCCGACTTCAACACCGAGATATACACCTTCGGGCCTTCCGACGGCTGGCTGCCGCTGGGCACAAACTTGACAGGGCCGCTGGATCCCAGTGCTCGTGCTACCCTCATTGATGGCAGTGACGGAAGCAAGGTTCTTCAGATGTACGACATGAGCACAAACCCAAACAGCGTCTCACAAGTCGTTCTGTTGGGCGCCGGCGGTCAGACAGCATACACAGGGCAAACTGTTGGCACAGCTCCATCCTCACGGAAACGGAAACGGGACCTCACATTGGACAGCTGGCCACCGTACAATGACAACAATGCACCAAGCGTCACCCGGACCGATTGTGGAGTGGCACAAGGGTCTGACGGAATGGCCGTCATATCGGGTGGGAGCAGCGAAGCTCCTGTTGCCATCTTTAACCAAGACCGGAATTCTTGGGTCGATGTCGACAAGTTCTTTGACTCCAAACAACAACAGCCGTTGAAACCCACAAAGTCATCGAGTGTCGCCAAATCAACACCATCTTCCACAATGTCTTCGTCGCCAACATCGAGTACGACTGCTGCAGCAACTTCTGGAAGCGGAGAATCGGCACACGACCGGATGCTGAGAACGCTGGGTATCACGCTCGGTGTTCTGTGCGGCATTGCTGCGGTCTTTATCGCCGTTCTGCTGTTCTTGAGATGGCGGAAGCTGAAGAAGAGAAAGCAAGAAGGTTACCTCGACGAGAAGAATGATGGTGCCCGCATGAGCTTTGCAGACCGAGGAGCATCATTCATGAAGGAAGCAGGTGGCTCGATTAATGGTCTTGCACCTCCCAACAAGGCATGGAACGACTCTCAGAACACCTCGAACAACGGATCGCACAGCTCCTTAGCTATCATAGCCGGCAAGTTCGGCGGCAACAAACGCAGTACCAGTGGCCACGAGCCTAAAGCCAGCTATGATAGTACCGCGCCGTTCTTCAAAGAGACGAACGGAGGGGAACCGATGGAGATGGTCAGTCTGGATGAGAAGAGGGTCGAGAGGAAGCCACTGCCCGGAGGGCCGCCTCCCGCACCTCCCGCACTGTACGGTCCTAACTTGACTCCATCAGATGCGAACAGGATGTCGACGGACTCGGGCAGAGGGAACCGGAGCTCAGGCTGGTCAAAGTACTTTGCGACGAGCCAGCCGACAGGTCCTAACGGGATCTCTCACCTGCCTTCTGCATATGCTCAGACTAACAAGCTGAGTGATGCGTCCTTGTACTCGAACGACAGGAACATGTCACAGGTGTCGCAAATACCTTCATCAGCGCTGGTACCGCCACTCGACATCGACTTCAGTAAGACCGTAGACGGTCAGCGGCTATCTCACGTAACATCAGGCTCACCCGCATTCAACGACTCGCGAGAAGATCTTGCCCGAGGTGGCAGCAACCTAGCACCGCAAGGCCAGCAAGGCCTAATCGTGGACCCATACAGCCGGCGCTCGGGCACAGACACCATATCGTCCTATAACAGATCGACGATGAGCACCACCACAAGCGAGTACTACAACGACTCCAACCCCACGCCCTGGACGCCCACGAGCACATCGTTTAAGGACCATCTCGTCTCGCGGCCGCCCAGCAGCGTCTACGCGCCCAGCGAGCCGCGCGTACCTTCTCGCGGCAAGAACGGCGGCGGCTTCTTCCCCGGGTCTGGCACATCATACCGACCATCGACACGATCCAAGATGGGCTCTAACGCTGCTCCGAGCGGCGAATGGGCTTCGCCGACAAAACCACTGTCGGTCCCGAATAGGTTCTCGAAACCGGCTGAGGACCGCGATAGCACGGTCACGGTGTTCCCTAAGGGCGTTCCCAGTGCGTATTATGCCGGGCGCGACAAGGACAGCGAGCAGGCTAAGCCCGTGAACTCGGATCTGGGATGGCTGAATCTCGGTCTTGGAGGTGGCAGCCCGCAACCACCCAGGATATGAGCTGTCGCCCACCCCAACCCTGGATACATTCACCGCATACCACACTTTCAATTTCTACCCTCTGTTTTTTACACACAGCCACGGGCCTTTTGGCTTCCCGGTCCGATTTGGATCTTTGCCCGCTGAGCGAGTGGCGCTGCCTTCGAGACATCTCCTTGATGGAATTTGGACACACGTCCGTTCACTCACTCGACACGCAGTCTTTTGCGAGAGATTTTCCGCTTGTATAGCAGCCTTGAATTGAATAACGTATGGGAAGCGAAGTGGAAACGAAAAAGAGATATCCTTGTGTTTTTTTGGGGTTTGCTGAGGGAAGGCGAGAGAGGAGTGCGGTGTTTGGGAGTGCAGGGGTGGTGGTGGTTGTACATAGTCTAATGTCTGTACAGAGCATGCAGGTTCACACATACTCTCTACCGTGATCTCGTCGTGGGTGTTCACTTCATATCACCGGACTGGACGTACTCTATGGTATGACGTTCGGCATGCAAGCACTTCCGGCGCGGTTTCCTGTTTCCCTGCCTCCTCCGCGAAACGTCGTAGCGACGTGAGTTTGCTGACATCTCTCACATACAAATATCCACGTCCGGAGCGGAGTTGCTTATGACTAGCGCTGCTACCCTCGTATAAGCCGATCCTTTGCAACAAACTACTCTACTCTTCTCTTCATACTCGACGCATCTTTCTTAACATCGCACTTACGTTCGTTCAGTCTTGCGCTTCACTCGCTCAGCGCAATGGCGATGCCAAACACACCTCCTCCATCGAACCCGTTTTCCGATTCCGCCGACATCCGAAGCGACGTCTCCGGCCCAGCTGCTTCGTCTGACGACGCAGATACTTTGACGGTCGACCGCAACGCTACACTCACACTCGGAACGGATGCGCTGATTGTATTAGACGAAGGACTGCGACATCGGAGGAAAGCGGATAATTGCTGCGGTCTCCTACCGCAACTCGCGAAGACCACGCAGGCGATTCCGTTTTATAATGTTCTATGGGCGGAACTGGAAGACTTCGAAGTCACGATCAAGTATGCTAGGAGCACGGGGAAGAACTCTTGTAATGTCGGGACGGTCAGTTACACGGTGATCGACAAGAGCCTCCGGGTGCACGCGGAACGGTGGGTAGAGCGGTTACTGGAGCGAGCGTACCCGCCTGCTACGAAGAGAAGGCGGAGGGTGAAGGTACTGGTGAATCCGTTCGGAGGGCAGGGGTATGCGGCGAAGTTGTGGCAGAGGGATGTTGAGCCCATCTTCGCGGCGGCGAAGTCGAAGGTCGATGTGGAGAGGACTGCGTACCACGGGCACGCGATAGAGATCGGGGAGAAGTTGGACGTAGATGCGTACGATGTTGTTGCGTGTGCGAGTGGCGACGGGCTGCCGCACGAGGTGTGGAATGGGCTGGCGAAGCAGCGGAATCCGAGACGTGCGATGCGGAAGGTTGCGGTGGTGCAGATACCGTGTGGGTCGGGCAATGCGTTGAGCCTGAATTTCAACGGGACGGATTCGCCGAGTCTGGCTGCGCTGGCGATCGTGAAGGGGGTGCGGACGCCGTTTGATTTGGTTGCAATTACGCAGGGGGACAGGAAGTTCTATAGCTTTCTGTCGCAGGCTGTGGGGATTATCGCGGAGCTGGACCTTGGGACCGAGTCGTTGCGGTGGATGGGCTCGCTGCGGTTCACCTGGGGAGCATTGGTGCGGTTGCTTGGGAAGTCGCGGTATCCTGCGACAATTGCTGTCGCCGTCGAAAGCGATGACAAGCAGGCGATCAAAGCTGCATACCGGAACGCGGTCGTCGAGCAAGAAGCCGCGCGAGCCAAAATGCTCCTCCACGATGACACAGACGACGACGACGACTCTTTACTCGAAACTCAGAACACCGGGCTTCCCGAACTACGGTACGGCACAATCCAAGACGACCTCCCCTCAGCCTTCCAAGTCGAAGACCAACCCTCCCTCGGCAACTTCTACGTCGGCAATATGTGCTGGATGAGTCCCGACAACGCCTTCTTCCCCAACGCCCTCCCCTCCGATGGCAAACTCGACATGGTCAACATCTCCGGCGCCATCAAGCGCTCCACTGGTCTTCGCATGTTGATGCACATCGATGATGGCTCGCACGTTGATTTCCCGGAAACCTCATATCGCAAAGTTCTCGCCTACCGCATCACACCTCGCATCTACCAGCCGCCCCCGGAACGTAGATTGTGGTCGAAGTTTGGCCGCTGGTTGGGTGGAGCGGCGAAGCAGAAGGTTGGACTAATCAGTGTGGATGGGGAGAGTGTGCCTTTCGAGCCTTTCCAGGCTGAGGTTGTGCCGCGGCTGGCGACGGTGTTGAGCAAACGGCCTGGGTTGTATGAATTTGAGGGGCCGAAGGGGAGTTAGAAGGTCGCCGACGGGGGAGTTCGTGGTTTGGAAAAAGAAAAGGTGGTTTGGAAAAAGAAAAGGTGTTGATTTTTACACGGAGATACCCCAGGGAGCACTGTTCGCTTTTGAGCTGGTTGTACAATCGAGACAATGTCATTCATTATTGAACCAATATCAGCGTTCACATAATTTGGTGCAATTCAACGCTTGTCAGTGAATGCGAGCATAATGTGGCAAGCACACGAGCTCATGTCATGTGGTTGCCTGCTGAGGTATGACGCGCTTCCGCGGCCCACTCCAACCACCAGTTCAAGTTTCTCGATACGATAGCTTCGACAACTTCAACCCTTCGATCAACATCTTTGCTTCTACCATTCGACCTCGACTAATAGCTTCAATCCTTTCGATCCACTCATTCAAACGACCCAACAGCACTTCCAAGATGCCTCTCGTAGTCCCTGGCTTGACGTCCTCAGGCGGCGACGACAAGACTTCCAAGTGGATGAGTGATCTCGCGGGCAAGAAGATTGGCGATAGCTCTAATGAGACTGTGAGTTGCTCCTCCAATCCAGCACGAAACGTGCGAACGGATGTTTCGTGGTGCTTGCTAGACTTGACCAAAGCTGATACGCATCGATGTAGACGTTCGCAAAGAAGGACCTTCCACAAGATCACAGGATCGTGAAGGAAGGCGACATGATGACTATGGACCATAAGCCAGATAGGTGTGTTCAATCATTGCTCAGATCGTATTCACCTTGCTCATATCAGAACAGACTCAACATCCACACCAAGGAAGACGGGACGGTGAGCAAGGTCACGCATGGCTGAATCCACGATGAACTTCTCCATCACTGTTATCATGTCAGAAGGGTGGCCATGGTAGTTGCGGTGCTTCCAGGCGTTCGTACTGTCATGGGCGGGTGACGGATCAACGAATGCTTCGATGGAATGCACAACAATGCTGAGTAACGAGATATGCTTTTCATAAACGGTATTCTTCGCACCAATACCGCAAACCCAACCTTGCTATCGGAATTACTCTACATTTTTTCGACTCAAGTTAAAGCTTAGTCTCCGTTCAGCTGCTTTGGCCAGACAAAACATGTATTGGAGATATGGTGGTAATAACCGTCTCGTAAGGTAGTCACTAACGCATCGAAGAGTACTCCATATGTACGGAGTATACGAAGCGAGTCAAGCAACGGATGTTGGTAAGGAACATGTAAATACGGCCCTCACGGCCATCACGCTGGAGTGCCTCACGTGCAGCTCCGGACTTTGTGCCTTTCATCGACAATTCGTCCGTTGACCACCATCGGTACTCAGGCGTCCATTGGGGGCCTAAGTACAGAACAGCATGCATCAAAGTACTTCGTGAAGCACACTACCCCTGCTGTCTCTACGGTACCCTCGTCTTTCTGGCAAAATACATGTAGCTCACACTGCCCGCTGGCACCGTCATCGAGCTGCAAACTCAAGCTTCACCCGCAGCTTCCACTAACTCCATAAAACAACCAACTGCATGAGTCGTGGGCACTCGCAAGGGTATCGGAGATAGTTGCATTTACAGACCCTAACGTCCTTTCGCGAAGGACGTACCGAAACATTTTTAGGACGAACATATAATAAGGCCCCAACCGCCACCAGAAGCTGAACTCCATCAAGCAAGCAAGCTCTGCAAAACCAAGTCTCGCACATAACAACGACAGAAAAATCCATCACCAGATCCGCTACCGAACAAATCGTCGATCATCAGCAACAATGTCCATCGTCGACAAAACCAAGTCCGCCCTCGGCGTGGACAAAGGCACCGACATCAAGCTCGCCGGCTCGAAAGTCCACAGCACCGGCTACGGCCTCATGGGCCTCACATAGTGCGCCTCGCCACCCTCGCAAGAACAAGCCTTCTCTGCCATGAAAGCCGCTCTCGCCAACGGCGCCAACTTCTGGAACGGAGGCGAGCTCTACGGCACCCCGGAGCGCAACTCCCTCCATCTGCTTAACGAGTACTTCACCAAAAACCCCGGCGAAGCGAAGAAGATCGTGCTCAGCATCAAAGGTGGACAGAAGCCGGGCCAGCTGGCTCCCGATGGGAGTGCGGAGAACACGCGCAGGAGTATTGAGGAGTGTCTCGGTGTGCTGGATGGGAAGAAGACGCTTGATCTCTGGGAGGCTGCGCGTGTGGATCCGGCTACGCCGGTTGAGATCACGATGCGTGAGGCGGAGAAGTTTGTGAAGAGTGGCAAGCTGGGTGGTATTAGTTTGTCGGAGTGCAGTGCTGCTACCATCAGGCGTGCGGCCGCGGTGACGAAGATTGAGGCCGTGGAGGTCGAATTCTCGCTTTGGTATCGCGTGGGTGAAGGCTCAGAGCAGGAAGTCGGGCATGCCTACCTTCATTCCGATCCCGGGTGCTACGACTGCGGCTAGAGTGGAAGAGAATTTGGTGGAGGTGGAGTTGAGCGAGAATGATGAGAAGGAAATTGACAGTCTGCTTGCTAGTGTGGAAGTTGAGGGAGGGAGGTATCCGGAGGCATTGGCTGCGTTGAACTTTGGGGATAGTCCCGAGTTGAAGGAGTAGGGTGAGAAGGCAGATTAGCACGATGTAGTACATGAAGCATGCACCGTGTCATATACGATGTACCTTCTCCGGCTTCCCGGACGAGCTCAATCCTTTGACCAATTCGTGTACTGCCGCGGCGACCAATGAAACCATTGAGAGACACTACCGTCGATACCTAGTCTATTGTCTTGGTCGGCCTCAAGCTCGTGTTGAGGGGCGGTGAGACTGTGGTGAAATGAGCTCTCCGAGACAGCACCAGGCACTATGCAGCCCTGCGAAACTTCTGACGCTCAATGGGAACTTGGAGACACTTGCCTAGCCGTTAATTCATCACTTGTTGGAATGATGGGTAAAAGTGTTCTCCGAGACAGTATCAAGTATCGTAGAGCGCTCTGGCCTCGTTCGATCTCGATCGCGGGCTCGAGATACTTTCTGCCAATGAGCTTGGTATGGTGGTGTCGTGAGTCCGCCTATGGGGCAAGGGAAAAACACCACTCTCTGCCTGCTTGGAAATCGTCAGCGCTCGGTGTTAATGCTGCACGGCAGTATAAGAAAGCAGTGAGAGCAAGACACCTCATTTCAAGTGTAATAGTAGTTGATCAACAAAATTTCGAGGAACGCAAAGGTCCCGTCAAAGATTCAGATTTGCAGAACTCAATTTATAATCATCGTGTAAAGCACATAAGGTGGTAGTGGTATGGACTTGCCTTTCATAGGACCTGATGCAAGGAGAGTTTGCTGTAGCCTCGTGCATCTCGAGCATACACATGGGTAGTCATGATGTCCGCAGGATCTTGAGCTCGTGGTCAGCGTCTGGGAGAGTGTGTGCATGAACTGTTGAACACGAGGTGTGTGTAGGAAGGAGAGGTTGAAATCAAAATCGCTCCTTCTTCTCCAGCAACTCGCGCGGCCCGAAGCGGACAAGCGCGTTCTCGATTCACGTCTCCCAGGTGCACCACCGCAATCACGATCACGACGGCCACGCCAGCCAGCAGCAGCCGACTACAGCGATTCTCATCCGCCGACTAGGACTGATCAATTGATGATCTAGCATGGCCAGCTCACCAGCATCCTCGGATCTCTCGGATCCTCCATCCGGCGAGAGCGACGCAGACGAACAGCTCAGCAGCGTCGTCCCCTCGTCGCGACCCAGCGCAGACATCTCCCACGCCGATCACGATCAACTCGCTCCACCACCCAAACGACGCAGAACCGGCGGCGGACCTCCACGCGTCAATCGCGCTCCCTCATCTCAGCCACCCGAGGACAACGACGATAATGTCTCGATATCCGAGGACTCCTTCAGCAGCTGCCCCGGCTCACCAACTCACGACGAGTATACCCTACGCGACGAAGCGCAGACGCAATGCTTGTGGAAGGACTGCGAGTATGGTAACGCGGTTAACAACGACGAATTGGTGAAGCATGTGCAAGGCACGCATTGCGCGACGGGCGGGCCTAAGAGGACCAAGTATGTGTGCGAGTGGGGAGAGTGCCAGCGGAAGACGAGCAATCATCCCAGTGGGTATGCTTTGAAGGCGCATATGCGGAGTCATACCAAGGAGAAGCCGTACTATTGCTCACTACCAGGTATGTACAAGACTCACACTTGGGAACCCGCATCGCGAGCTCGCACTGATCCAATGTATAGAATGCGACAAATCCTTCACCCGCTCCGACGCTCTCGCCAAACACATGCGCACCGTCCACGAGCCAGAACCAGCCCGCGCTACCGCCACCACAACCAACGACCCTACCCCTCCCGGGAAGAAGTCGATCAAAATCAAGCTCACCAACGGCTCCTCTACCAAAACTCCAATAGTCCCCGGCGACCCCTCGCAGACTGGACCTACCCACGACGAAGACGGCAACCCTGTGGTGCCTTCCCACCCCAACGACAATATCAAGTACATACCAGCCCACCATCCGATCACAGGCCAGCCAGGCTTCATGATCACCTACCCACCAGATATCGCGTTCACAGCTTGGGAGAGCTCGATACCTGCCAACCAACTCATGTCGCTGCTTAGGAGACAGCTGCATTGGGCGACGAAGGAGAACGAGGGTTTGAAGGACGAAGTTAGCACGTTGGAGCAGAAGCGGAAGCACGAATGGCGACAAACAGATACAGTCTTCGAAGGCGTGATGGAAGCAGAGCTCGCACGGGGTAGTCTGCAGGGTCTGCTAGACGGCATGGAAGAGCGCGTGAGGCAGCAGATGGAGCAGGATACCGCTGCTGCGAGACTGAGGGAGTGGACTGGCGGTGAGCCGGCGTGGCGCAGGAATGGTCAGAACTTGGCTACGCCTGGACAGGAGAACGGTAATGATGAGGATATGAGAGACGTGGATGACGAGCGCCACACACCTACTCCCTCGCCGCCGCCTACGGGTCATAGTGCGGGAGGTGGCTTTGATGGCGATCAAGATCCGTACGACAATTATCTCGCTGGACGGATGGCGGAGTATGAGGAGCGTGAGCGGCTGCGTAGTTTGCAGAACACGCCGCAGAAGGCACAAGCTGTTAGGGAGGCGGATGCTGTCGGTGCGTTGATGGGTATGAGCAGTGGTGGAGGCCAGTAGACCGATTCTTAGA
>JAABUL010003067.1_pt1 | contig 25719 bp, 2 predicted proteins | sample 5559151 | NCBI WGS metagenome assembly JAABUL01 (sample SAMN10711876, study PRJNA513368) | rock metagenome | isolation source: Antarctica rocks | place: Antarctica: Victoria Land, Pudding Butte sud | reverse complement strand
GATTAGATTAATTGTTGGATCGAGTTTTTGTTCCAACTTTAGAAATCGACTCGACTCGACAATTTCAACTCTAGGAATCAACTCGAAATTCAAGTTAATTTCTATTATTTTGGAATCGACTCAACTCAATTCGATTCGATTTGCGATTTTAATATTAGAAATCGAATCAAATTGTCAAGAAATCCAATATAATATTATTATATCAAGAATTACTAATTTTAGAGTAAAATATTTTATTAATAAAATGCATTATTTGCATCTATAGATTCTATAGATCTTATAGATGCAATTTATTAATAAAATGCAATATTTGCATCTATAGACTCTATAGATCTTATAGATGCAATTTATTAATAAAATGCAATATTTGTATCTATAGATGCGATTTAATTATTTTCTTTTTAAAAAGTAGTAATGCATTACTATAATGTATTATCTTATTATAATTTAAATAATTAAATATTATTAAATATATATTAACTATATGTTGACTATATTGTGACTATATATTAACTATTAATAAATTATATAATTATTTAAATAGTCTTAGCAATTCGAATCGATTTTTTCGGGTCGGGTTTCGATTTCAATCCTAGGAATTAACTCGACTCGACTTAGTTTTCGATTCCAATTTAAGGAATCGACTCGCCAAGACTTTCGGGTCGGGTTAACTTGAATTGTCAAGATTCGAGTCGATTAATCGACTCGACGCGATCAGTTTAAATTAAATATAAAAGAGTTTTAATAGTTAAAAGCTTTATATTTGACATATTTGTAAATATTAAAAAACGCAAATATATAATAATAAAGAAATGAATAATTGTATACAACATTATAATATAATATACTTCAACAACTATTAAGAGTGCAAAAAAAAGATTGTTAAAAAATTGCAATTAATATAAGAACAAATATTTTGTCGCATTATTAATGTTTATAAAACAATATTTATAAAGACTTTATAAGTAAAAATTAATATACTTTTTATTGATATTTATCTAGAAAAGTTTGTACAAAGATTAATAATTATTATAAACGCAAAAGAATTCGAGAAAGTAATAAATATTACAATATTTTATATATGTAACAATCTTATATTTAAAAGAGAACATTAATTAAATTCAAAAATAAATTTATTATAATTAAAAAAAAGATAAATAAAAACAATATTAAGATTTGCAACAAATTTACGACAACAACTATATATTGCAACTTTATAAATAAAATCTTTTTTAACAACTATTGTATATAATATAGAAACAATTTGAAAAAATTATATTATTAATTGTTTTAATTTTTATTAATAAGTTTATTTAAATAAAAGCAATTGTAAGAAAAATATTGTCGCAATTTTAATAAAAATTAATAGAAATATTAAGAAATATTTTAAAAAAGTAAAAATAACGTTTACGCATTACAATAAGCTAAAGAATTTTACAAAAGTAACAAAAGAAATTGCGAAACATTGAAAGACGTTTATTAATTTAAAAAGTTAAGTATATAAGATATATTTTAATAATTAAATATTAATCAAAATTATTAAAGAAATAAAATTAATATTAAATTAAATTAAATATATTTAAGATATATATAGATTGCGTGCAAAACAATAAAATAACGCAAAATATTATTAGAATTGCATTAAATATTCGAATATAAAAATATAAAAAATAACGAAACTGCAAACGAAATTGCAAACAAAACACATATATAATATATCTCTTTTATATACAAAGTAATTAGTAAGTTTATTGCTAAAAAGATTCTGATTTAAAACCAAATTTGAAAAGAATAATAATATAAATAATTGCGAAATAAAAGCAAAATAAAGTTTCGCAAACTTACTATTAATATTATCTACAAATATATACAACTATGTTAAAATAATAGGTGGTAGAACGCTTAGTTACTATGTAGAAGCTAGAACTTTGCTTATCTATATACATTGATTGGAGCTACTCGAATCGATTACGTAATATCGAATCAAATAGTGTTAAATCAAATAGTATCGATATTAGATCAAATTAATTACAATATTTCGATACTTTTATTTGATCTAAGTCTAGAAATCAACTCTTATATAAATTATATTCTATATTTTATCAAGTTCGAAATTTATTTTAAAACTATCAAATTTTAAGTATCTTTCTAGCAAAAGTAAAAAAAGTATATAAAAATTCTTTGTTAGCAATTTACGTGCAAACGTACGTATGTTTACGCATTCGAGATATTCTAAGATTCGAAAAATATATAAGAAACAAGATTCTAACAAGAAGCTATATAGATGTTGTCAATAATATTCGATAACTTTACTAGTAAAGCAAAGAGAACAATAGATGCAAATTTGAATAAACAATACAAAAATTAACAACAATAAATATAGCAACTATTTAGTCGCAAGTTGTTTAGATAACTAAGTTTAATATTTATATTTAAAATTACAAATAATTTAATTATCAAATTAGTTTAAAAGTTTGTCGAAATATTTCAAATGCGTTACAAGAGAGAGCTTTAATTAGTTTGTCAATTATTTGTTTTTTAATAAAAATATATTCTAGCTTAATTTGATTATTTGCAATCTTTTTGCGAACAAACTAAATTTAAATGTTTATATATTTTGTTCAAATATATTGCGCGAGATTTTTAGCAAACACTATAATTTTCTAGTTGTTACAATAGATAACAATAACAACTAGATACAATATCGAAAATATTAAAAAAAAAGTTTTAATAACAACAAGAGTTCTAGACGTAAACAATAGTAATAGAAATAAATAAAATAATTGCAATTGTTTTAATAATACTTGAAGTCAAATAATTTTCTTAACAATCTATGTTTGCTCAATATATTCGACTTTGCAAGTAGAAAAAGCAACAATTAATTAATGTTTAAATAATTAATTAATAGCAACATTTTTTAGATTAAAGATATATCTAAAAATAGAACAACAAATATCTTAATTTTTGTTTCAATTGATATTAATATAGTTTAATAGAAAACAAATATTTTTACAAAAAATAAAACAAAAATCAAGAGTATTTTAAAGATAACAAAATATTTGTTTAACAATCTTTTAATAAGTGTTAATAAAATTGGAAGTATATTTGTTTACTATTAAGATAACAAAGACAATATTTAGTTAAGTATCTAATATTGCATATATAAGAGAATTAATCGTCAATTAATAAATATAACAATAATTCGAATCTACAATATAGTTCGAGTTAACAACGTATATTTTGAATATATTTATAAAAATAGCAACTAATTTACACTTTTATATTTTGTAATTTTTTAATATCTTTTTTAGATATACTTTTTAACTTAAATAAAGAGTTTAAGTTGCAAAATTGTATTTAATTTTAATTTCTAGATATTATTAAACAAAATTTAAGTCAATTATTTTAAATTAATTGACAAATTTTTTTTTAATAATATTGATAAACTTTTTATTAATATTAACAATTAAAAGATTGTCTATATAAATAGCAATAATAGTAAAGCTATTAATAAAAACGCTCAAATCGAAGTTTAATAGACAAAAATAATACTTTTTGAGAAATATTACAAAAATATTATATTATATTTAAGATAATTGTTTAAGTTTATAGAGAGCTTTTCTAAGTTAACAAATCTTTTTGCTCTATTTAAAGTTATAAGACAATTCTATATAGATCTCTTTATTAATATTTTTGTAAAAAAAAACAATAACAATGTCTATTTGTTTCAAATCTTAGTTGTTAACAACAACAAAAACAAAAATAATCTTATAGTTTATAGACTTAATTACAATTGCAAAAATCTTAATATAGTTTAAATTTTTGTATTGTTTAAAGTCTCGAACAATTTAACAAACTTTATAGCAAAAAATCTTGCTATTAATTTTTTGTTTAATTTTGTAGATTTATTTTTTACAAAATATGTAACGCTTGTTAAATACTAAACAAACAATATAATTTTTTTTTTTTTTAAGAATTTGATTTTGTTTTGTTTAACTAGCTATTAGTTTATTTTGTAATAAATATTTGCTATAGCTTTAATATAAATTTTAGATTTATATAACTCTAATAATATAGTCTTAAACAACAAGACAAAAGAGTCTACAAATTTATTTTGATACAATCGAAGCTCTAAGTGTCTTTGCAATATTAAATCGAGATTCGAAAATAATAGATTTTAAAATGTATCTAGTAATTTAATAGTTTTAAAGAACTTATTAAAATTAATAGAATTAAAAAATAATTCGAAAGATATAGTACTCTTAAAGTCTAAGAAAGATAAAATTTTAAATAAAATAAATAAATTTAGTTTAAAGTTCTCGATATAATTTGAAAGCAAGACAATTCTTTGTTGTTGTTGTAATATTGTTACAAAAAGCTTGTTCAATTTAGTTTTTACAAAATTTAGAAATTTATTAATAGTATTCGCAATATTAGATTGCGTAGATAAAATTATAGACAAACGTATATTGTTATTATAGCAATTAGTCTTGCTATAATTAATATTAAAACTAAATAATGCTTGCTTATTATCTAGTCAATAAATTTTTAATATTTGTTAAATTTTGTTTTTGTTATCTATTATGCAATAGATATGCTCTCTCTTATATTTTACTAAAACTAAGAATCGAATACAATTCTAGAATTTTTATCAATTAGTGCTTAATTAAATTCTTAATGCTTCTCTTTGCTAGTTAATATATCAAATATGTTTGTAGTTATAAAGATACTTAATATTTGTTTCGAAAGAAGTAACAAAATACTTAATAACAAAAAAGATATTGCAATATAAGTTAACAATTTAAATAATTTTTAACTAGAGATTTACAATTAAGCTAGTATTTTTGATTATAATACTAGTCTTTTGTATTAAGATTTAATTAAAACGTTCGATACAATTGTTTATTTTAAAAAAGATAACAACAATTAATTCGATACGTATCTTGCGCTCTTTGCGCTAGATTTAAAAGACTTTATTTATATATTTACTCTTATTGTTAACGCGAATACAAGTATATTTGTTGTCTCTATATTTAAATTTGTTAATATAACACTTAAAAGAAGTTAGCAAATTAATTTTATTCTTGTTTTTGAGATATTTTATTTGCAAACGTTTAATTTTATTATTTAGTCAAATGCAAATATAGCGAGTGCTATCGAAATTGTTCAAAAACATAGATTCTATAACGTTAATATAAATAAAATTGTTTTTCTAGCAATTAAATCTAATAGAAGTTCAATAAAATGTCGCTTTGTCTCTTGTGCGTATGCAAGAAACACAAGTATTATTTAAAAATAATTTAATAAAATTAAAAATGTCTTTGCAAGTCAACTAATAGATATTTTGTTTGTCTAGATAATCGAGTTGTTTGTATTATATAGTTATTATATTCTCGCTAATCGCTAGTAAAGTAATAGCAACAACAAAAAGTGCAATAGATATTTCTAAGTCTAAAAAATAGAGATTAAAATTTTTAATTGTTTAAATTTGCTAAGTATTGATAGAAAAATTATAACTAATAATTCTTTAAACAATATTAGCGTCTTTCAACTAGCTATAGAAGATTAAATTGTAAAAAGAGTTAAATATATATTATATATTATAAATTGTAATATTACGAGTTCTTTTGTCTTTGTATTTAACAAATAGACAAATACTTTCAATATCTATAGCAAATAAATTGCTCTCTATATTTTTAACTAATTGTTAAGATATTTTCGAATAAAATACAAAGATACTAGAGTTTTTAGATATGTATTGCAAGCATTTTGTATTAAAAACTTATTTGCGCAAGAAACAATTAACAACAAAAGCTAATATTATAGTTGTAGAAATAAACAATTCAAAAATTGCAAATAGAATTATTACAACAACAAAGACAAAATAACGTCTATAAACTATTGCTTCAATAGTCTTTTACTCTTTGTTATTGCTATTTTTATTTTTGTTTTTGTTGAACTTAAACTTAAACTTGTTTTTATTCTTTTTAAATTTAAACTTTTTTTTTATTTTTTTTTAATTATCGTAATTCTAACAATACTTGTTTCTATTATTGTTTTAATTGTTTTCGAAGCTATTGCTTTTTGAAGCAAAACGTAATTCTAAATATAAGTTCTAGCAATCTAGTTGTTAATAATCGATTTTTTCGCAATTCGTACACTTCTTTTGTTTAATATACACAAAGCTAAGATTGTTAACAATAGAAAACGTATTCTTTATAATAGCAATCAATCTAATAGTTATCGTTAAGATTAAAATAATATTAATAGTTAAAATATCTATTAAATTAATATATTGAATCTTGTAATTATAAATAATAGCAAACAATTTCTACTTTCAAGTATTATTGTTGTAAAAAAGCTTATGCTTAAATATCTATTAATTAATAAAGAGACGCGCAATGTTGTTAAGATTAACTAAATATTTAAAAATAAATCAATTCTTATTTATAGCTAGATTGCTCAAATAGATAGATAATTTATTAATAATATTGCGAAATTTAATTTTGTATTTGTTAATATTCTAGAAGTTAGAAATCTTAAAAAACTCGAATTTAACAAAATTTTTTATTAGTATATTTAACTCTTTAAACTTGTATATTTTAACAATTTTTTAATAAATTTCTTTAACTAGATCGATTTTCTTTATATTGTAATATAGATTTCTATTAACAATATTTTAAAGCGCATTTATGTACTTCTTGTTGCTAGCGTTTTATTTAATTTGTTCTTCGATAACTATATTAAACAAGTTAGCAAATCTAATATCTAATTTAATATATTTCTAAAATTTAATCTATTTAAGAACTTTAAACAAGTCTTGTTTTTAAACAAGAAAGCTTATATTATTGCTAATTTTAACAATTTGTTTAAGAGCTACAAGAGAGAACGCAAAGATACTAATAGTTATAATAGTATTAACATAATTTGTTATTTTAGAGCTCTACTAATAGCTTGTAAGCAATAGACAATAACACTAGTAAATATAGTAAAGAGAGACAATTGTGCAATAAAAATTTCAATAAAAATATTCTAGTTATCAAATTACAAAAATTAAATAAATTAACAAAATTCGAGTTAAATATCTAGTCTAATAGATATTCTTCAAAGAGTTTAAGTAAAAAAAATAGCTAAATATACTTCTCTTTATTAACAATATTAATTTAATCGATTTTGTCAATTATAATTTGAACAAAGTTTTAATAGATAAACAATCAATAAGCTCTTAAATAAGTTTTGTATTTTCGTTGTTCTATCTTAAGATTATAACAAACGTAGATTTGGGCAAATTTAGTAAACTTAATTCGTTTAAGAGATAAAGTATTAATAGATAATTCTTAATTAAATTGTTGTTTTTGTTTAATTGTAAATAAAGTTTGTTAACTATCTAGAATCTAGCTAGATTATTTAATCTTTTTATTTTTTTTCTTGATTTTAACAATTATAAAAATAACAATATTATTTTGCGTCTTTGCGATTGTTAAATTAATTTTTTTAGTTTTCTTATTTTAATAAGATTAGATATCAATCTTTTTAATCTAAGTTTTTTGCGTCTTTGCGATAATTAAAAGCTTTTCAATTCTATTTAAACAAAATTAATTGCTATTTGATTAAGAGTTGTATTTAGATGCTGCTTTTAGAGTAATTAATAAAATTATTTCGATTTTCGAAATATATTTGCAATTCAATTTATTAATTTGTTTTGTATATTGTAGTAAAAGAAATTAACTAGTATTTGTTTCAATTATCGCGCAAACAAGTTAACTTATTTAATTGTTAATAAGAGAATTTTTGCAATAAATAGAAAAACAAAGATTAAGAAGACTAGATAATCTAGTTCTTTTATTAATGCGTCGAAGCAAGATCTTGTCTCGCTCTAATAATATGTCTTCAATTAATTATTAGCTATCTAATTATCGATTCCCAATTGTATAATTGTTATATAGTTGATTTTTCGATTTTTCGAACTTATTATTGATAAATATTTATTAAAAATAATTAGCGTTCTTCGATAGAAGCAACAAGTCGCAAATAAAATAAACTTAGTTGTTTTTACAACTTATATTAGCTTTTTTAGTAAAACATTTGTGTCTAGAATCTCTAACTAGATGCTAGTTATTCAATTGTTAATAATTAAAGATTTTAATTATTTAAGTAATTGAGAGATTGATTGTTCGACAAGTTTCGACAATTCTTTAACTATTGTTTTGACAATATTATAATATTGATATTTCAATTCTTAAAACAATAATAATTTGAGTATCTAAATAATTGATTGTTAGCTTCTCTATATTAAAAATCAACAAGAACTTAGCTAATTGTAGTAATTGTAAATTTATTGTTAATTTGATTTATCAACTATACTTCAAGTATTCTAGTTAACAAGCAAATAAGTTTCTCGCTTTATTTCGAGCTTATAACTTGTCAAAATAATAAATAATAGAACACTTAGTTACTATATAGAAGCTAGAACTTTGCTTATCTATATATATTAATCGAAGCTACTCGAATCAATTACATAATATCGAACCAAATAGTGTCGAGCCAAATAGTGTCGACACTAGACTAGATCGATTATAGTATTTCGACAAACTATATATAAGTTATTTTAAATTGCACGATTTATTGTTAATTTAACTAAAAATAAATTTAATAAATTTTGATTATTTTTTTGCGAACATTGTATTCTTAAGATTGCAATTAATATATATATTTGTAATTAAAAGCAAATAATATTTAAATATATTTTACTAATATATTTAATATAACAATAAAAAAGAGTGCAAATATAAAAAGAAGTTAATACTATAAATTTGAAACAATTGCTAAACAAAATAAAATATTTATCGCAATTATATATATGATATTGTCTACTAACTTGTTAAAACAATTTTAGACAACAATATTATTAAAAATATTCAATTTCTTTTCTTCAATCTATAGAGTTTTTGTTTGAAGAATTTTTTTATACGTAGATATTACAATATAGAATACGAAAAATAAATATAAAATTAAAATAACGCAATGATATTATTAAAGCAACATTAAAACAAAGTAATATAAAAAGAAAAAAATTAAAATTCGATAAATAGATACTAGTGTTGTTTGTTAAATTATAATTAATTAGATTTAAATTCTAAAATATAGAGTCTTGTATAGACTCTTATAGATATTGTATTAAATATAAAAAAAAGTAATTATTAAATCTATTATTTAATTAATTTACTTGTGCAATTATTATAATATAACAATATTTAATATTATTCTCTCTTTATTATAGTAAATTAATATTGCTATTAGCTTATTATTAATATAAAACAATATTAATATTAAGTTATTACTATTTTAATATTGTTGCACAATAATTATCTTATCGATTTAATATGAAAAAAACAAGTTATATTGTAATATTATTGTAGTATTATTATATTGGCAATTTCGGAACTCTTTTTCATAGTACTATTAGTAACTAATAGTCAAATTAGCTAATATGTTAATATGTTCGCTTTGTATAATCAAGCGCAAGATTAAACTACAATTAGTAGATTTTGTAGATACTTAATTGATACGCGATTTGCCAAGATCTAACCTCGCACGTTGTTAAGTCTTACGGGCGCGATTTACGAACGCAATTTACAATTATTATGCGCACAACAAGAGACGTCTTCGTCGACGCATAATTTACGCGTAGAAATCTTACGAATTGTTCGATTCTACTATACAAACTACTATAGTATAGACAAGTAACAAATAAAGACGTAAGCAAAGTATTGCGAGAGTCTATGTGTATTTCGAATATCAAAATTGAATTTCTGCCAAGCAAGCGTTAAGACTTTTGCTGCTAAATAGACTCTAGACTAGCTAATAGTTAGATTAGCAAAATTCGCAACAGGCACTTTCTGAGCAGAGATTCCGGAATTGTCGATATATAATATAATTTTAACTTTATAAATATATAATTAGCTTTCTATTGTTTTACTACTAGATTGTAATTAAGATTTTATTGTAGATAATTTAATTGAGTTAATAGTAAAGTATTTATAATATATTTTTCTTTATAAGATTTGTTAATAATATTATATTAATAGAGTAGTTTTTAATAAACTTCTTATTGTAGTTTATAAAATCTAGAAAAAATTGAACTTTTTTAATATTTTTATTCTTTAAGTGTTTATAGTTTTTTAAAATCTATATATATTCTATATTCTTTGACAATAAATTTAAAAAAGTTAGTTTTTTTGAAATAAAATCTATATTTCTATATTTTAAAGTATAGTTTATATATTTCTCTACAATATTCGAGTAAACTATTATATTATTTGAATATATTATAACAAATCGATTTAAAATATTGTTATAATATTTTATAAATTATTTTCTAATACATTGTCGAAATATCAATAAACTCGAATAATATTACTATATATTTGTATAATCTATATTATAAATAGAAAGCTGTTTTCTACTTTTTTCTATTTTTTTAATCTAATTATATACTTCTTGTAAATATAATTAGACTAATTGTATTAAGTTAAGTTATCGAGTTTGAATCGAATACTTGACTCGAATCGAATCGAGTTAATTTTTAAAGTTAAAATCGAAAAGTTGATTCGATTTCTAGAGTTAAGATTAACTATTTAGATCGAGTTGCAAACTTAGAATCGAAAATCGACTTAAAAAATCGATTCAAATTGTCAAGACTACAATTTTTAGTAATAATTAATTGATAATTTAATAGAAATAATTAATCTATTTAATTTAATTAATAAATATAGTAGATTGTTTTTATATTATGTATTACTTAGAGGCCCATCTATAGAGTTATATAACCGATAGATATCAATTAAATTGCGGCTAGATATCTAGATTAGATAGATAACTTCTATTTATCTGCTAGTCTTTTTTGGATAACTAGAAGTTAGTCAACCGCTATATAGCAGTTATCCATTTGCTATCCAACCTATAGATGTTAATTTTAATAATTTGAAAATTTGAAAAATTTGAAAAAGTTTTAAATTTCACTAAGTTCAGACGCTAGCTCGATCGAGGTTTTGAATTTTAGCATGTCGAAAAGTAAAATATCTGAATTGTTGATTCGTCAATACATAAACTCGTTAAGACGTTTTTGTATTTAATTCTATTAATAAATTAAGATTTCTAATCTTAAATTTAAAGTTTTAAAAACTCGAGAACTCTCTAGCTTCGCGACTATCTACGCTATCTAAAATTTAATAACAAAATGATGCAATTTATCAAAATAATATATGCGCGTTAGACCCTCTTTACTAGCGCTTACGTACTAGGATAGTTATAACTAAGTAATATAAAAGTACTTGAATAATTTTCCAACTTTTTTTTGCTTATAATATTTCTATTTGCTATCTATTTGCTATCTATCTTCTAGATTGCTATTTTAGATATCTACTAGCAAGTGGTTTATTTGAAGACAATCTACTTTCTATCTTATATCTAGCTACTTACTTTCTTCTATTTATCTAGTAGATAGAAGATAGATTGCAGCTGTTTATTTTGCAAAAAATATCTATCTTCTAGATATCTTCTAGATATCTTATATTTATATTCTAAATAGTTGCTTTCTATAGTATAGCTAGCTAACATCTATCTTCTAATTATAAGCTGTTTAACTATATAGATTGACCTCTAAGTACTATTGTGCATTAACTAGCAAATGATTAAAAAAATTAGAAATTAAACTAAATTTATACTATTTCTAGTATTCTTGACATTCTTCGCAATTCGATTCGATTTCTAATATTAAAATTAAGAATTGAGTCGAGTTGAGTTGATTTGATTTCAAAACAATAGAAATCGAATTAAATTTCGAGTTGATTTCTAATATTAAAATTGACGAGTTAGATCAATTCTAATATTTGGAACCAAAATCCGATCTAACAATCAATCTATAAATAAGCAAATTAAATTATATATAAAATCTTTAATTCTTAATATTATTAACAACAAATTAAAAGAATATTAAGAAAATTATAAAGTATAAATCTATATATTATATTGTTTGCAAATTAAAAAAAATTAAAACAATAATATTAGCAATATAAACAAAATTATTTATTAACTTAAAATTACTAATATAAAATAACTTGAAAAAAAATTTAACATAGAAAAGTTATCTATTTAATAATATTTTAATATTAAGAAATATTGTATTAAATTATTTAATTAAAAATTTAAAAAAATTAAAATTAAACAAATTAAATTTAATACTAATTATATTTATATTATTTTCTCTTAAAAATTTAACTAATAAAATAGATATTCTACAAATATTTTAAAATTACAAGATGTGTACAAAAAAGAATTTTAATATATTAGCAAAATAAGTTTCGAATACTATAATATAATATTTACAAATTTAGAAACAAAGTAATAATATTATATTACACAAAAAAAGAATAAAAAATTATAAAAAAAATTTATTTTTATAATATTATAATATTTTTTAATTATTACTCGATTTAATACTTATTATAGATCTATACAAGACTTTATCTATTGTTGCGAACGTTGCGCTAATATAGCATCTTTTTCGTATAAAAATTATTGCTTTCTATGTTTTTTACTATAAGTGTTCTTAATATAAATCTTCTATAAATCTTCTTTTTTTCTATTTTTCTATTTTTCGATTTATCTCTTTTTTTCTAATAATTTTACAACTTAGAATTAACACAATATATTAATCAAAAATATTATACATATAGTTGCTATTATTGCGCTAACAATACTTTAAAGTTTTTTTATATTTAGATTTTTTTTTTATCTAAAATATATAAGCAATATATCTTTTATTAATATCTAATTTTAATTATATATACATATATTGTGGGCATATAGCTTATCCCGGATGCAGATTTCCCACCCGGGACAAGCTTATCCCGGGTGGAAATTCTTATTCGGAATAAGCTCTGTCCATGCTCAGTCTATACTCAATATAGAGCGTACTGAATAAAGCGAAAATTATAAGTTTGAAAAGACGTTTTTATTGCAAGTTGTATATATCAGATATATACTAGATCTATAATTTTGTTATTTTAGAGCTTATTTCGAATAGAAAATCTGTATCTGAGATAAGTTTTGTTTATATCGAGTCTATACTTTATATATATTGTGCTGAATTAAGCAGAAAAATTGAAAGTTTAAAAATATATCAAAGAGAAAATATATATATCTAGTATATACTGAATATAGAAATTGATTATTCAAATATATTGAGTAATTGTAATTTTGTTCGATTTCTAAAACTCAGAATAGACTAGATATATACTCAATATAGTCTATAACTGTCAAAAAAAAACTATTATCTCGATTTTTAAACGCGCAATTTCGATATATCTATGCGAAATACAATTCAAATATAGATTTAGTATTGCTGTAGCATATATTAAAAATAAATAAAATTGCGTAAGTTGCGCGCTAAGTCTCTAGTGTGTTTTGTAAAATTAAAATACAATTGTTGCATTTTCTATCTCTATCTTTTCTAACTATCTGCATTATTGTAGTATATACTTCTGATTTTATTAACAGATTTATAGTATAAGTCTAGCATATTCTCTAATTTTACTGCTTCTATTATTTTAATATATACTCAGCATAAGTATTGTCGCAATTCAGCTTGCTAATATTAAAATATATTACAACAATTCTGATATAACAAACGCGCAAAATTTGTCTTCTCTGAAATATTACTATAATAAATATAGTATATGCAATACTTTTGTCTAGTATATATTGATTATACACTTAAGAATCTTTTTCTAATTTGAATTTCAATTTTGTAACTGAATATAAGTATTCAGTTATAGTATAATTCTATATCAGATATATATTGAATCTATATTTAGTATATATAGAATTCAACTAAATAGATAGCAAATTTAATAAAAAGATATTTCTTGTTGCAATTCAGTTTATACTAAGTATCAGCAGTATCTGTTATCAAATCTTCGAAAAATAATAGACAATCTATATATAGATTTAATCTAAATTTAGTATATACTAAATATTATTAGTTGTATTAAATTCTGGAATTCGGATTGTCTTCTTTAATACAAATATATAAGTTGTATAAATTCAGCTGCAATTCTGTATATACTAAATATCAGCAGATATAATTGTACGATAACGTTAACTAATCAAATATATAAGATAATTTTTACTGTTTTTAATTGCCAGTTATCTGTATATATAGCTGTAGTTTTATTTATGTTTAATATATACTGAGTTGAGATTAAAATTAAATTATATTGCTACTGAAAAACATATTATGCTGAAGCAAGTAAACAAATATTTTGATTAATTATATACAATATATATATTAAATATATACAGCTGCAAATTCAGATACAGAAAATATTTCTTCAAATATATATTATCTTAAGAAGAAATATATATCTTTTTTATACTTAATATATATTTAGCTTATACTAATTTAGTATTGTAAAACTTTAAATTAGATTCGAAGAATAGCAAAATACAAACTACTTTACAAAGTCGAAATATAATTTCTATATATTCTGTTTAAGCTAAGCTTATATTCTGTATAGATACAAATATATAATTAATATAATTGTCTATTAATATACAAACAATATAGAGTATATTGCGTAAGCTAGATTAATATCAAGTATATATTAAGTTTATACAGAACAGTTATTATAATCAAAAATTTGCAACTGTTTTCGATATATACTTCTATTGCAAGATAAACTTATTTTATATTTGTTATAAACTTAATCTATCTTTTATTTTTTCTGTTCTTATACTATATATACAAATACTTATTTTGTAATTTAAGACTTCGACAACGCATCAATTACGCATAGATTTAACTGATATCAGATTTGTACTAATACAATTTTCAGAATTATTAATTAATTATTATTTGTTATTTTTTCTCGAGTATTTGTCTCTTAATTTAAAAAATATCTGCAAAAAATATACTTCTAGTTCAGTTTTAAAATATACTAAGTTTATACTAATTTATTTTCAGCGTTATACTAGTACTTTAATTGAAAAACTTCTTTTTATATATTTTATTGTACTGATCTGTACTTAGTATATATTTAAATTATACGCAGATTAATATATCTGTTACAGATATCGAATTTTCGAATAGATTATTTAATTATACTCTAGATTTAATCTATACTAAATATATACTAGTATTAAAGAAATATAAAAAAGCAAAAAAATCTTATAATAGTAATGCGTTTAAGATTTCGAAAATTTTTAAAAATTTATATTCTATTTATATTCAGCATATATATAGCTGACAAAAAAAAGCTGCTTGTAATAATAAAAAGTTAAATACAATAGTCGACTCTGATAAGAGAGTCTGAGACTTATATATATTATATTTATACTTACTATATATATAGAAGAGAATTACAATACTTTTTTTAATTCGGACAAAAACAATTCTTATTTGCTAATTTACTATACTGAAACTATACTAATTTTATATTTAACAGATATTTTTGTTCTGACTAATATTTTAATAGCAAAGAAAAATAAAATACAATCTGCAATTTTATATTACTTCTATAATACGTCTATACTAAATTTATATATAGCTGATTCTTTTTTAGATAGATTTATCTCTATTAATAATAAAAATTAATATAACTATTTTTCTATCTATACTGAAATTATATTAAATCTATACTTAACTAATACAGTTGCTGCAAAAACTATTGTTACGTTTACAACTAAAAAAGATAAAAATTAAATTGTTTTTTGCTATATATATTAGATATATACTGAGCATAAATTAGAACAAATTAACAACAAAAAGTTTTCGAAATTGTTTAACTGAGTTTTAGATTTAGTATATACTGTATATAATACTCTGATTTGTTTTAACTAATTGTGTGCTTTCGATTGTATCTAGTATATACAATATAAACAATTAGATGTTTGTCTTTTCGATTTCGATCTGACAAAATAGATTAATATTTACTATATACTCTGTTTCTGCATAACTGCTGCAACAGCTATATTTCGATAGAAATTTTTTTTTTGCAAATTAATTTGAAATAAAGTACAGTCTATATCTAATATAAAATCTCTCTATACTTTCTCTAATCTTAAATTAAGATTTTTTTTTTAACTATATTCAGATATATATTAAGTCTGTATTTTGTCTATACTTGCTATATATTTATTTTATTTACTATTTTAATCTTGTATTTACTTTTTCTATTCTGAATACTATTTTTTATAAAATAAAACTAAACAAACAACTATAATAGTTTATTGTATTACTGTACTTGTTAGTTTTATAAGTAATACAAATATTTTGTATATAATTTTGTTTTTGATTATTTCTTTTTAATTTCGAATTTTTTAATAAAATAATAAATTTTCTTTCAAATCAATACTTAATATAAACTTAATATATACTAGATTTATATATAGTTTTTCGAATTCAGATAAAAGCTCTTGAATTATCAATATTATACAGTATTTGTAAAACAAAGATATAAATTTATAAGCTAGTTTATTTTTGTTGTTGTCTTAATTGCTTAATAGATATTGTTGATTTATTTGTAATAAAATTATATTTAAAATATTCTTTGTATTGCTAGTAATATCGAATTTTTTTAACTCGACAACTTTCTTTGTTAGTCTTTTCTCTTTCTTTTATAGAAGTTTGTTATATTCTTAATATATATATTGTATATGCTGTTTTTGTACTTAATTTTTAATTTAATATTTCGATAGTATTGCTCTGTATTCTCTGCTCGATTTTAATATATTATTTATAAAGTTTAAGTCTGATTTATATTTATTCGAGCTAGATAACAATATATATTAAATTAATATTCGATATCTGTCTTTTCTAGATAGTGTCTCTGTATACTATTATATTAAAAAAAATGTTTCAGAATTTTTATCAAATATATACTGAGTTAATATCTGATATCTGTCTCTTCTAGATAATATCTCTATATATTGCTGTATTAAAAAAAATATTTCAGAATCTTTATTTAATATATATTAAGTCGATACTCGGCGTCTGTCTTTTCTAGATAGTATTTCTGCATATTGTTATATTAAAAAAGATATTTCAGAATTTTTATCTAATATATATTGAGTCGATATTCGACGTCTGTCTCTTCTAGATAGTATCTCTGTATACTGTTGTATTAAAAAAGATATTTTAGAATCTTTATCTAATATATATCGAGTCGATACTCGGTATCTGTCTTTTCTAGATAGTGTTTCTGTATATTGTTGTATTAAAAAAAATATTTCAGAATTTTTATCTAATATATATTAAGTCGATACTCGATATTAATTTCTTATTAAGTAAGTAGTTCTTAAATTGCAACTTTAAAGTATATAAAAAATCTTGCTATTAAATTCAGATACTATGTTTGTGCCAGATTTATGCTCAGAATTAAATCTATTAAGAAAGAATATTATATAAGAATTTTCTAAATTAAAAGAAAGATATAGATATTGTCGACAATACTCTGTAGCTTTTCGATCTTTTTTATTTATAATTTAATTAACTATTAAGTTAAATTAAATATAAACTAATTGTATATATCTTTTTTAATTAGTTGAGCAACAATACAATTAAATTTACTGCGATTGCGTCAAGTAGATAGAATATTTTTTTCTGTCTCGAAATTGTTCTTTTCAAATATCTTAATAGCGTGTTTTCTTATTCTGATATATAATTAGTATAAATACAGCTTAGAACAAATATAGATTCTATCTAAATATAGAAACAAGTAGTAATAGTTTTTGTTCTGCAAACTTATTGTCTTAAAAGTAACTGTTTTTTTCTATATTAGTATAATTGCAAACTAGCGTTTATTAATACAAAGAAATCTTTGATTTCTTTTTATATAGTTCGATAAGAATTTATTTTGTTTTTTGATATTTAATCTATATTTTAAACTTAAAATATAATATATTTATACTGTTTATACGCTGTAGTAGTTTATTAACAGTCTCGATTTTTTAAAGTTAATTAATAAAATAAGTTGTCGAATAATTAGAATAATATTTTCGAAAGTTATACTTAGAATATACTCGACAGAAAATCAGTATATATTTAAGATATTCGAATTACTCTCGAGAGTTGTTAAGATTGTAAAAATATTTTTTAAATTCTAAACAAAATATTAGTAATATCTGTATAATTCTAGTATATACTAAATATATTTCAAGCTTGTTTTTTGTTTATATCTATTGTAAAAGTTCGCAACTTTTTGTTTTTACAATCGATATAAGAAATTTAAATAGTTTGATAAACAACTTTTTTTAATACTTTAAATATTTTAATAAATATTGTATAATAATTTTCGATAGTCTCTATATTAATTTATATATAGCAGTAGATATTAATTTCTATTATAATTTGAGCGTATACTTAATATATATTGTGCATATATTAAATTTACAATAATAATTCTTGTTTTAATCTGAGATACTGTACAGATTTGTTTTGTTTTAAATCTGTTTAAATACAAAATTTATTTCGAGATATAATTAATTTATAAAGATCTTAGTCTGAGTATAAATACAGTATACAACAATATATTGTTGAAAATTTCTATTAAAATAGATAATATTTCTAATCTATTGTTTCTCTGAAGAATACAATTAATTAAAAACAAATTCTTGTTTAGCTTCTATAAATTATAAGCTAGATTTATATAATACTTAAACTAAATATAAACTAATCTTTTAAAACTGTTTTGACAGAAAACTTCTCAAGTTTTTGTTTACAAATTAATGCTGCTATACAATTTTTTATATTAAGACTATTGTATATATAACGCAGAGCAATTTTGTTATATTTTGTATATAAATCGAATATAATAGAAGAGATAGCAAAATATTCTGCAAAATATTTAGCGCAAACAATATATATACTAGATATAAGCTCAGCTTATATACTGTTAAAGACAGTAGATCTTGTTGTTTAATTATTGCAATTATATTGTCGGCAATTTCTCGAGACATTTTGATAGAATATAATAAATAATAAATATAATTTCTGCATGCAATTAGTATAAAGAATAGAAATTGTTCTTAATTAACAGAAATATAGATATTTAATTGCATATTGTATATACTAATCTTAATTTTGTTATTTCTCTGAGAATAATCAAATTCTGTATATATTTAATATATATTAAACTTGTATCAGAATAGAACTAATTGCAGATAGAATTTCTGAAAACTAAATATTTAATAAAGATACAGTTTTTTGTATATTGTTGTAGTTTGTAGTCTATTAAGACGCAAAAATAATTAATATTAATACGTACTAAGTTTGCGTTAATAATTCGATTTGTATATTATAATTCTGTATCGAAAAGTAGAGAATATTTAATTTAATAAATCTATAAAATTAGTTTACAAACAATATAAATAAAGTAAAAATTTATTTTATAAATTTTCTATATAGCAGACTCTTAATTTTTGTATACGCAAATTATAGATTCGAAATATATATAGTATATATATTGATTTTGCTATTTTTTAAAAAATCTATAATATCAGATTTCTGTGCAATACTTTAATTGCGTATTAATATTTATTGTATATATTAATTAAGTAGAGTATTATTAAAGATTATTAATATTCTCAAACTTAACTCTATTGTATACTGAATATATATATAGTATATCTGAATGCGCGTATTTGCAATATTTAATTTCGAAATATTTAAAATTTTAATATTAAACTTTGTTTGTTTTGTCTTTCTTTTTAATTTTTAGAAATAGAAAAACAATCTAAGTAATCTTAAAGTTAATTGCAACAACAGAAAATTAAATCTAGTCTTAATATAAGTTAAAATTATATTTTACTTAAATTAAATATATACTAAATATATATTTGTTAATTAACGCTCTGATAGAGACATTAATTAAGATTTCGACTGATATTGTATTTTTTCTGTATACAAAATAAAGAATTCTCTTTGAATATATATATAAATATACTGAAATATTGTAATAGTTTTGCATTTCTGATACAACTACTTAATTGTGTTCTTCGAAAATAATTGCAATTCTATTAATATTAATAAAACTCTATATATAATAAATATTAGCTCAACATATAATAGATATAAAGTGTAAAAGAGAATCTATCTTCTTAAGTTCTATAAGCAATAGTTTGTTAAAACTATTAAAATTTTAATTGTTTAATATATCTTAATTTTCTTAATTGTTTATAGAAGTATTTTTGTTAATATTTCAATTACTTAATATTGTATTCGACTTAATAGTATTAATATTGTTAAGATTCGAAATTTGCTTATATATTTAGCAAATATCTAGTATATAGTAAGTATAGAGTAAATCTCAATTCTATTTATTTATTGCGAAATCGCTTATTGATCTTGATTTGCAAGATTTTCAGATATAAAAGAATTCTTCTTGTTAGAAAATATAGAGATTTCGAAGACAAAGAAATTGATAGTACTATCGAAAGATATATTGCTATTAAGATTTGAATTAAATATAGACTAAGCTTAAATATAATATATATATAAGACAAATAGTTGAATTGCGCAGATATAAAACTATATCGAATTTATGCTACGTTTAAAAGTAATTTATACTATAACAAAATATAACTTCGCAGTATATAAATTTTGTTTTTAAATTTAATTAATTGCGTATTACAGATTTTACACAATTCTAAAAATACTATAAATATAGAGAATTAAGTTTATGTCTAGTATATATCAGAAAAAAGCAAAATTCTGAAAGTTAATTTTAAGTTAATACTGAATAAAAAGATTTATATTCTATATAAACTATATATATACTAAGCTTGCATTTCAATTGCGAACGAAGATTGCAATTAATTTCTGTAATTCGAAATAACTATGCTGAGTATAAGCTGAGTATCGACAGAGTTTACTCCGGATAGAAATTTCCACCCGGGATAAGCTTGTTCCGAGTGCGATTTCTGCACCCGGGATAAGCTGCAACCCGATATATTGTTACAACAATATTAAATATGTTTTTTTTAACAAAAATTAATTAAAATTAATTTTGTTTATATATAATTAAATTAATAATATATTGTAAGATTTAAGACAATTTTTGTGCAATCTTATATATTAATATATTATTTTTAATGCTAGATATTAAAAGTAAATTGCTTTAGAACTTTTTTTTATATTTTTTCATATTTTTTTAAAAATAAAGCAAAATTTTGCTTTTTATTAATTGTGTTCTCTAAAAAAGCAATAAATTAAAAGTATTATTTATTTTAACAAAATTTTCTAACAATATATTGTATATTGTACTTAAACTTAAACTAAAATCTTTATAAATTAATTATATTTTAAAATAAATTTTATATTTAAATAAATTTAAGACAAAACAAATCTATATAGTATTTTAAATAAAAACAAGAATTATTATTATTATTATAAATTTAATATATAAAGTATATATTTTAAATTACAATAGAAATTGATATCTACTATTACGCGTAAGTTAATATAGAGATTATTAAAAATAACTATACAATATTTATTACAATATTTAAAGCGTTAAAAGAAGTTGTTTGTCAAACTATTTAAATTTTTTATATTAATTATACATCGGCAAATTGGGAAGACAACTCGTTAGATTTAAAATGCAGATTTGGCCCAAATAGTCTAGAATTGGCCCAAGACTTGCTTGAAGAATTTTCGAAAGCTTGCATTTAGAAAATCAAATAAAACTTAACAAAAAGTATAATTATTGATGTTCGAGATACGCACAAACTCTTATAGCATTTCGATTAACTCTTTATTTGTTACTTATTTACATTATAGTAATTTGTATAGCAAAATTAAACAATTTGTAAGATTTCTACGCGAGAATAATGCGATAACAAGAATATCTCTATTGTATAATTGTATTATGCGTCAAAATACGCTTGTTTATTGCATTTGTAATAAATTGCGTTTGTAGATCTTGGCAACACACAAATAATATTTGGAGAACTCTTTACTATCTTTTAAATTTTTTGATTAACTATAGACGATCTCGAGTCAATTGTATCTCGCTAATAGAGTTCGAGGATCAAGACATGCGCACAACAACTTCAAGAGTCCCTAATCGCTAAAAGCTTCCGGGAAGAATTATCCTGATTTGTCGATATAGAAATAAAGAATTACAAACTTTTGTATAGACTAATCGCGTCGGATCGATTAATCGAGTTCGGATCGATTAATCGATTCGAATCTTAACAATTCGAGTCAATTCGACTCGAAAGTCTTGACAAGTCGATTTCTAAAATTGAAATCGAAAATCGAGTCGAGTCGAATCGATTTCTAGAATTGAAATCGAAACTCGACTCAAAAAATCGACTCGAATTGTCAAGACTATTTAAATAATTATATTATAATTATTAATAGTCAATAAATAGTCAATATATAGTCAATATATATTTTATAATATTTAATTATTTGAATTATAATAAGGTAATATATTATAGTAATGTATTTCTACTTTTTAAAAAGAAAATAATTAAATTGTATCTATAGACTCTATAGACTCTATAGATGCAAATAATGTATTTTATTAATAAATTGCATCTATAAGATCTATAGAGTCTATAGATACAAATATTGCATTTTATTAATAAATTGTATTTATAAGATCTATAGAATCTATAGATGCAAATATTCTATTTTATTAATAAAAAAAAATTCTAAAATTAGTAATTCTTGACATAATAACGTAATTTTCGATTTCTTAACAATTCGATTCGATTTCTAATATTGAAATCGAATATCGACTCGAGTCGAATTGGATCGATTTCAAAATAATAGAAATCGACTTGAATTTCGAGTCGATTTCTAGAATTGGAATTGTCGAGTCGGGTCGATTTCAATAGTTGGAATCGAAATCCGATCCGACAATCAATCTAGTTTTGTAATAATTATATAGACAAAAAACAAGCTTAAAATATATTTAGTATATATTAAAACTATAAAAATATTACAAATATTATATTTTAAAAATTTAAGAAATATTTTTATAATTTTGATAACTCTTAAAAGTAGTTTAAATATTTCGAATATATATTGATTTTTTGTTATATATATTTCAAGCGTAATTTTCGAAAACATTATTTCAATTATTTAACAAGTTATTTAATTAATTAACTTAAAAAAAATGAAAACTATTAACAAACTAAGTATTATAACGCATAAATAATATAAATATATTATATTTTAAACTTAAAATATAAATTAAATATCAAAAGATAAAATAAATTTTCTGTTAAACTAAATAAAGAGAAATTAATTTTTTTTTCGTATTTATAAACATTAGCTCGCAATTATATTAATATAGAAAAAAATAATTATTTTTAAAACAATAAGTTTATAAAACAAAAACTATTATTATTTGTTTCTATATTTAGATAAAAAATTATATTTGTTTTAAGTTATATTTATACTAATTATATACTAGAATAAAAAATACGCTATTAATAAAAATAACAATTTTAAAACAATTTGTATTTTATTTTATTTGACGCAATTGCAATAAATTTAATTATATTGTTGCTTAACTAGTTAGAAAAAAAATATATAATTAGTTTATATTTAATTTAATTTAATAATTAATTAAAATATAGATAAAAAAGATCGAAGAGCTACAAAATATTATTAATAATATTTATATTTTTCTTTTAATCTAGAAAATTTTTATATAATATTTATTTTTGATAGATTTAATTCTAAGCATAAATTTAACACAAATATAGTATCTAAATTTAATAGTAAAACTTTTTATATATTTTAAAGTCGCAATTTAAAAACTTCTTATCTAATAAAAAATTAATATTAAATATTAAGTTAATAGATATTAAATAAAGATCTTAAAAGATCTTCTTTAACACAACAATATACAAAAATATTATTTAGAAAAAACAAACGTTAAATATTGACTCAATATATATTAAATAAAGATTCTAAAACGTTTTCTTTAATATAATAATATTGTACAACCAAAGACTATATTTATTTACCCGATATTTATCCGGAATATTGCCGAAATATTGCTAGAATATTGTTAGAATAGTGCCAGGATATTGCGGTTAAATAACGAATAGATAACTAGCAAAAATCAGTTATTTAATCAAAAAATATCGAATAAATTTCGGGTAAATTTTGGATTTGCTTCAAATAAATTACACGCAAGTCAATAATCAAAAGAGCAATATTTTAAATAAATTTTAAGTAAATTCCGGGCATAAGTATTACGAGTAATAATTTTTTCAATTTTTCTAATTTTTAAGTAGACTGATTGCGTCGGATCGAGTTATCAAGTTCGAGTCGAGTATTCGATTCGAATCAAGTCGAATCGATTTCAAAAGTTAAAACCAAATTGTCGATTCGATTTCTAATATTAAAATCGACAATTTAGTTCGATTTCTAAAATTAAAATCGAAATTCGATTCGAAAAAATCGACTCAAATTGTCAAGACTACTATTTTTAGTAAATTTTATTAACTTTAGTAATAATTAATTAATAATTTAATAGAAATAATTAATCTGTTTAATTTAATTAATAAATATAGTAGATAGTTCTTATATTATGTATTACTATTATGCATTATCTAGAAAATAATTTAAAAAAAAACTAATTTTATATTATTTTTAGAATTCTTGGCGATTCTTAACAATTTGATTCGATTTCTAATATTAAAATCGAGAATCGAGTCGAATCAAATCGATTCGATTTCAAAAAAATAGAAATCGACTCAAATTTCAATTTGATTTCTAATATTAAAATTGTCAAATCGAGTCGATTCTAATAGTTGGAACCGAAACTCGACCCAACAATTAATCTATTTTTAAGATAACTAGATTAACTAATATTGGCAATATAAATAATGTAGTACGTATACAATAGTAGAAGAAGTCTAACGCGCAAATAGGAATTTTATAAATTACGAAATTTCGCAATTAAATATTTGTTAGCGTCGATAGTTGCAAAGCTAGAAACTTCTCGAGTTTCTTAAACTTTAAATTTAAGATTAAAACTTTAATTTAAAAATAGAATAATACTTTAACAACTTTATATATTAACAAATTAACAATATATATAGTTTATTATTCGATATGCCAAGACTCGAAATCTCGATCGAGCTAGCGTCGAAACTTCAAAAATTTCAAAATTCAAAAATTTCAAAATTTCAAAATTAGCACCTATAGATTATAAAGCTGCTATATAGCGCTTAACTATTAATTATTAATTAGTTTTCTAATCGGAAGTTAACCAAAAGTTAATCGAAAATGAACCAAAATAGAAATATTCCGAATAAATTCTGAATAGTCTTCAAATTAATTCCGGGAAAATAACTCTATAGATAAGCCTATAAGTATACCAAAATATTATTTAAATAAAACAAACACTAGATATTAACTTAATATATAATAGATAAAATCTTAGAAAGTTTTCTTTGATATAGCAATATATAAAGAGATTATCTAAAAAGAATAAACATTAAATATTAATTCAATATATATTGTTGTTTAACTTAAATAAATATAAAATAAACTTAAGCTTTATAAACAATATATTAAAATTAAGCAAAAAATATATAGCAATATTATTAAAATATTAGATTAAAAATTGAAAACAAAAACAACGCATACAACATATATATCAAAATGGTAACAAACTTTTATAAAAAAAA
>JAABUL010003064.1_pt1 | contig 25757 bp, 25 predicted proteins | sample 5559151 | NCBI WGS metagenome assembly JAABUL01 (sample SAMN10711876, study PRJNA513368) | rock metagenome | isolation source: Antarctica rocks | place: Antarctica: Victoria Land, Pudding Butte sud | reverse complement strand
GACCTTGTCCGAGAGGTCACCCAACTCAGTGATTGAGCCGCTTGTGGAAGGTCGATAAGGAAGGACAAAAGCCATGGTATAATATCCAAATGCTCAACAAGAAGGATATCGGAGGTATTGTGAATAGCGAGTGATGGGATGGCAAATCGAGGCGAGGATATTCAGCAATTGCTTCCACTTCAGGGCTTTCATCCCTTCATTGCGGCATAAGGCCATGCTCCGCAATGGCCTGGCAAACTTCAGCTTATATCTGCTGATATACCGCCTCTGGAATGAACAGTGGAGCGATTGATTGGCCTAATCTAATATATTGCGGTCGAGTCAAAGGGTCCAGCCCTAAAATCATCTGCACAGGGATCAAGGCCCGTAGTGTTTGTTTACGCTCGTCATTGTTGACGCTTTCATTAAATCCTCAAATACTTCAATGCGATATCACCCTTAGTGTTTATAGTAAGAAATTACTCCGTTATTTAGACCCCGCACAGAGTGAGAGACTCAAGCTATCAGCATCACAGAACTTTCCCTGGCCCAAAAAAAACAGGCGTCACGATGGTCAGTAAATCACAATACTCTTCCCTCCTAATCATTGAGAGGAATCCAACACTGACCTACTGCTGGATCTCAGTCGTTACCATCAACCTACAAACCCTCTCCCCTCTCCTTCGGCTCCCCACGTACCTCTCCTTTCCGCCGACCAGAATCGCCCGCCTCCCCCTCAAACACAGTCCGCCCCACCACACCCACCCCATCCCCAACAAAAGTGCATACTCCCCTTCAATCGCCTTCCAAGCTTCAGCAGAATGCCATTACCCCAACCTCCAACGATGGTAGCTGGACGCCCCGAGTACTTACGCCTTCTCAAGCTCTGGCTCACGAGCCCCCTCCATCGCCAACGCGCGGGGCTACAAGCACGACCGCCCAAACTTTGGGAACAATGAGTCGTACGGCCATCAATGGCGATGCCCTAGCCAAATTGCCACCGTCGCAGGTGCGTGAGATGAGAGAGGGGTTTCAGGTCCTAGACCGTGATAACGATGGACAAGTGAACCGCGAAGATGTGGTTGATGTACTCGCAAATCTGGGTCAGCTACTCCCGTTCTTCTTTTAACCCCGAACTCCGTCACACCATCCTTGCTGACACCACCCTGCCACCAGGCCAAGATTCCAACCCCCAAACAATCTCCCAATTCTTCCCCCCTGGGGAGCCCCAAACCCTCAACATGCCTTCCTTTCTCCACACCCTCTCATCTCTCCTCTCGCCCCTCTCTTCTCAGACCGAACTCCTGAACGCCTTCGCAGCCTTTGACGACGATGATAGCGGACAGATCGATGTAGGAGAATTGCGAGATGCGCTGTTGCATACAAGTCCGGAGGTGGGGGAAAGGGCATTGACGGATAGGGAGGTTGAGCAGGTTGTTGGGGGCTTTAAGGGAAGGAGGGAATTTTCCAAAGGTATTGGGTCAGGGCTGGGAAAGAGAGAGGAAGTATTCCGGTATCGGGAGTTTGTGGGGAGTGTGATGGGGGTAGGGGATGGTGGGGAGCGGGAGGGGGCAAAGTAGATTAGCTTGGTTGATTCTGACGAGTCAGGGTGTTTAATCGCCATTCCGGTGGTCGATGTGGCGAAACGGCAATGGAGGATGGTATTAGCCAGGAGCTTCTTGTCTCTCAAGGCAAGTTTTGCGTACAATTATCGGTCTCTTTCTTCGTTCTTCACAAACACATCGGTAAAGATTCACGCACACAGGACTTTGTGTATCCATACGTTGGGTTGAAGTCTGAGTTTCCCCGAAGCATATCTAGTCTTCACGGTTAGATCGCATGCCAAAAAAAAATCTGCCACTAAGTTTCTCCTTGACTCTTTCTTCCGCTACGCTCTGTCAACTCTTGTCGTAGATCATCATAGGCTGTCATTTGTTCTGTGCCTTTGAGGGCTGTTCGCCTTGAAGAATAGCACCCGTTCATATCATCGATCAAGGTACATCTTATGTAAGACTTCCGCTGGCTGCGCTTGAGGTTTGGTGCACAAAAGCTCTATTTGGTGATTGTGATCCGTTTTGACCAGACACTGGACAGAAGATACTGTTAGGACGAGTATTCGTCACACATTTGACTGTTGGTTCGAGGTTACGGCAATGACGTTTCGAAGTTCTACCGGCGTTCAACCATTATCTGATGATCATGGAACAGAAACACTTCTATGATAGCTTTACGGGTTCCTGAAAAATGTCAAAAGCTTCTGATGGATGATGCTGGGCTGTAGGCCAATCGGGCCGCGGACCAGACTCCAGGCTTCAGCCAGTATTTCCGATTCCATCGTGTGCGTGGGGCGGACCTCGTCTAAAGCTTCTATCACGCGATTTGGTCATATAGTTGGGGAACAGCCTCGTAGTTATGGCCCACAGAGCGTCAGTCTAGCCGCCAACAGAATCGTTAAGCGGTAGTCGGTAGGCCCCTTGACGGAACGAGATTCAGCGTCTCTAGCGCGGTCTATTATACTTGCATGAGAAAGCCAGTTCATGGTGGGTGAAGCTTGGTAGTAAAATCAAATCAGTAGAAGCCTGGACGTGCTGCTCCAGCTGCGACTTCTTTGTCATTCGATTTTGTGTCAACCGAAGGAGTAGCGGTACTGATACCAGTCCATTTCGGGGTTAACACGGGACGCTCCTGGACAGCCTCTTCCTTTGCTTCTTTTATTGCCTTCTTTCGCTCTCGCTGCTTGTTCTTCGCCTTTGACTGCCAAAGACGGTCCTCCTCCTCGATCTCGTGTAAGACTACATTGATAAAGAGCTTAGCGTATATATACTAGAAGCCATGCAACTGCGACTTAGGCCATAGGTCTGGTGGAGAACCTACCATCTTCCCATTCCCTTTCCTTCTCCCTGTCGCCTGTACCTAGCAATCCTTCAACATCTACGTCTTCCCCTCGCTGTAGCCTCCCGAGGACGTCCTTTAACAGACCGATCTGAGCGTCAGCCTTTCGGCTGAAGTTTGTGAATTCGTGCTTCAACGCAATCATTTGTATCGCGTTCGATCCAATGAGCAAGAAAATGATTATGAAGAATGTTGCAGGATTCCACTCCTTTTGGCTTGGGTTCGTTATGCGTGTGTTCGACGTCTGAGGTGTTCGGAGGAACTTGGGCACAATCGAATGCCACAACGATGGCTGTGTGACTCTAGGTAATGATTCCGTCGAAGAGGCATGGTTTCTGTGAGACTGCGGCAGAGATGCCAAAAAAGCACTACGGGGCTTCGAAGATCTCAATAGGTGAGCCGATAACGCGGAACATGTTCTCAGCCGTTGCTGTGCTTGCACACAGGCCATTGGAATTGCCGTTGTCCTAAGTATCGAGAGAAATCGGTAGCACATGTCGGATTGAAGAGGTAATTGAGCCGAGTGCTTATTTCAGCCCTACTGTCTGTTTGTTTACTCGACAACTGAGTAAATACCCGACATCGACGTAGAGCATACTTCATTACATCACATTTATACAGAGCAGCACCTCCTGGACAGCAAAGATGGCTTCTTTGCTGAAGAATAGCTCTTATTACGAGATTCCGTTCTCTATAAGATTAAGATGACCCGAAAAGAGCTGCCAGCACAGGCGGCGAATATCAAGCGTGCCGTAGGGTCAACGGCGACATGTACTTCAGCTACGGTGGACTCTCTGAAATCTGTCTTGCTACTGGAGAAGCCTCCTGTGGATCCGCAGATAAAGTCTGTCACCAATGGCCGAAGAACGAGGATACTGCCGCCGGCTGCACAAACGACGAAGATACCGTGCAACAGACCGAGGAAACGGCCTGAGGTCGCGATTCTGCAGGTTCCCGAGGCTACAGTGGATATCATGCTACCTCAGGAGAGATTTAATCTCGCGACGGAGGTTGTCAATGTAACAATTAAGGCCCTCACCGACGCTATCAAAAGATCGCCTCCAAAGCTCGCTCAGAAGCATAAGCCATCTCTGCCGAAAAGCTCGTCGAATAATTCCCTTTCCAATAGTTCTGAAAATGGAAATCATCTGCCGCTACAGTCGCTATGTATTAATCGTATATCAAGCACACCCGAGAGATCACGATCATTGCGGCGCTCCTCTTCCGGCGTTTCGTCGAAAGAAACATCAGGCATTACAGCTCAAGCAGAATGTGCACGTATAGCATTCGCTACCCTTCGATCGATGACTGCGCAGAAGAGCTACGGACTTGAGATGCCTTATCTCCAACTGGAAAATGGCATGTCTGCATTGATCGGCAAGCTCATAGCTTTAGGCCTAGATGACTTGGCGGTAAAGGAGCTTCGTATACTAATGGAAAGGCTAAAGGTTTATGCAATATCAGCCTCAGCGGACAATGCGGGTCTATTATGCAACCGAAGTCTGTTGTCAGCCGAAGAACCGTCCGCAAAGAAAGAGACACTATCGGGCTTACTCAAGTTTGAGAATGTCAATGCTAGTGGACCGCTCTTAGCATTATTAGTATCTTCGCAACTACAGTCTCTCAAGCTTATTGCCTCCAAGGCCAACCCGAAGGTTACTGAAGCCGCACTTGGGCATCTTCAACTGTCCGTGCCGTATTCTCCTGGAAACCTGATCCAGGCCCAGATAGACAGAAAACTTCCTACAACACAAGCAACCGCCGCTCACCAACTGGCATCATTGTCCCAATTACTTTTATCTCTCTGCCCTAGCATCTCGTCTTCAGAAGACGAAAAACCATCCAATCCGCAGAGTATTTCTCCCTCGGTCGCCCTTCAATTTCAACTATTAGCTCTCGAAGTTCGCTCGAGATGGTGGAAACTAGCCGGTCACCAAAGTGACATGGTCAAAGAGATACTTGAGCCGTTCGCACGATGTTTAGCCTGCTTCCGTCGACGCTCTATATCAGGTCGTGAAACAAACTATAACATAGTCAAGGCTGCTTTTCAATCACTTTGTAACCATATTCATATTACGACAAACCGTGACAACCTGATACTCGACCAGCCACTCACTACATTATATCAGATACTAGCAGACCTAGCGCAAGACAGCTCAAACTACGACGAAGCTCTAGACTGGATTAAAAAGTCTAGTGAACTATTAGCAAGAAATGGGGCCTCAAAAGCTCGAATGTGTACCTTGGCCTGTCGGATTGCGACATTGCAGATCCGTGTCTGCGGCAGACATTCCCCAGGACATTGCCAAGAAGACGCTCTTGTCTTAACGCTCAAGGAGGCCGTAAAGGATCTTGAGGGTGATCTACCTGGTGATTCGACAGATTTGGACGAACTGCTGGTGGCAGTAGCAAGCCTCCGGAGAACCGTATTCTCCGTCCTGCATGATACCCACGTATCACCCAAACCCGAAGAAATATCATGGCAAATTGAGACCGTCAATCAGTGCTCCAAAGTCTTAATGCTGGGTATCCGTTTTTTGATTCGGTATATTGGTAAAGATCCAGGTCATGGTAGTAGTGCAAAAGTGGGATTAAGGCACTTGCAACGCTTGAGGCTGGCAACCGAAGTTTCGAACCCGTTCATCGAGTCGATCGTTGCCCTCGCAAGATATTGCGTCGCAAGTAGCGCGGAAGACTGGGAACGAATAGACAGGGGACTCCAAGACTGTCTAAGGCTTGCTCTGAGCCTTGAAAACCCCGAATCGAATATAATGCCGGAAACACCAAAGAGTGACTGCAAATCAGGCGTCTTTGTGTCGTTATCCAATGCGTACTGGTACCGCTATCTTCACGCTAAAAGAATTGCAATGGATGCCAAAAAGCTGATGGCAAATCTTCGGACGTCCATAGATTTTGTTAAAAATCGACCTATTGCCGAGAAGATCGCTGCTATAGTACCGATAAAACTTGAGAAGCTGGGAATGTTACACGAGTCATCTCGAGACTTCAACAGAGCTAGCGACGCTTATGCTGAGGCCCTACATTTGCAGGTAGACACTGGCTGCCTTCGAATAGCGGCGCAAGCTGCTGCTACAAGACCAGTACCATTGCTTTTTGATAGCGATAGCAATCAGGCTCTCTTTGGCCGTTTATTGCTTGCCTATGCTAGAACAACAACAAAAATAGCCGACGAGGTACCACATTCCTCCTTGATATTCGACAATAGCACACTATCATGCAATGAGCGTGGTGTGCTGCTTGAGCAGCAGCTCAGTGCTGTGATATCCATTTTGCGCTTACAAGATGCATCAGCTCGACTATGCATGGCAGTTCAAGGACTCATCTTCTCAATATTAGCAGTCTATACGAGGGCGGAATTTCCAATCCGGCGTTTTCGTGTGGCAAATCAATGCTTTCAACTTCAGTCGGTTTATCCCACGCTTCTCGATTGTGAACTGCTTGATCGACTTTCCAAAGAGCAAATCGTGCCACCAGAAATACAATCCCTTGGCTTTGATGTAGGTCTGGAGCAATTTATTCCACACTTAGTTGCTTCCCGAGACATCTCTTTTGTGTTCCACGAAGAGATACCCAACGTCAAGACCATCGACACTAGGCTCGCGGAGTGGACCAGATTAATACATGACTGCTCTACTTGGACGCTACTCCAGACTCGAGTAATTGACATGTCTGACTGGCTGAACCAGCTTGAGCTCCTCGCAGAATATCTCGAACTGCAGGGTATTGATCTTACGAGGCTGTCAGTACTACATATACTTGTCAGCTTGCGGGAAGCGGAAACATCTACTAGCTGTTGTACCCTGGTACTCAAATTATCAGCTCTTGGGTTGCAGTATGTGAGACTCGGATATCCTGGAAAAGCCGGTCCGGTCCTGCAGAAGGCTCAAAAATATATAGACACTGGGGGTGTTCCATCAGTTGCTCGCATGGATTGGCATCTTGCATATGCCGAATATGCCCTGGAAATGGGTAACTTTGCCAAAAGGTGAGAACTTTCACGGTTTTTTCTGAGTGGCGCTAATATGTAACAGCGAACAGCACCTCAGCGAGGCACAAGAACATTTCAGAGCTGAACCAAATGACAAAAGCGCACAGAGGACGACTACCACAGAACGTAGTAGGATGATCCAGATGCTTGCAGACGTGGCGCAAGTCCAGTCATCTTTGGCTGCTGCCAAAGGTCAACTTCCGAAGGCACTGCTGCTTTCCCGAAAAGGAGTAAAGCTCAACCGCCGGGCTTGGGCTAGTATGGAGCGTTCATGTAGCAAAGCGCCCGTATCAAATTTTATGACGCCTTCAGATGGTCCTATCGATACGCTTGCAGACTCCATATCTGAACTGTCTATCTCTAAGCCTCAAGCAGTACCTGCAACTTATGCTGCGTTGCAAGCCGTATTATTTTGGCCCCTCGTACCACGATTGTTCCGTGGTCTACATCAATTATCTCAGATCTATGCTCATGAGGGGCTGTTCTCCGAAGCACGATACTATTGCGAGCAAGGTCAAAAGATCGCGGAAGCTGTGAATGCCGTATCATTGAAGAGTCAATCCCTTGCCCAACTCGGCAATTACTTTGTCCGTAGTGGAAGCCGTGAACAGGGGGCTAAGCTATTAGGACAAGCTCAACAGACCACATCTTTCCTTCGGCGTGACAGACACTTCGCTGCACTCCAGCTGCATTTAGCAAGCATGCACCCACCACAAGAACAGGGGCGCCTTGGAGAGTCTGCCGTTGTTCTTTGTGAGCAGACACTTGATACGCTAATGTCGGCTAACTACGTCGACAGTCGCGTTCATCAAGGGCCAGTGGACAAAAGCTTGAATGCTCAGATAAATGAGCTGACTTTGCAAGATAATGGGCCCACTCGGCGGCCGCGAACGAAACGGCGTTTGCCGGCAAAGAGACCTGGCAGCAAGCCCGTTGCAGAGGCAAAATCGGCTGATCCAGCGAACAAGAGCGGGATAGCGAGCGAAATATCCACGTTATCCCGACTGAAGGGTGATGTGCTTCGACAGCGTGCCTTCGCAGCAATGTGTGGGCGCAGTCCCGAATCAGCCCTTCCACTTCTACTCGAAGCTGCACTACACTTAGGTTTGGCCCAGGACTATGTCTCGCACGAGGTATTAGCTGCACGTCTATGTCTTCGACAGGGTTTGGAGCGAATGGTCGGCGATCCTGTTTTCGGCGTCCTCCCAGAATCGACAGTCTCTCATCCATCGACGGGATCTTTGGGAGACCGCTTCGAGCGAAGCCCTCAGAAGATTAACAATATCACCCCTCCAAGAAAGCAGCCTTCAAAGGCGCCGGTCCGAAAACCAAGACGGTCGCGCAGTCTTCTGCCCGCTGACTATATCGAGTCCCTTCACCATGCGCAAGATGGCATCAACAAAATATGCACATTGGCAACGGCAGTAGGGACAACTACAAGCATACATTCAATGGCAGATATCATGGCAAAGACGCTAACGATGCTCTCTGCCATCACATCATCGGAACCCTGTAATGGCACCAGCTCGACTTTTGTCGTCTATATGACAGGTAAGTCTATCAGAACAGCTTTGCATGGCGGTTACTTATAATGTGTATGTAGAATTGGGAAGAACGATTGCAATGATGAGGGAGAGCCTGGCCATTCGGGTAGAGCGACAACTCGCCATTACTCAAGATGTGGTTGATTGGCCCAAAGGCGATGATTCTGCTGCCCCGCAAAGCCTGTCAATCAGCAAATCGTTGGAATTCTCCAGCTTTCAGAAAGAGTATATTGATATTATCCCTGCGTCCTGGAATGTCATCTCTTTATCGTTGAGTGAATCGCGAGACGAGATACGGATATCGAAAATTCGAGCGGGACAAAGCCCATTCATTCTAATCTTACCGTTGAATAGGCACAACTCTCGAGACGCTGATGAAGAAATCTTCGGATTCAACCAGGCTAAGACGGAATTACAAGACATCATTGCGCTGGCTAATTATTCGACCCATGACGCACAAGACATGTCCCGCAAAGGAGCCAAGTCTGAATGGTGGGAAGCTCGGGCTGCTCTGGATGCTCGACTGAAGGACCTGCTTGTCAATATCGAGAGTATCTGGCTAGGTGGATTCCGGGGTGTATTCACACAAAAGATTCACACCCCAGATCTTTTGTCTCGGTTTCAGCAATCCCTCCACAACATTCTGGATAGGCACCTGCCTTCCCGACAAAAGCCCAATAAGGGACATATAAGTAATCGAATGGTTTTCGACTCACGAGTACTTGAGCTATTTGTTGAGATGGGTGACCCGGAGGAAGTCGACGAATTGGATGAACCACTGATGGACTTGCTTTATTTCGTCATTGACATTTTGCAGTTCAATGGAGAACGCAATGCCTATGACGAAATCGACTTTGACTCGGTACTTCATACTCTTGAAAGCTTGAAACACGATGCTAACGGGTTTTAGATCGCAATAGAGACACTAGACGCTCTTCGCCATTATCACCAAGCCTCTAAAGCTATTTCGCATGCTGATAGAAATCAGCATACGATCCTTATTCTCGATAAAGCATTACATTGTTTTCCTTGGGAATCGTTGTCGTGTATGAACGGTGATGCAATTTCTAGACTACCTTCACTTGGGTGCCTTCGTGACAGAATTTTGCAACAACAGCAGCAGAGGGGCGGAGCAAGGTCGGCGAACGAGGGATGGCAAGTTGACCGAAATAGCGGAGCGTACGTACTCAACCCTGCAGGAGATTTAACAGCAACTCAGACGAAATTCGAGCAACCTCTACAAGACATGTTGGGTTGGGAGTCCACCGTGGGTCGTGAGCCTACCGAGGACGACATGAAGGCTTACTTGGAGACTCGCGGTTTATTCCTCTACTTTGGGCATGGCAGTGGCAGCCAGTATATTCGCTCAAGGACCATCAAGCAGCTTGACAGCTGTTCTGTTGCCCTCCTTATGGGCTGTAGCAGCGGTGCTTTGACCGAAGCCGGAGAATTCGAGCCCTACGGAACCCCCATCAATTACATGCATGCAGGGTGTCCGGCTTTACTAGCAACGTTATGGGATGTTACCGATAAAGACATTGATAGGTTTTCATACACGGTTCTGGAGAAGTGGGGCCTTTTTCGAGAACATCAGAAAGAGGCTTCAAGTAGCCCAGTCAAGAGAGGGGCAAAGCAAAGAGGAAAAAGCAAGGCGGTGATTGTAAAGAGTACCGAAAGTGAGCCGTTGTCTCTGGATCAAGCGGTTGCGCGGGGAAGAGACTCTTGTATTTTGAAGTATTTGAATGGGGCTGCACCGGTTGTGTACGGTATTCCGGCTTTTCTTTCCTAACGATTAGCGGCATTGGATGCCGTTTTGAGGAGTGCGTCTATTGCTCTGGGAGACTTTGTATCAAGATCGCATTCGCTCCTGTTATGGCAGTACGCATTTTCATTACATCTTGATCGTGCTTGGATTACTGGGTAGCGGCCAACAGGCTTTTTGGCAGACAATGGTTACTTGCATTGCATATATACCCAACATCATCATCAATACTTCTGTTATTTTTTATATCCTATTTAACAATATCAGTACCTTCATCCTTTAGGGAGTGCCGGAGTTGCGGCGGAGGGCGGAAAAAAGCACACCCGCACCCGTTCCACCTCAACGTCATACCTTTGCACCTTAGGTACCTGAACTTCCACAGAGAACATAGGTGCTCAATCCCTCTCACCTCAGAAAGATTCTATCTCAAATCATGTCGGTGACAACAAAGGCAACAATCGCCAGCTTCGGTGGAAAGCTACTCAAGTTAACCCACAATGCCTCCACCAGCAATTGTGAAATGGGCTTCAACTTATACTTACCTCCGCAGGCTACGCTAAGCCCCCTGCACAAGGTGCCCCTACTAATATACCTTGCTGGCCTAACATGTACGGGTGACAATGGCGCAGAGAAGGGTTTCTTTCAGCATGCTGCCAGTCAAAAGGGCATTGCAGTGCTGTATCCGGATACCAGTCCGCGTGAGTGTGCTTTGCTGAATCGCCTTTGATCTTACCAATTGGATTAGCAAATGCCAATGCAAATACGGATGCACCTATCGGCGGGCGGTGATGATCTATACTTCCCTCATTCTAACACTGTAAAATAGGAGGTCTAAAAATCCAAAGCGAAGACGACTCCTACGACTTCGGCTCCGGCGCAGGCTTCTACGTCGACGCGACAAAAGAACCCTGGTCCAAAGGCTACAAAATGTACAGCTACATCACCTCCGAGCTCCCTAAGACCGTCTTCTCCAACTTCGCCCAGATTGACGGCAAAAGAATTAGCATAATGGGACACAGTATGGGTGGGCACGGAGCCTTGACTTTGGTCAGTGCCGAAAAAACACCTGCAGATTGCTTTTTGGGAGGGTGTGAGACATATACTTACACTACCGTCCTGGGCTATAGTTTTTGAAGAATCCAGGCATGTACAAGTCGGTATCTGCGTTTGCGCCGATCGCGAACCCGATCAATTGCCCGTGGGGCCAGAAGGCTTTCGAGGGCTATTTTGGGAAAGAGGACAAGGAGAGGTGGGCGGAGCATGATGCGACGGAGTTGGTGAAGAAGTGGGAGGGAGAGCCGTTGGATGTGCTGGTTGATGTTGTATGTTCTGCTCTCTCTTTCTCTTTATAGTATTCTTCGTTCTGCAGAGATGGATTTGTGCTAAAATGCAAGGGAAACGCAGGGCACAGCGGATAACTTCCACAAGCAAGGCCAGCTCCTGCCCGAGAATTTCGCAAAGGCGGCAGAGGGGAAGGGGAAAGTGAACCTAAGGTGGCAGGACGGGTATGATCATAGTTATTTCACTATGGCTTCTTTTGCGGACGATCATGTGAACCATGCGGCGCGGTATTTGCTGGCGTAGCAATCATGGGGTGGAAATGGGAAGGGCAAAGGAGGTGCGGCGCGGTTGTAGGTAGGTACTTTAGGGTTGTATATATGTTTTTGATGGTAGCATTGGGTGGGGAAATGAGGAATAGTTTTCCCACAGGTCGTCCTTCCACATCCCATCGCACAGATTCTTTTATATCAAACCCTCTAACCCCCTTCTGAAATTATCGAGAACGACATCTCTTCATCTAGCCCTCCCAAACCTAAAATTGAAACTCGCTATGACCCAAACCAAACCGTTCTTCACCGTAACCCACCCACCCAGACTCCAACTCCTAGCCCCTAAGGAAACCCTCAAGACCGTACCATCGCACCGTCGAACACGTCATCCTCCCATCGAAATTCCCCGATATCGAATCCTCCTCTTCTCTTCCCCAAAGATTTCAGAACGCCATTCCTCCATGCAGCCCCCATCAAAACCCAAAAATCGACACTCACTATAACCCAACCACCTAGACTGGGGGTCTCACTTCTATATACGAGAATCCCCGGCTTAAGGTGGTTCGAAGACCGTATCATGATGTCACCGAGTGTAGCACCTATTTAAGGCTGTCTGTATTTGATTCTGCTGCGTATATGAGGATTTGATCGGCGAGCGATGTTAGCTGGGCCTGGTTTGGGCAGTTGGGGGGGTGGGGGTGAAGTTGTTGGTTGGGGGTGGATGTGCCGGTTAGGAGCCAGGAGAGGAAAGGGGGGCTAGGAGGGTGCCGTAGAGGGAGATCCCTTGGGACCTGGGTCCTGAGGTTTCGTCCTTGGGGTTGGTAGGGGATTGGCAGGGGATTGGCGTGATGAGATGCTCTGCAGAACAAAATCGAATGAGTTTGTGGTGCGAGGATGTTTAGCAAGTCGCCAGTGAGAGAAATGTGAAATCGTTTCAGGGCAGCAAAGATCTGGAATTCGAGAAAGAATTTTAATACCAAGTAAGCGTGGTATTCGAAATATTACCGTGGTTGAACAGCAACAGGGAGTCACACCTCTACATGAATATGGTAAGGTAGCGGACCTGAGCGAGCCAAGAGAGACTCATGACCATACAATACGGATACGCTACCAGGGTCCGCGCAAGAAGCCATTGACGATTCATGGCCGGTCGTTTCCAGAGAGAGTGTGAGTACGAAGGGAACGAAAGAGCGTCACACTCAGAAGCTGTTCGTCAGGAAACGCTAAGCGAATCACTCTGAGTGAAACCGGTTTAAAGGCAGGTTGAGATAGTACTGTGCTTTGTAGTGTCCCGATTCAAGAAAATGACTGCTTCGTATGTACACTATCGATCGAGATGATTGCTTACATCTGGCCAGATGTGCATTCTATCTATTCCGTCTCATGTAATCTTTCTGCGCGGAGGTATTTCTCCACCCTTTTCGGGCTAAAGTAGCCACTATCAAGATGAGACGATACTTGGGTATCCAGCTGCTCGTCCGGGAAGTCCGACAAGCAGATAACTTTCTCCACATCGTCAATGTCAGCTTGCTCAAGCACTGTACTCTTTCGCTTTCGCAAAAGATGCGTGGTAGAATCTGCACTGGCTTGATTGTTTGAAAGGAGATTTCCGGACCTGATGAAGCCAACGAATTGATACGCGGCCTTTTCTGGGAGCCGAACCCAGGCATACGTTGGTAGGGAGACGACAAACAGGGTGGAGTGACTGTCGAAGACAGACTCCAGCCGTACGTCTACATTGGTAACACCCAAAGGAGTTTGACTCGTCAGCCAGGTCGCCCATTGCCCGAGATCGTAATAAGAACCCCTGGCAACTGACACGGATAAGAGGACTCTTGTCTCTGGAGTCGAGGGGGGAGGTGGAAATGGTGAAGAGGGAGTATTTGCGGTATTGACTGATATATTCTGAACAGGATTTCTCTCGGATCCTTCAAGGGATTGATCAGAGATAGGCTTCATAGATACGTCCACAATAGGAAGTGGAGCAAGCTGAATGCTAGTCCCACCATGCTCAGAGAGAAGCGTATGTATCGGCGTAAACGCAAGTCTCCATCTCAAGGTCACCAAGCGAGCGTGAAGCATGACCACACTGAAAGGTTTGTTTCCAAAAGCCTGAAGTTCTTCGATCAGTGCTGATGTGAAGGATCATATGCCCACGCCCAAAGTCAGGTTTTCTCGGCCACAGGCCGCCAGTATCTCCTTCGCAGTTCCGTCAGTAGTATCTCTAGCTGAATTGGCAGCGAAGCAGCAATCGAGGATAATCAGCACATGAGGAAGTGCGTTCTCTAGTAGATGCTGCAACGACGACCAGGTCAAGGTCGGGCTATCCAATCGCTGATTTCTGCTCACTGTTAGTACTCTAACTATTCAACATAATTCGCCAAAACGATGATGATCGGGTGTCAAAAACAATACTCTTAGTCGATGACTGATCGTTAAGGCTGCAAATTGCTGAAATATCGAATTGGGAGCACAAACGCAAGACAACTGTATACTCACGCACGCCAAATGCTTCGACCTCGTCTATCAGCCGCCCCGTGACCACCGTAGTAAACGATCAGCAGCTCAGACTCGCTCTGATGTGCGTGCTGGAGCTCGAAGAGCTTATACTGCAGTGCACGTGTAGGATTGCTGCTCGGGATTTGCCACTCTTCGATATCGAAATGAAATTGCCGGTCGAATACTCTTCTCAGCCGTTCGATTTCAGATTGCACTTGGAGATCGTCGTCGGCCCATCGTAGCAACAATACATGTACAGCGGTATATGGATGGGCGCTGCGAGGAAAGGACCCTTGAAGAGCTTGGTTAAGGTCATTGGCGAACTCCCTCAACGTTTCCACGTGTTCGTAGTCCAATTTGTCAGGATGCGTTCTCAACGGTTCTCCGCTGGAGTATCCCTAGTATTGACTGTTAGCTGCCAAGGTGCCTGTGGAGAGTGGCGAGCATGACTCTCATGCAACCAAAGGCTGAAAACATTGGACTTTTATAGCTCCATCTCGATATTAGTCTATCGAGTAAAACATTCCAACAGCCAACATGAACATTCCCATTTCAATTTAGACCATCCAGACGTTTTGAAAAGAAGTTGTTCAAGAAGCTCAAGCCGCAAGGCTAGCGCACGGGTAGAAAAGCTCACTCACCGAATCACCGGCAGGGCTCTGACCGTCATCCATTTTCCTCTTGCTAACAAAACCAATATATATTTGAACAATATCGTAAGAAAGGAATGTCGCAATGCCGATGAAAAAACGTACCAGGACGAAGGTAGGTATAAGATGGATAAAGTAATCGGACCCATGACTTCAAGATAAGATCGATTCTTGCGAATCGGCAGCCTGATGAAACCTCCAGCCTTTTCATGCCTTGCCCAAGATTCTGAGTCACCGCACCTGCTCCAGTTAAAATGGAGAGATTCCCCGCCTGAGGTATCACTGCATCATTGGGCTACCAGGCAGCTGTGCTTTCTTCCACCTGGATCAGTACGCGTTAGCATGAGTTCGGGAAACCGGACTTCTGGTGATCAGCATCTCGGTACATAAAAAAAAAAAATAACATTCAACAACTGAAGGAAGGAGATGATATGACGAGAATTCGTCGTGAAGAGGTAGATTAAGCGGGATGCCTTGGCGGGGGGGGGAGGGCATCTAGGAATCAAGTATGAGAAAATATGATAGGAGAGAGGTGGCCAGTAGGCATGATCCAAACTCCGGAAATGGGCTTGTACTTTCTCTTCCAGAAAAAGCCCTTTTGTAGAAAACACAAGGTTCGAGGGAACTCCTCCACCACCGACCGCCATCCTTCCTATCTGGAATATCGTCGCCATAGCTCGGAAGAATATTCTTTTTTTCGATTTGATATGGGCTAGTCTCAATACTGCATCTCATCCAAATGAACGCCTAGCACATGCTCTGGCACAGAGCCTTTCGCTTCAAGCCCGGACATGTTGTGGTTAATGCAGCATCTATATCTGACGCCTGCAATGCTTCGCTAAATAGAAAACCTCGACAATGGATGCATGTCACCTGTTGCTCCGCTGCACAAGGTTCTAAACCAAGGTTAGCAGTGCAGAGCTTCCTCGTGTCTTTGAGATATATACGACGTACCTGAAAGAACTGCCTGAACCCCTTCAGATCCAAACTACCCAACGCCACCAGATACTCCTCCACCGTCCCCGCATCCATACCCGTTCCTCTCAACTCCGCCTCTCTCAACCATGTAAGATACTCCTGCCCCGTCTTGGCATAAATCGCCTTTTGCAAGCTTGCCGCTTCCGCAAGGACCAGCCTTCCCTGCGCGTCTCTGGGGTCGAATGTGGGTTGGGTGGGGATGGCCCAGCAGAGCGGGGAGAAACGCTCTATCATGAAGCGGTCGAAGCCGGGAAGAGTTGGTTGGGGGGCTACGGTGGGGAGGACGGTATCGATTTGTTGGGGGGGAGATTGGATGTCTGGGCCGCCCCAGGTGTAGACCATGCGGATGAGGACGGCGAAGGCGAGTTTGGCGGTTGGGAAGTCGGTGGTATCCTTGGCAAGATGTTCGATGGTGGAGATGACGGCGGCGAAGGCGGATTGGTTGGCTAATAGCCATGAGCATGTGCGTCAAGATCAACGAGGAAAAGAGCGGACAAGACTTACTTTCGCTTACGAGTACGGACGCAAGATCGTTGTTCAGGATGATAAGCAAGAAATTAAGGTACTCGCGTTTGAGTTCTGCGAGTTGGATCTCATCATCCGTTCCAGCTGCTGGCTCCCCGATCCCGGTAAAGACTCGTTGCAGGAATGGCGTCAAAAGTGTATTGAGTATCTCAAAGATCTCAGACTTGAATCCATAGACAACTTGATCTAGCAGCCTTAGAAAGAGAGCCATCTCATCTTTACTGGATGTTTGCGATAAAAGGCCATCAATCCACCTGGGAAGCTGGGGCAGAATGCGACTACCCAGTACGCCGATCAGGCGCGAAAAAGCGAATCTTGCAGCCGTGCGGATATTGAGGGACGAGTTCAAGGTTTCTAGCGCCACAAGTATTGCTTCTGAAGTTTGTGTGAACTCCTCGGACACCTCTTTAGCGGGTGGATGAGCTGTGGGTGATGTGCTAGCAGGCGACCAGTCTGAGAATCCTCTAGCAAGGGTGCCCAAAGCCATAACAAGATGGTGGACTTGCAGAGTTGCTCGCTCATCACCGGATTTGGCCAAGCCAAGGTGAGTTTCGAGGTCTGTGAACAGTGGGGTGATGACTGATCTAACATAAAGTACCTGATTGTCCACTGGCACTGCATGTATAGAGCAGATGCAACCAACCGCCTCGTATAAGTATAGCTGACTACTAAACCTTGCACTCGCCGTCTGCTCATTCTCATCTGAAGACATGTCACCATTGTCAGAAGTCTCTTCTGGTAGCTCTGCTTTGATGGGCAGAAGGTCACCCAAGGCCCGGATGACGTTCTCTGCAATGTCTCCAATATGTTGTCGCACATGCTTTACGAATCTATGGAAAAGGTACCAAGATCTTGTCCTGACTTTGACATGGTTATGATGCACAAAGGTGACGAAGTTCTCTAAGGCATGGTTGACAAATTGCGGGTTTGCCTCGAAGAAGCTGTAATAGCGAACACAAATCTCCATGTACTGTAGTTGTATAGCTGGATGTGGGAAAGATGCGACGTCTGCCAGAACATCAGTGTGGTGCCGTCCATGTATCGAACTATACTTTACCTGACTCGACGAGTTTGAACATCATGCCAATCAGTCGTTCCGCAGCTGGCGAAACTGGCTTAGTTTTGCTGTATAACCCACCGCTCTTTAGAGCAAGCTCTCCGAAGAGGAACATCTCATACATTGCCAAGTCAGTGTCCCTCCAGTTGAGCTGGCTCCTCTGGTTCTGAAATTGGTTGAAGGTCGAGATAACAAGAGTACTAACCTTGTCCATGTAAAGATTTTCATTTACTGCGGCAACTGCTTGTTGTAATACCTGCAATCTTTTGCGTAGCTCTTGGAACTCTGCCTCATCCGTCTGAGCATCCTCATGACCCCATAACGATGTATGGTCGTACTTCATCTTTGCAATAACAGCATCTAGGATTGGAGACAGCATAGTTTCGCTTTGCGAGTAGAAATTGCTATTGAGTTTCGCTTTCTTACGAAAAAGCGCTTGTAGGTCTGTAAGACAGGGGATGACATTGGAGCAAATCTCGTCGTATTCGTCAGAAAAATAACGAAGAACAAGTGGCAGAAAAGCATTGAGTTGACTTATTCCGCGCACAGATGCTGAGTCGCTATCTTGCGCACCATCTATGGCTTTTACTATATCATACACAGTGTTATTAACTAACTTAGCCACAGACTCTGCTAAGTCGGTATCGTAGTTCGAAGTAGACCGTAGTTCTTGCAGTCGGTAGCACTCAGTCAGTTGAGAGACAATGTCCTTGATCTTGAGGACCTCGATCAGCTCGAGCTTGTCATCAGCGCTCATTTTCTTGCCCAAGATCTCGATTAGTGTGTCGATGGCAGCATACCGCCTGGAGTCTGCTCTGGCCTTGTCTCCATTGAGAGCTTCCGAAAATGCTCCTCCTAGCTTTGCAGTAGACTGCGGAGGACTTACAAGCTCGAAAAGAAGATTGAGTAGGGTACCACTTAGTACAAGAGAAATCTCAGTCCAGGCGACCCATTTTCCGACAACCGTCAAGCATTGCTCAATAATCTGGTTAGGCTGCGACCTCCACTGAGTGATGATTTCTTGCCAAGATAATGCAATCGCTTTCACATCTCTCTGCCGTACTAAGTCCTTGAGATTGTTATCCCTTCTCTGCTCATCAGGCGATCTGGGTATGAGGGTATCCGCAATCTCATCATGCACTGAAACCAAGACTCGGAGGTAGAAAGTGACGCCAGATTCATTGTCTCTCGACGAAGAGCCAGCACTAACAGTCAAGCCCAGTAGATCATGAAAGAACGTTATCCACTCTGTAGCGTACAAATTCGTGAACAAGTACGTCACTGTCTGTGTGATTTTGTTTTGCACAACCGCCGAATCCAGCTGAAGATTGCCGTTACCGCCGGCGCCATACATATCCTGGAGGTATCCTAGCAAGTTGTCCCGCAAGATTAGTAGGCCTTGGGGTTCAATATGCCTTGCCTGTATGGCATCATTGATGACATCCAGCGAGACATGGCGGACTATCTCTGAAGTTCTTGGGTTGCGAACAACAAGGGACAGACAGATTTGCCAACCCTGCGGCTCGGATCGAAGCTGATTCAGGAAGTCTAACGCTTGTGACTTGAGGTTCTGACTTGAGGAAGGATTCCAGGCGGTTTCGATGGCATTTTCAACCTAGCATGACCACAAGGGTAAGCAGTTGTTCTGATAGACAGTACGAGGGGTAGGGTCTTATGGATGCCGGGTCTGGAACGTAGGTACCTGAGCATCCATATCTTTCCACTTCTACCCCGCTGTCAGGGCAGTGGGAAGGGTTCCCAGCGGAGAAAATTTACTTTGGAGTTCCACTGCTGGTGGGTTGTCTGCAGGTTCTGGAAATAGGCTAGACTCTGTGCTATCGAGTCATAGGTGCAGTTATTGTCTGCTATGGGAGCAGACTATGGACGTCGATAAGAATTCGGTGTATCTTTCGCATTGGTCCTATTGTTCTGGCTTGTCACAACTGTAAGAGACTAATTCTATTCCCCCTATGGTAGGCTTGGGTGGTTTTAACATTTACGAAAAGTGCAGAGTTGTGGTTAAGTGTTCTGATGGTCAACTGAGTCACGCGAGTGGAATTTGACCGCGCCAAAATTTCCTCACAGGTTGTAGACATAAAAACACCGCAATCAAATGTCATCGCACGCTTCAATTGGGTGTCTAAGTAACTAGAGGCCGCTGAAGCTGTACATAATAGGCAAAACCTTCACCGGAGAGCGGGATCGAGCATAGCAATGTCCTCACCGTCTTCTGCACGATCCATTCTGTAATCTCCCGCAATAAGCTGGTCCATCTCCATTTCATCATGTAGCCAATCATCTTCTCCATTAACTGTGTCCGTCAATTGCCCGCCAAGCCAAAAATCCCCTCCTTGTCTGGCTTCATTCTCAAGCGTCATGTCAGCGTTGAATCCGAAATTGGGATCGGATTGAGCATCCAAGGCTCTGTCAGCTTCAAGGTCCTCAGCTGTAGCATAGATAAAAGAGCCTTCCCAGGTTGGATAGATCAAGTTCTTCCGCTCTAACATTAGATCCTGAACCTCGTGGTACGGCAGACCATGGCTAGTTTCTAGGTGGATCTCGAGGTCATAATCCCTCAAGAACCGAAAGTTGCAGTCTGGCAAGATGCACGCAATATTTCGGCCGGTCTCGTCTTCGTAGCCAGAACCCGTGAGCCGGGTAAGAGCAAAGGCTCCCTTCTTGTTAGATGGGCCCCCTTTGCTGTTGCCCACCTTTGGTTTGTTTTTCCCTTTGCGTGAGTGATCAAGGCCCATATGGATGGTACGAATATGCTCCACCAAATTAGCTTTTGTTGACAAAGCCTGCCCACAAGCATTTTCACCCTTCCAGTCACCCAAGTTTTTCAGACTGCTCAGGTCGATCTCCCCACACACGAATGACATACTCCCATGTACCAGTCGTAAATGGATTTCTAAGTTGCCTTTCTTGGTGAACCCTCGCCCACAGCCAGGCTCAGGACAAGCATGGGTTCTTCGCTCGTCGAGCCCCAAAACCCCGTGCTGAATCTCGACGTGACTCTTCAACGTCGCTGGCGTACTGCATTGTAGTCCGCACTCTGCGCAAGTGGGTGGATGTTCGATTTTGATGTGCTCTTGGAGACCCGCATATGTCGAGAACCCTGGTTCTTGTTCTATGTGATCCGGTCCAGAGACCTCTGCATGTTCTTGAGGAATACATATTGAACACCAGAATCTCTTCCCTGCATGCACCCTCCCTTCATGAGTCTTCAGCCTCCCCACCGTGTCAAAGCCTTTGCCACATTCCTTGCCCGCATCGTCGTGCTGCACGCAGATGAATCGTTTCTTGCCTTCATGGACTGTCGTGATATGCGCCTGTAGTGTTCCGTGTTTTCGAAAGCTCTGCGCGCACTCCGTACACATGAACTTTTGTCTTCCCTCATGAGCAGCGTGATGTCGCTTCAACCTCGTAGAGGTAATGAAGCTCTTCCTACAACCTTCCCATTCGCAAATATAATCACGGATATCTGAGTGGGCTGACTTGATGTGATGTTTTAGGTGTGAGTCACGGAGGAAGTCCTTCGCACAGGGTAGGTGGGGACACACGAACGGGCGATCATTGGTATGCGATCGAAGATGTTGAGTTAGCTTGGCAGGGCGGTTAAACGCTTTGTCACAGCCATCATACGTGCAGGCGTGAATCTTCAAATCGGACGGCCAGCGAGGTGAAGCTTTGGAAGATAATGGTGTTGGAGGAGTCTGAGTACTTGACTGGGGAATCGTATCTTCTTCTGCATCGCTATGGACTTCAGAGCTTGCATATTCAGAGATGTCCGAGTCTGGACGATGTATTAGCTAGCAGGTAACACCGATGGACATGCTATATCGGACCTGGTTCGACGGAACTCTCATGACGTCGGGCTTTCTTCCTGTTTGTAGGATGTTCGCCAGTCGCTCTCCTCTTCATGCCACGAATTGGCATGGTGAAAGCATCAGGGGCATCCTGCACCACAATACCCATGACCTTTCCCTTGATTACCTGGCTAGCATTGATAAAAGCCGTTATCGAACATGCAGTATCATAGTACCTTGCCGTACCGCTGTGTGCGATTCGCCTAACACGAAATCTTGGCGCGCTAGCCCAGATCCTCCGTCGTCCAATCTTGGACTCTCGTTCACATAAAATATTTATATAAACCATCAACTGAAAGTCTGAAGAGCTCCATGTTGATCACTCGTCTTTCACACAATTCTGAAGATAAAGTTCTTTATGTTTGACGCAGATGCAAACAGGTTTGGTGGTTGATAATTACGACTTTTATCTTACATCCACCGTTGCTGAGCGATTTGCCGTTGATTGTATAATTTCACAGCTACGTCGCAGGTATGCTCTGTCTCAAGCTAGATTCAAGTCTCAAAATTTTGAAAGCAATCAAAGTGACTTCTGTTTGACGGAACTCTTTATGGAAGATGCATAACCCATCCATCAGGTCGCATATTTGAAGGATCACGTGCTATCAATGGAGAGGTGAGTTGAATTCCATCGAAGATCAGTGTGAATGTGTGGGAACATTTGGGCAATCATGATAGGAATTGAGATGCAATGGTGCCATACTACAGAAAATCAAAGACGTCTGAATAACCGAATCCGATCCAAGTGTTGTCTACCGCAGCAGAAAACCCTTTTGCAAAAGGCATGGACCGACACTTTTAAGACTCTGAAGTACGCACCGCGGATCTTGTTTCATATTCCCAGGCAGTGTTCATATTGATATCGCTGATCCAACCGAAAAGCCAACGCTCGATCCTGGATAATATCTCGGACCATCTGGATCCAGAGAGCTTGGCCCGCTACCTGCAATCTATTGAGATACTTGCAAAAATGCAGCATCTTCGTTTATGAAATTCAGCAGTAGACTCACTGCCGCCGATGCTCATGTACAGGCCTGAAGCAGTAAAGGTGGACGTGAAGAGACGCGTACTGTTTTATCAACGTCTCACGAGAACCTGCGCCGTGATAGCTAGGAAATGAGAGGGTGGCCAAAACGACTGGTGGTGCGGTTACAAGCAACTTAAGGGTCATTGATGCGCGTGTGTTTCCCATGACACCAAGGGGAGCTATCATGTGAAATGTGTATGGGCGGTGGCTGAAAGATTGATGGATATAATCAAGGAGGAGCATGGGATGAGTGACATGATGTAGCTGGACCGTTTGTGCTCCGATCCTATGGTATATATCAAAGCAATTACTATGGAATACTTTAACAGATATCAAACGATGAGGTATCAAGACTACCTTGTTTATAGACGACGGGGTCTCGGATCGGGGAGCCGGCGCGCCTCCGTCCCGCTACAAGGGAATCCAAAGCTATCGACGAGCGACAACAAATGAGCAACAGTACCTATATCATGTACTTACCTTTTGAATTGTACCACCCGAAGAAAGCCGCTGTCGCAACCACGCGGACATGTGGAACAAAGCTTTGCATAACTCGAAGATGCGGTACGTCAACCTTGTTTAGACAAGAATGTGTCCAGACCTCTTGCAAAGCCTTGGTATTCTGCAGGTGGCGGAGCACTTGAAAGCGTCGTCACACCGAGCGCGTTAAGTATCCGAGATCCACCCTGACGTTGAGCTGCAGCGTACATAATTGCCAAGGCCGATGGACGGAAAAACGCAGATACCAAACCCATCGCCTTATCACGACAACGGGGCCTTTTGCGAATATCCGGCACGTTCTGGGATGCCAGTGAGACCGCAAGCATATCCTGCTGATTCGAGCTCTTGGCAGAAGCACGCCAAGAAACAGCTTCGAGTTACAGCCACTTGCTGTGTTGCAGACCCACTATGAAACGAAATTAATCCACTTATTACGAAGATTCGTTATCTGAGTCCAGCGCGAGATGTCCCCTTGGAGTCCGCGGCTTCTTGGCGGCGGCGATGAAAGCCAAGCCTACTACTTGGCCTTGACTGTATCGTTGAAATGCACATGTATATAGTAATTACTTGACCTCTCAACATGCAGCACCATCTTTCGATCTTCGGTAACGTCGAGCAACTGCTTCGGATCCCCTTAGAACGCTCCCAATGACCAGCATGGTGCTCAATCTACTCAAAGGTAAGCTTAAATTTATTTGGCATGTAGACAAACCTTCCGAGAGCGAACACCCCCACCTTATATATTGCTGGTTTCTGCCGTCCACTTAGATCGATAAGATTACTGGCTCCTCTTCATAGTTTTATGCTTCGTTTAACTTATCTTCCTATTGAACGACCGCAAACAATCCTCGTCTCTTTTCTCCTTTTCTTAACAACCACAACACCACGAGATCTTGCAGCTTCTCCTAATATAGCGGCTCACCATACTTGAGAATACTAAAACATACTCTCATCTAGGTACAAGGGTCGTTTCGGGCAACCAAAATCCTGCTGGTGATTGGTCAGTTCAAACCACATCAGAAGAACTGGGAGAGCTGGAGGAGACGCACGGATGGCCGCGTCACTGGCGCCCATACTCGGTCCTACTGTCCGGCTTCATGATGATGTTCAATTGCTGGTCAGTCGAACATCATGATAATCGCTCATCTCATTGCTGCTGACAGATGCTTAGGGGCCTGGTAATGGCTTACGGCGCCTTTCTCGGATTCTATAACGCACATCTCATGGTCTACGCAAGTGATACCAAGTTGAGCCTGATTGGTGGCACCGAGTCTTTCTGCCTCCTCTTCTTCAGCTTCGTAGCGGGCCGCTTGCTCGACACAGGCCGGTACAACTACGTATTAGGCTTCGCCGGATTTGCTCTGAATTTTCTTGGATTCTTTTGTTTGAGTTTTACGAGTGGTGAAGCCGGCCCCAGTGGTGGGAATTATGGACTCATATGGCTGACATCAGGCTTGATGACCGGTCTGGGACAATCCTGCTTTTTTACCTTTTCGTCGCAGAATGCCATTGACTGGTTCCCACATCATCGATACATTGCGGTCGGTATCACAAGCAGTGGCGCTGCGTTTGGTGAGTCACCGAGTCCTGATATATATGACTCTGGCTGATATTTGTAGGGGGGCTTGTATATCCCCTGGTCTTCAAATTTGCCGTCGCCAACCCGGCATTAGGCTTCACTTCTGGCGTCAAGATATTTTCCGGCGTTGTCGGAATCACCACTTTTATCGCCTTCTTATTCTGTGGCCCGAACCCAGAAGCCAACTACCGGCGCATGGGTCCAGTATTTCAACCCTCCACTTGGTGTGATCCTCACGCTTACCGGAACCTGGCTTTTCTCGCGTACAGCATGTCGACCAGCATGGTCTACTTCGGTTTCTATCCCCTCGCCTTCCACATCACACGCTGGGCGCATGCAAATAGTATAGGTACAATGGAAGATACCTTTGGAGGAACGGGTGTAGTCCCAGGAGACAGCGGATTTCGTACTTTCTGGTTCTTATGCATCTTAAATGCTTCCAGTGCAGTCGGTCGAGTTGGCGGTACGGTTGTAGCGTCGAGAAGGTTACACCACTTCCTCCTCAGCGAAAAGAGACGTTGATACTAAACAATGCGTAGTTGGACAAATCCGATCTACACCCACTCCATAGCTACTATGCTCGCTGCTGTTTTCACGCTAACGCTGTGGCCACTGGTCTCCACCACCGAGGGAGCAGTGGCGTTCTGCATTCTCTTCGGCATTTCCGGCGGAGTTATTGTCGGCATGCCGGCGGCGGGCATGGCTTATCTGATCCCACATAGCCACCGGCAATCACTGGGACACTGGACAGGTCAGATGTGGTGTCAGGCTTCCGTATTCGCGCTCGGTGGCTCGCTGATCACTGGCGCACTGGTGAAGAACGGAGGCACTGCGGACTATGACAGTATTGGTTACTGGTCTGGTGCGTGTTTGTTCGTTGCGGCAATACTGCAGCTTGTTGCATTACGGTGTAAAAGAAGATATGAGTGCGAGGAGAAGAAGACCATGAAGGATTTCAGCGCATCTTTTACATTAGAGTAAATGAAGAAAGTTTAGCTCACACGTTCAAATCATAGAATCTTTAAATACACAGAGTATATACGTCTCTATTGAATAAACTCATTGAAAAATCAAAAAGCATTTTAACATGACATTTAACACAGTCTTGTAACCTTGTTGCTAGAATTCCAACCATCTTTAAAAAAAACCAAAACCTTTCATAGCCTGGCACGCTAACCCCAATCCGACCCAAACCCTCAAAAAGTCCCCGCCGCAAATCCCTCGCCGCAACCTCTCACCCCCAACTCACCTCTACTCCCCCAACCAACCCAACATCATGTCCGACTACGGCGGCGACGACGGCGGAGATGACGGCGGGTAAGCCCGCCCCCTCTTC
>JAABUL010003062.1_pt1 | contig 25770 bp, 28 predicted proteins | sample 5559151 | NCBI WGS metagenome assembly JAABUL01 (sample SAMN10711876, study PRJNA513368) | rock metagenome | isolation source: Antarctica rocks | place: Antarctica: Victoria Land, Pudding Butte sud | reverse complement strand
CGCCCCGGTTGCGACCCCACACACCAACGACAAGCTACACAGCTCCGCCAGCCGGCGGGAGAAAGGAGAGGTCTCCACCTTAAAGTCCCCCTCCCCAGTGTCTTGACAAAAGGGTCCACCATAGCACGGCGGATCAGATAGGACGGACAACCGTGTACTCCTCCACCCGAACTGTCATCGACAAGTCCATAGCCGACGGTTGGATGTAGCGAAACCGCGTCCTGCCCTGGGCGTTTGAGAGGCTTGAGCTGCTTGACGGGAAACTGTCACGAGCAGTTCTTAGGGGAGGGGGTGACGGCAACGCCACCTCCTTACCCGACGCGGTCCGTCAGCATCCCGTTGGCAAGACCCACTCCGGGAAGAACACCGTCGGGGAACCGCTGGGCTACAAGACCATCATCACGCCCAGCAATGAGGCCGTCCACCGGCACACGCGCGCGATGAGCAGCGTGATCCGGGCGCACAAGGGCGTCAGCCAGGCGGCCTTGATCGGACACCTGAACCCGGTCATCAGGGGATGGGTGAACTACTACGCGACCGTCGTATCCAAGCGGACTTTCTCCAAACTGGACGCGATCACGTATGCGCAACTCCAAAGCTGGGCACGCCGCCGCCATTCCAGCGAGAGCGGTTTGTGGGTCGCCAGGAAATACGGGCGACGCGACCAAGGGCGCTGGACCTTCGGGACCACAGATGGGTACACGCTGGCGAAGCACAGCGCCAAACCCATCCGGCGGCACACGAAGGTAGAGGGGACGAAGAGTCCCTTCGACGGAGCGTGGGTCTACTGGGCCACACGGCTTGGCCGACACCCCGAGTTGCCGCGAGACGTGGCGACACTGCTCAAGAGGCAAAAGGGGCGATGCGCCAGGTGCGGACTGTTCTTCCGCAACGAGGACATACGAGAGAAAGACCACATCCACCCCCTCGTCAGGGGCGGGACGGATGGGTCTTTTAATCGCCACCTCCTGCACGGTCACTGCCACGACGGCAAAACGGCGGGCGACGGTTCGTCCGCCGTCCGAGGTGCTCGTGACAATCGAGCCAGGTAGCTGAGGAGCCGGATGCGCTCAAAGGCGCACGTCCGGTTTTGTAGGGAAGCGGGAGCGGGCAACTGCTCTCGCTTACCCAACCATCCTCCATCGTGATCTCGCGGGGATCAACGCGGCGCACGCCGCAATAGCGCGGTGGTTAAGCGACATGGGCTTGCGTCTAAACCCCACCAAAACCAGAATCACACACACCCTCCATCACCATGAAGGGAACGTCGGATTCGAGTTCTTGGGCTTTTCTATCCGACAATACCCCGTCGGCAAAACGCATGCGGGGAGGAAAGGCGGAAAGAACGGCGCGCGGTTGGGCTTCAAGACACACACCAAACCCAGTAAGGATGCCATCCAGAGACACGGTCACGCCTTGAGCAAGACACTGCGGCGCCACCGGAACGCCCCGCAAGGGACGCTCATCGAGAAGCTCAATCCTCAAATCAGGGGATGGACCTGCTACTACCGGAGTGTGGTCGCGCACGCGGCCTTTGCCCACTGCGATCACGTCCTCTGGCAACGGCTGTGGCGCTGGGCCACACGACGACACCCGCAGAAAAGCGCGCGATGGGTCGCCCGACGCTACTGGCTCTTGCAACCAGGGGCGCTGTGGCAGTTCGTTGATCGACGCGATGGAACGGTGACGCGCCGTCTTGCACGGCACCGGGACACGCCTATCAAACGCCACATCAAGGTACGAGGGATGGCCTCCCCCTTTGATGGAAACCTGCGGTACTGGGCCAGGCGACTCAAGGATCATCCGCTCACGGATAACACGACCAGTCGCTTGCTGGCGCGACAGAAGGGCCTATGCCCCCACTGTGGACTCACCTTTACAGATGGAGATGTGCGAGAGATCGACCACCTCATCCCGACCAGCCAGGGCGGGAATGACACGCTCGCCAACAAGCAGGTGCTCCATCGACACTGCCACGATCAGAAATCAGCACGAGAACGCTGCTGATGGGTATCAATGACAGGGACCACGGCACTGAGGAGCCGGATAAGGCGCAAGTCTTACGTCCGGTTTTGAAGGCGGGCGAGGCTGGCGACAGTCCTCGCCTAGCCAGCGACAGAGCAAACCTGTCCGCTGCCATCATACAGGAGATGGGGGCGGTGTTCATGGCGGCGCTGGCGGAGGCGCTGCCGGCGTTGCTGAAGGACGACTTGGCGGGGATGGAGCAGCGGCTGCGGCAGGTAGGGCGGGCCGTGTTGGGGCCGGTGGTCGAGCGGGTCGCGGCGGCGCGGGAGGCGACGGAGGAGCGGGGGGCGTGCCCGGAGTGCGGGGGGCGGTTGCGGAGCGTCGATCAGGCGCGGCGACGCACGTTGCAGGGCTTGGTCGGGGACTATACGCTGCACCGCGCCTACTATCAGTGTGCGGAGTGCGGGCAAGGGCATGTGCCGCTGGACGCACGGCTGGGGCTGGGGACGGGCTCGCTTTCACCGGGACTCTTGCGCGTGGTCTGCCGCGATGGGATCGCGGGCGGCTTCGCGGAAGCGGTGGACCGTGTGGTCGAGTCAGTTGGTGTCAGGGTGGACGACGAGGTGCTGCGGCGGATGACCGAAGGGATCGGCGCGGTGGCCGAGGCGGAGGTGCAGGCGGCGATGGCGCGCGTGGCGCGCGGGCAACCGGCCTGTATGGACACCGAGGCAGCGGTGATGGAGGTGCCAGAGAGTGGGGTGCTGGCGGTGGAGGTGGACGGGATGTTCGTGCACCGTGACGACGACGGGCACGAAATGAAGGTCGTGACGGTCGCGCCGCTGGGGCCAGGGATGGAGGTGGGCGCAGACACGGGCCGGGAGCGCCTGGCCTGGGGCCGGGCCAGCTACGGCGCCGGCTTCGAGGAGGCGCAGGCGTTCTGGGGGCGCGGCCATGTCGAGGCGTGCCGCCGCGGCCTGGGCACAGCGGCCGTGCACACCGTCGTGGCGCTCGGCGATGGGGCGGAGTGGATCTGGCGCCACGCCCGCGCCTTCTTGGCGTTACCCGGCGTCGAGGTGGTCGAGATCATCGACCTCTACCACGCCTATGAGTACCTCTGGGCGGTCGGCAACGCCGTCTTTGGGGAGGGGACGACGGCGGCGGCGGCCTGGGTCGAGCCGCTCAAGACACGCCTCTATACGGAGGGGGCCGCTCCGCTGCACGCGGCCCTGACCACACTGGCCCGCACCGTGTGCATGCCCCCCTCCGCCGCACCGGAGCGCGCGGCGGCGACTGCGGTGCGGCGGGCGCTTGAGTATGTCACGACCAACGCCGCGCGCCTGGACTATCCCGCCTTCGTGGCCCGGCGCTTCCCCATCGGCTCGGGGGCGGTGGAGAGCAGTTGCAAGAGCGTGGTGCAGGCGCGCACCAAGGGGGCCGGCATGCGCTGGAGCGCGGCCGGCGCCCAACAGGTGGTCAGCTTGCGCGCCCTCCACCGCTCCGGGCGCTGGGACGCCTTCTGGCAGAGCCAGCCCCAACGCACCCGCCTCCGCCTGGTTCCCCGCGTCCACCGCACGCAGGCGGCCCTCCCCATGCCGGATGCGCCCTCGGCGCGCTCCGCGCCCCCTGTGGCGGCACCGCCACCCGCGCCGGTCGACGCGCCGCCGGTCCCGCGCCTACTGCGCCCCGCCGCCGATCATCCCTGGCGGCGGCAATCCCTCGGACGCGCGCGGTCGGCCTGAGCGAACCGTCCACTATTTTAAGGTGCACCCTGTAGACTCTTTGTTCGATGATTCGATGATGAGGTCAGTTGTCCGTAAACGCCCCCTCTGGTATGGTTACCTAAACCTTTCGGAATGTCCCGCCTTGAAAGGCGGGGAGTGTCAAGGAACTGTGTATGGCGTCCGGCGTGGCGTCGTGGTAGCCTGCGTGCCGCGCCGCAGGGGCGGGCGGGGATATGATTGGTGAGGAAGGTGCGACGTGAGCGACGAACGATCGATGATGGGCGCGCCGACCGGCTATCGCAGCGATCGCGTTCCGGCCTCTCGCCTAGGTAGATGGTCGCCGCTGTATGGAATCCTGGCTGTCGTGGGATGCCTCGCGCTCACCTGGTCACCATTGCTTCCGTGGTTGCAGGATAGCAGTTATGGTGTGACGACGAACGGGTTGAACGCCGTCAGCGTCGGGTTTGGGGCTCCACAAGGGGACGCAAGTCAGACGAGCGACGGTTCAGGGGATGGGAGTAGTCAGGCAACCGTCCCGAGTTTGTTGGCGATCCCGCTGACACAAGGCGGGACGGAAGCGAGCGCGAGGCACGGCGTCTTCGTGCTCGTCCTGGGCGCGACAGCGCTGCTCATCGCCGTGCTCGCGCTCGCGGGAGAGGCGCGGCGGCGGCGGCGAATGGCGCGCGATGTGTGCGTGTTGGCGGTGCTGGCCCTCGTGCCCCTGTTGTACGACGGCATCGGGATCAGAAACGCTACCGGCGGTGTCGGCAGCGGTGTGACCATCGGCCTGCTTGGGGCGCTGGTCGCGACTCTCGGCAGCGCTTGGGTGTATCGCTCCTTGCGCGACGCCGAGGCCGCCGCCGGCTCCTAGACCAGAACTAGGGGGATTTCTTTTCCCGCTCAACTCTGCGTGCTGGTCACTGTGATGTCCCGGATGAAGTATCGCATCGCCGTGACGAAAATAATCAGAGCCGGCAGGGTCATCAGCACCACGACCGAGGACACGAGAGGGGTCGCAGCCCCAGCGCCGCCGGCGGCCAGGAGGGGGAGGGTCCAGTTCTGGGGCTGGAGGATCCATTGGAACAGGATCGTCGGCAAGAGGAAGTTGTCCCAACTCTGCATGAACGCGTAGACGACTAGGACCGCCAGGGCCGACGTGCACAGCGGCGTGAGCACTTGCGCCACGATCCGCCACTCGGACGCGCCGTCGATTCGCGCGGCGTCGAGCAACTCCGCGGGGATGCCTTCCATGAACTGCCGCAGCGTGAAGATCCCGAAGGGCGACCAGAGGCCGACCACGATCAGGGCACCCAAGTTGCGGCCCAGGCCCAACTGGACGAGGTTGACATAGAGGGGGAGCGCGATGACGGATGACGGGATCATCAGGCACGCGATCAGCGCGATGAAGAGCGGCTCGCGGCCGCGGAAGCGATATTTAGCGAAGACGAAGCCGGCAAGGGTTGAGGTGAGCATGGCGGCGATGGTCGCGCTCCCGGCCACTACGAGGCTGTTGAGGAAGGCGCAGGCGAACGGCTGATACGAGAGGGTCGCGGTATAGTTGTGGGTCGTCCAGGCGACATCCGACAGCCGCGGACTGAACGATTGCGCGAGCGTCCACGCGAAAGGCGCTAGCGTCGCGACGGAGAACGCCAGTAACAACGCGTGAGGGGCGGCACCGGCGGCCAGGCGCCGAAGACGGAGACGCGACGGCTTGACTGACGTCCCTCGGCGGTTAGCCGGGGGTGCGGAGATGATCATCCAGCGACTCCTTGCGACTCAATAGGACCATGTTGGACGGAAGATGCGCAGTAGCACCACGCTGACGACCAAGACGACGCCGAACTCCAGTAATGCGCCCGCGGATGCCGGCCCCAGCGTGAGAAAACTGCCGCCGAACGCCTGCTTAAAGAGAGCAAGGTTCAGCAGGACCAAGGCCTTGTTCCCGTAGTCCGGGCTGGCCCCATAGGTCAACTGCGCCTGCTGCACGCCGCCCCCGAGCGTGTACGGCAGCGTGTACTCCTGCGCCGAGTTGACCAGGAGCAACACCATCACCAGGGCGAGAACATGGCCTAGGAGTGGGAGGGTAACCTTCCAGAAGCGACGCCACGCCCCCGCGCCGTCGACCTGGGCCGCCTCGTCGATATCCCGCGGGATGTTCAAAATTCCCGCGGTGAGGATCAGGACATACAGTCCCATCCACCGCCAGGCGCCAATCGCCGCGGCAAGGGGTAGTGCGATGGTTGGGTCATGGAACCATGCGGAGGTGGGCAAGCCGAGGGCGCGCAGGAGGCCGTTGGCCGGGCCGGCCTCCGGGTCGAAAACCTTGCCCATCATCAGTCCGATGGCAACGAGCGGTGTGACGACGGGGACGAATATGGCGATCTGGTAGAAACGGCGTCCGCGGCCGACTTTGGCCATGGCCAGGGATAGCAGCAAGCCTAGTGGTATCACGAATAGGAACTGTAGAACCGTCCAGATGGCGCTATGGAGCGCTCCCGGCCAGAACTCAGGGTTCAACTCGGGGTCGAACAGGTGCTGGAAACGCAATAGGCCGTCGAATGGGCTATTCCAGAGCGCATCCCAGAGCGACATATTCGTCAGGTCGACGTGGAAAAAGGCGAACCACATGGCCTCGACAATGGGGCCAAACTGCAGGACGACGAACCAGACGATGGTAGGGACCAGCACGATGACGGCGAGCTTGGCGCGTGGATTAGGGGCGCCTCGCCATAGCGAGGCGCCCCATCCCTGGGCGCGCGCCGGCGCCGGCGCCTGAGGCGGGAGGGGCGTGATGTGAGCGGGATCTCGGCCGGGCATGCGTCGATTATCGCGTTTCCACGTCAAGGCCGACCTCCAGGGCGCTCCGAGAACGGGGAGGGTATGCCATAGCGCAGGGCCATCTCGTCCAGTGTTTTGGCGACCGTCTCGTCGACGGGGACCCCGTGTTGGCGCGCCGCTTCGGCGGCGCGCTGCTCCTTCTCGCCCGCGACCAGTATCTCGCCGGCGCCCTCGGCCAGCGGCGCCTCCTTGACCCGTCGCAACAGGTCGCCCGCGCGCTCCTTGAACGTGGCTGGCTCGTCGAACGCTGCCACATTGATGGCCATGAAGAACTGCCCAAGGTCGCTCGGGTCCGCGGTATCCCACATCGGGTGCACCAGTGGACCGTACAGCGAGCCCGGCAACACGGCGGAGAGCAACTCGATCGCGAGCGCCAGACCGTAGCCCTTGTAGCCGGAGGTGACCGCAGGGCCGCCCAGTGGCAGCAGCACGCCTAGCAGCGCTTCCTCTGTGCTGGCCGTCGGACGGCCGCGCGCATCCAGCGCCCAGCCCTCGGCGAGCGGCATACCCCGACGCGCCGCTACCTCCAGGCGCCCATGCGGGACGACCGAGGTGGACATATCCAGGACGAAAGGAACCGGACCCGCGGTCGGCACGGCGATGGCGATGGGGTTGGTGCCATACACGCGGGCGCGACTCCCGGTCGGCGCCACCCCTGGATGTGTATTGGTCAGCGAGATGCCGATCATGTCGCGTTCCAGCGCCATCATGGCATAATAGCCAGCTATCCCATAGTGGTTGGAGTGCCGCACCAGCACCATGCCCAGGTCATGCGCCGCCGCTTTCTCGATGGCCCGCGCCATGGCGCGCACACCCACCGGTTGACCCATGCCGTTCCGCGCGTCGAGCACCATGGTGGTGGCGCTTTCCCGCACGACCGTGGGCTCGGCGCGCGGGTCAAGACCGCCATCCTCGATCATCTTTACGTAGTAGTCGAGCCGTGCCACCCCGTGCGACGCGATGCCGCGCACGTCAGATGCGACCAGCACGGCGGCCGTGGCGCGAGCGTCAGCCTCGCTCATCCGCAGATAGCGCAACACGCGCGCCGTGAATGCCTGGAGATCGTGTTCCGCCACGCGCCGCACCAGCGCATAGTCAACGTTGGCCATCTCGTGTCCCCGATTCGTCATGCCGCATATACAGCGCCTTTCCGATACTTAGTCGTATACCTGCTCATGTACCTGGTACCCGAGATCGCGCAATAGCGCGGCCAGCATCCTTTTTGTGTGCGCGTCGAGCGGCTGGATCGGCGGGAGGGGATCGCCAACCGTGGGCCCGATCATGTTCACCGCCGCTTTCATGATGCTCAACCAATTCGGGTCCTCGCCAGCGCCCAGATGCTCACTGAATATGAGGCGCATGAGTGGCGCGAGCGCGCGCCACTGTAGGCGCGCGGCGGGTAGATCGCCCTTGATCGCGATTGTGTCGTACAACTGTCTGGCTGATCGAGGGACTATGCTCGGAATGCCGGAGATCCAGCCGTGGGCGCCATGGCAGAGGCCCTCGAAGGCGACGGTGTCTATGCCCGCGTACACGACCAATCGGCGATCGGTCGCCTGCAACAATGCACAGATACGATCGGGGTCGGTGTGCGACATCTTCACGCCGGCGATGGCGCCCTCTTCGAACAGGGTCACCAGGTGCTCGGTGCGCAGGTCGACGCCTGTGCCGCCCCTGTTATGGTAGAGAACGATGGGAAGACCCACGGCATTGGCGATCCTGCGGTAATGATCCATCGTCTGGCTGATGGAGGGATGCATGTAGTAGGGAGGGACCACCAGGAGCGAACTCGCGCCGGCTTGTTCGGCATGTCGGGACAGATCGATCGTCGTACGGGTGGAGTAGTGATGGGTCCCGGCCATGACGTGCCGGCGACCCGCGTTAGCCGCCAGCACGACCTCCAGGATACGCTTGCGGTCGTCGGTCTCCAACCCGACAAACTCGCCGGAACTGCCCAGTGGCGAGAGGCCCTGCACGCCTTCGGCGATGAGCCAGTCGATGTGCGCCGGCAACAGATCAAGCTGTACATCTCCCGACGGATCGAACGGTGTCAAGGACGACGCAACTATGCCATCGACGAGCATCTCTCCTCTTTTCGCTTTTCATATGCGCGGACTCACCGGCGCGACCCTCGGTTCGCCCGTCGCCTCGCCGGCCGATGGGGCAATCGCGCCTTGACCGCGGACCTATAGCCACGTATACTGTCAACAATTCATTCATGATAGCATCTGTGTTTGGCGAAAGCAAGGCGATGCGGCGGGTGACGCCGTGGCGGATGGAGCCGATCGAAGCGGCGGGAAGGACGACGCATGGGGCAGGAGAATGACGTAACGACGCTCGACGGCGCTCCGGTGGACGTGCGCTTCGAGCAGGAACCCGTCCCCGCGATCGCGTACCGTTCCCACCTCACCGTCTATGAGGAGGCTCTCGTAGACGGGCGATTCGTGGGGCGCTGCTGGAACGGCGCCGGCTTCATGAGCCCGTGGGAGGATGTGCGCACCGATCCCGCCAAGCATCCCACGCCCCAGGCCTTCTGGATTGAGTTGGACGGCCAGTTGCTGCACTCCCACTGGACATGGGGCGGCCTGACGCAAGAGCAACATGATGGCACGCTGCACGCGACCGTCACATTGATTCACGCCGTGCGCCCCGTGACGGTGCGCGTCCACACCGTCCTCGACGGCACGCCGATCATGACGCGCTGGATCGAGATCGCCAATACCTCCGACCGGCCGGCGTCTCTGTCGGCGGTGTACCCGTGGAGCGGTGTGCTGCTCTACAGTTCCAGGCCGGATGTCTGCGCGGCCGGGCTGGAGGAGCGGCTCTTTTCACTCGGCTACATGGCGTCGTCCCACTGGGGCATGGAGGGAGACTTCGCCTGGAAGAGGTTGCCGGTCGCCGCGTACCGCGTCCAGGGGCGCTACCGCCGCGGCCGCCATCGCCATCCTCTGTTCGTGCTGCGCAACGACGTGACGGGCGAGCACCTGATCGGCCAACTCGCCTGGTCCGGCGGTTATGCCTTCGAGTTCGACCTCGACGCTGAGCAGGATCAGCTATATGACGGCGGTCTGGCGTCCAGGACGGCCCTATCCTTCAAAGTCGGCCCCGACGCCCCCGCGCCACAGCGCGTCATCGCCGCCGGCGAGACGGTGGTGACGCCCGAGGTACACCTGGGCATGGTGCTGGGCGATCTGGATGAGGCGATCCAGGCCATGCACGACCACCTGCGCCGTAGTGTCCTGCGCGCCCCTGTGGCGCCCTATGGCGCACCCGTCGAAGGCGGTATCGGCCCCGAGTTGGAGATCACCGAGGAGGCCGTCTACAAGGCCCTCGATACGTCGGCCGCCCTCGGGGCCGAGGTGTTTTTCATCGACGCCAGTTGGTACGCGCCGCCGCACAGCAATTGGTGGGAAACGGTGGGCGACTGGCAGGTCGGCAGCCGCTTCCCCGCCGGCCTGGCCCCGTTCCGCGACCGCGCCCATGAGTTGGGCATGAAGTTCGGCCTGTGGATGGAGCCGGAGCGGCTGGGCGGCCAGAGCAGGCCTGCCCTACAGCACCCTGAGTGGATCGCACAGGAGTACGACGGGCGCTCGTCGCGTGGGCACCTCGATCTGACGCAACCCGCGGTAGCTGCCTGGATGGAAGACCAGATCGGCCACCTGCTCGACGAGCATCGCCTGGACTTCTTCCGCCTCGACTACAATATCGTGCCCGGCGCGGGATACCAAACGGTGCGAGACGGCTCCGTAGAGAACCACTATTGGCGCTACTACGACGCGCTCTACGGGATCTTCGCGCGCCTGCGCGAGCGATTCCCCACGGTCATCTTCGAGAACTGTGCCGGCGGTGGCGGGCGTACGGACATCGGCATGATGCGCCATTTCGACCACACCTGGGTGACGGACTGGCAGATCGCGCCGCGCTCGTTCTGGCTTATCAACGGCATGTCCATGGCCCTGCCGCCCGAGTACGTAGACCGCGTCTTTGGAGGGCAGAACGCGCATGTGCGCGCCGAGATCGACTTCCAGGCACGCCTGATCCTGTTCGGACGCCCGACCGTCGGTATCGTCCACCCCAGCCCACTCCAACTGGCGCGGTTGCGGCGCGCGGTCGGCCTCTACAAGGACGTCGTGCGCCCGTTCCACCGCGACTCCCGCATCTACCATCACACACCCAGCGCCGCGGGCGGTGAGCATCCTGGCTGGGGCGTGCTGGAGTTGGCCGCGCGCGACGGCATGCGCGCGGTCGCCGGGCTGTTCCGCGTAGGCGATGGCGCGCCCGAGTACGTGTTGCGCTTGCGTGGTGTCGACGTGTCCAGGCGCTATGCGGTGACGTTCGACAACGCGGGCCAGACCTGCGTGGTCGATGGGCTGGCGCTGCGCACGCAGGGTCTCACTATCCGCCTTGAGAGCGCCTTGACGTCCGAATTACTCATCGTGCAAGCTGTCGATGCCTGAAGCGTGAAAGGAGGATTGAATACAGCTCATCCCCCCGCAGGTGTGTCGTCCGCGGTGGCCGCAGCCGTCGCGCGGAGATAGACGACGGAGCGGCGTAGCTCCTCCAACCCGTTCATGCCATCCTCGATCGAAACCCAGCCGTCAAATCCCGCCGCGCGCAGGGTACGGAAGATGGCCGGGAAATCGTTGAGCCCCGTTCCGATCTCGCCGTGGCGCAGGATCGCGGCGTACCCCACCCCTTCCTCCTGCGCTCGTAGGTCGTCGAACGTATAGCCCGGCTGTAGGCTGCGGTCGCTGGCGTGCATGCTGACGACACGCGTCTTGACGGCGTCGAGCACGACCAGGGGATCGTCGCCTGCCAAGATGGCGTTGGAGGGGTCGTAGTTGACGCCAAACCACGGTGAGTCGATGGCCTCGACGATGCGGCGAAAGACGGATAGGCGCTGCGCGAACTCGGGGTACGTCCAGTAGTTGTCCTTGTAGTGGTTCTCCATGGCCAGGATCACCCCGCGTTCGGCGGCGTAGGGGAGTAGCCGTTCGATGCAGTCCACGACCATGGCCACGCCATCATCTTCGGAGACCTCGGGCCGTCGCTGGCCCGAGAGCACGCGGCAGGTGCGCGGCGCCGGCGTGTCAAAAAAGGCCACGAGGTCGATCATTCTTTTGTGGCGCTCTACCTCGGCCCGCCGCGCTGTCGGGTCGGGCTGCGTGAAGTCGGGCGAGGCGCACAACATAGGCATGGCGAATCCGTGCCGCCGCAAGGCATCCCGGACCTCGGCAAGGTAGTCCTGGTCGAGCGACGCGAAGAAACCGGGATACATCTCCAGGCCGTCGACGCCCAACGACGCGGCCATGTCGATCCATTCGACCAATGCCATGCTACGTGTGACACAGAGTTCGTCCATGTAACACTTGGGGAAGGCAGCTAGGCGCATCACAGCGTCCTTTCTTTCAGCCAACATAGGGGCCGCCTGGTTGAATGGGCAAGGTCGAGGCCCCCGCGTCGATGTGGAGGATCGTCCCCGTCACCTGCGCCGACTCATCTGAGGCCAGGTATACGACAGCGTAGGCCGTGTCGGTGGGTGTCTGGTGACGACCGAGCGGGAGGGCCGCGCCGGCGCGGCGCAACTGGTCCTCAGCGACGCCCCGGCTGGTATACAGCGCGACCTCGCCCTCACTGAGCACCCAGCCGGGGATGACGTCGTTGACGCGGATATGGTCGGCCGCGTGGGCCCCGGCGAGGGTGCGGGTCAGAGCGAGCAGGCCGCCCTTGGCGGCGGCATACGCGACGACATTGGGCAAACCTTGGATGCCGTTGATCGAGCCGATGTTGACGATGCTTCCGCCGCCCGCAGCGCGCAGGTGGGGCACGGCGTGTTTGCAGCAATAGAACGCGCCGCGCAAGTTCACGTTGAGCACCTGCTCCCACAACGCGGTCGTGGTCTCCTCCAGGGTCGCGCGCGGGAACCAACCCACGTTGTTGACCAGGATGTCCAGCCGGCCGAAGGCGCGGACCGCGGCAGCGACGAGCGCGGCGCACTGGTCTTCTTCGACGACGTCGGTGCGCTGAAACAGGGCTTCCCCGCCCGCGGCCCGGATGGCCGCCGCCACGGCCTCACCGTCAGCGTCGCGCACATCGCCGATCACCACGCGCGCCCCTTCGCGGGCCAGCATCTCGGCGCAGCCGCGACCGATGCCCCGCGCCGCGCCGGTGACCACCGCGACCTTACCCTCCACTCGGTCGGACATACATCCTCCTCGCAACCACTCACTCGTTCAATCATGCGTCCTGCGGCGCATGCACGCGGCACGATAGCTATGCTACCGACGACTCCGCGCATCCGGCGGCTAAGGGATGAGCACGGCCTTGGCGACCTCCCCCCGTTCCATGCGCTCGAAGGCCTCGCGCCACCGCGTCAGGGGGAAGGTGGCGATCAGCGGCCGTACGTCAAGCGTCCCGTCGCCGAGTAAGCGCAGGACGCGCTCCCACGTCGCCCAGGTATGGCTGAAGGAGCCACGCAGTGTGGCCGCCTTCTGCACCAGCGGGTCGAGGCTAAAGTCGAGCGGGGCGCGGCCCCAGCCCACCTTGGTGATCTGGCCTCCTGGTCGGACCACGTCGAGCGCCGTGCGCAGCGTGGCCGATACCCCAGCCACGTCGATCACGAGATCCGCGCCGAGTCCATCTCCGAGCCCGCGTACCACGTCCGCCGGATCCTCCGCGCCGGTCATGACGACGCGCGTCGCGCCGTAGTGGCGCGCCAGGTCGAGGCGCGCCACGTCGCGCGCCACCCCGACGACGACGAGGTGTGACGGCCGCGTCGCGGCGAGTAGCGCCGTACAGAGCAAGCCCACGGGGCCAGGGCCGAGGGCAACCGCCGTGTCGCCCGGCTTGGGCGACGATTGCTCAAGCACTGCATTGGCGGCGACGTAGCACGGCTCCGTGAGGGCCGCCTCCTCCCAGGATACGTTGTCGGGGATGCGGTGTAGCAGCGTCGAGCGCGTCGCCACGAACTCGGCCGCCGCGCCGTCGACGCCGTACCCGAAGCCGAGGCGACGCGGGCAAAGGTTGTAACGGCCGGCGTGGCAATAGGCGCAGACTCCGCACACGTAGGCAGCCGTTTCGCAAGCCACGCGGTCCCCGATGCTCCAGCCCGCGACCCCGGCGCCCAACGCGGCGACCTCGCCGCAGAACTCGTGCCCGAGGGTCACCGGCCACCGGACGGGCCACGACTGTGTGCCGTGATATTGGTGCAGGTCGCTGCCGCAGGTACCGACGGCACGGACGCGCAGCAGAACCTCCCCAGGACCGGGATCGGGCACGGGCACGACCCGCAATTCGGCGGCGCCGTCCTCCGGCCCATAGTTCACTAACGCCTCCATCGTGCGCGTCGCTGTTGCCGCTGCCATCGTCATCCGTTGTCGTCCTCTCTCGTTCTCGTTAGCCGGCCGCTTCCTCGGTGTCGCCCCGCTCTATCTTGACGGGTGTTGTTAGGTCGTGCAGAGGCGCCGACAGAAGGTACCGGTCCACGGACACGTTCGTGTCGGCTGGATAGGGACAGCTATGCTGCGGCCAGAACGGGGGTCACGCCGTCCCAGGCGGTAGAACGCCGTCCCACGGATTGTGCCTAAAGCCATGACCGTCGCACACCGCTTAATGTTGGAAACTCCGCATACTCCGCGTCCGCCATGTTGAGGCGCTGGTGGTCGCGCTTGATCCCCTGTTGCTCTGTCTTGCCCGTGATATGCTCCGCCTCCGGCACGACCGCCCACGCTGTGGGCGGGTGGGTCGGTGCTTTGTCCGTCGTGACGAGGCGGGACCACACGTCCGTGCGCACGATCGTTTGCGCAAAGAAGGCGGTCGCCACTGCTGTGTCACGCGTCTCGCTCAGGTAGACATCGATCACTTGGCCGTGTTCGTCAATGACACGGTAGGCGTAGGCCCAACGCCCGGCCAGCGAAGTCCGTTTCGTCTATAGCCCAGTCCAGCTTGTACCGTCGTGATAATGGTGCAGGCCGCCTGCTTCTTCATAGAGCGGGGTGAAGTGCTGCTAACGATACCATGACCGCTCCTGATGCCGTTGTCGCTCATCGTACCCGAACCTCCATCCGTTCATTGATAGCCTACCACCAGTGCATAACCTACGTCAACTGTTGACAATACCACGGACTCCATCCGCTTCCAGTCCGATCTGCGTGTAACCATCCAGGCCTTGGGCTGGCGTTCCGGCCGGCGATATCTGCCGTTGCAGGACGACATCGCGTCCACCGCGTTCTGGTACCAGAAGGAGACCTCCGCGCTGCGACCCGCCTCACCAACCGCCGCTATGCTTGAGGTCATCTGACGCCGCTCTCGCAGTGTGCAGGAAGCGCTTGGTCAGGCTCTCGTCGTTGCTGCTATCCTATGTACAGGGCAATCGCATGACGGCCCCTTCTCCGACGAACATTCGGTATCGGTCGCAAACGCATGTGCGTCACCGAATTCGGATGGCCGCAGGCAAGGGCGACGCCGACGATTTGTCGGTAAAGGACCCATGATGCGATTGCCCTGTCCTATGTACGAACGGTAACATGCCACAGTGGGACTGTGATACGCAGGTGCAGCCTGGACGATCACCGTGATCAACATAGGCGCCTGTCTCACAAGTGACTGTCGGTTTCACTTAGCGACACTAGACAGGATACGAAACCTTGCTTGGAATGGGAGACGCCGATGTTCATATATACAGAAGTTGAACAGGCCCGGCGGCAAGTGGCCGCGATGCTGTACGAGGCGGGCATCGTGCTCACGCCAGGGGAAGAGGCCATGATCGAGATCGCTGACATGGGGTTGGAGGAGTTCGAGCGTCAGGGACTGGCGCTGGTCGTCTACGTCAACAACGACCGCTACTGCGCCAAGGAGTTGGTGTTACTGCCCCGACAGACCTGTCCGCAACATCGTCATCCACCCGTTGGTGACAATCCAGGCAAGGAGGAGACGTTCCGATGTCGCCGGGGACGCGTGTACCTCTATGTTGATGGCACGCCAACGCCGCACCCACAGTGTCACGCGCCCGAAGGACACCACGAGGTCTACACTGTGTGGCACGAGATTGAGTTGGGTCCGGGGGAGCAGTACACCATCCCGCCCGACATGTGGCATTGGTTCCAGAGCGGCGCCGAGGGGGCGATCGTTTCCGAGTTCTCGTCTACGAGCACAGATGAACATGATATCTTCACGGACCCGCGTATTGTGCGGGTGCCCCGTGGCGCTGAGTAGCAGAGGGGCGCGCATACACGAACACTGCACAGACTGTCCAGCAGCAGGGAGAGCAGTGAGCGGCGCTATCTGATGTGTCGAACGAGGCGGCACGGACGTTAGGAAGATGGATGGCGATCGTTGTCTTCGGCAGCATCAACATGGATTTAGTGGTGCGCTCCCCGTTTGCCCACGCCTAGCGAAGCGTCAACGGGGGTGACCTTCCTCACGCTCCCAGGGGGAAGGGCGCGAATCAGGCCGTCGCCTGTACCCGTCTTGGCGCAACCACCCGTCTCATCGGACGTCTGGGCGACGATGTGTTCGGACGCACACTGCGCGAGGGATTGCGCGCCGATGGGGTTGACGTGAGCGACGTTGCTACGAGCACGGGTAGTCCGTCTGGTGTGGCGCTGATCACCGTCGATGATGGGAAAATACGACCATTGTCGTTCGAGGGGCCACTGGCGAGATGGGTGAGGACGACGTGACGCGCCTGGATGGAGCCCTGAAGGATGGGCGCGTCCTGTTAGTCCAACTCGAAGTCCCCCTTGGCGCTGTTATGGCCGCCGCGCGGCCCGCGTGGCGGCCAGGGCTCACGCTTATCCTCGACCCGGCGCCGGCGCGCGCTCCCACTCGAGTTTTACACCGTGACGCAGATCATCACACCTAATGAAACGGAAACCGCCACGCTCACAGGTATCCCCACTGATAGCCTCGATGGGGTGCGCCGTGTCGCACGCGTGCTCGTGAAGCGTGGCGTCCGTGGGGCGCTCATTAAGATAAGCCATGAGGGTGTGTATTGGGACGATGGGTAGGACGAACATTTCTGGGATCCGGTTCCCGTAACAGCTACCGCTACGGTCGCGACCGACGACGCCTTCAACGGCGCCCTCACCGTCGCGTTGCTGGCTACCCGGACACGATGATAGCATCAGCATAATCAGGCGGAAACGGGGCTGTCCTGGCATAAAAGCGCATCCCGACGAGCGACATCGGTTCCTGTCGGCGGCGCGATGACAGGTATGCGCGCCTCGCAGACGGCCGCATCTCGCCGTGGCAAGGGCAACGCGCAGCCCATCCAAACGCCGCTGTGTGTACGTCGCCATGCATGCCTATACACAGAGGTGCATGATCATCCATTGGCGTAAGTGGTTATCGGATCGTCACGTTTGCCCAAACCGGCTGGTGGCCGCCGTGACGATCCAATGACCCGGCTGTCGCTTTTCCCCTATACCGGCGAGGTTGCGACCGCATGCCGATCCGTTCATAGTATGCCTTCACCGCAGGCGATGAAAGGCTTGCGCCGCACCCATGCACGCCATGCCCTGCGGCACCGTACGCTCGGGGACGCGCTGCCCTCGTCGCTGTCTTTCGATCAGACTTCTATGTCCGGGCACACATCCTGCCCAGTGACGCTAGCGGCCCCTATGGCACCACCGGTATCATGCATAGAGGCTGATGCGCCACGTCCCGGGTCTCCGTCTCAGCCGGAGAGACGCTGAGATGCCTAACCGCGCGGCGGTCCGACCGTGGACAACGTGTTCGCCCGCCGTGAACCCAAGGGGGACAACGATGAACGCCTTCTCAAAAACCGTGCTGGCCGGGGGTGTCGGCGCCATCACCACGACCCTCCTGCACGAACTGCTGCGGCGGCTGAACCCAGACGCGCCGCGGGTTGATCGTCTTGGTATGCAAGCGGTGGCGCGTCTGCTGCACGGCGCAGGCCTGCGCCCCCCGGCTCATGGCCCGCTCTACACCCTGACGTTGCTGGGGGACCTGGTGTCCAACACCGCCTACTTCGGTTTGGTCGGGGCGGCGCCCCGTGCCACGGGCGTGGTCGTCGGGGGCGCATTGGGCGCTGTCGCGGGCGTGGGCGCGGTTTACCTGCCGCCGTACCTGAGTCTGAGCTCCCGGCCAACAGGGCGCACGCGTACGACCGGAGCGATCACCATGGCCTTGTACACGGGTGGCGGACTTGCCGCCGGTCTGACCTACCACGCGCTGCCCACGTAGCGAGCAGTTCGTGTGATTGACATCAGGCGTTGGACCTGGCTAGGACGCGTGAGCGCGTCCGTCGTCGGCCCCTTTTCTCCCGCGGAGGGGGCCTGTGTGCCGCGTACCACCATGACCGGGCATTGGGCGGTCGGTCGCCTACCTAAAGGGATGTGAAGAGGAGAACGCCATGAGCGACGGGCAGCAGGTGCAAGCACGCATGGCGGAGCTTGAGGCGCGGTTTGTCGCCTGGGCGACCGTGCATCCAGATATCCGCGCGGCCTTCGTCATCGGATCGCGCGCACGGGTCGACCATCCTGCCGACGTCTGGTCCGACCTGGATATTGTCGTCGTGACGACCGACTCGGAGCGCTACCGGGGTGACGCGGCCTGGCTGGCGGCCATCGGCGTGCCCTGGCTCACCTTCGTTGAGCCCACAGCCGTCGGCGATGGCCGCGAACGCCGCGTGCTGTTCGCGGACACGTATGGCCTTGATGTGGACTTTGCCATCTTCACTCCCGACGCTTTCGACCAATTGGCCGCTGGCGCGATCGAGTCTGTCGTGCGGCGCGGGATGCGCGTCTTGGTGGACAAAGACGGCGCCGTGACGCGCCGCCTGACCGCCGTGACCGCACGACCGGCTCCGGTGTCGCACCCTCCGACGGACCGGGAGTGTCTGAATGTCATCAACGACTTCTGGTATCACGCGCTGTGGGCGAGCAAGAAATTGCGGCGCGGTGAGCTCATGATTGCCAAGGACGCCTGCGATGGGCACATGAAGGGCCTGCTGCTTCAGATGGCCAGATGGCAGGCCGGCGCCGCGCACGGGTGGGCGTATGAGACCTGGCACCGCGGCCGCTTCCTGGAGGAATGGGCCGACCCGCGCGTCCTGGCCGGTCTCCACGAGAGCTATGGGTCCTACGACGCCGCCGACATCGCGCGGGCCTTGCGGGCGACCATGCGCCTCTTCAGTTGGGTCGCGCGCGAAACCGTCGCCGCCGTGGGGTATTGCTATCCGAGCGACGCCGAGGAACGCATCGTGACGCTTGTGGCGACCGTTCTGGATGCGGTTATGGTCTCATAATGCCTGTGTCCGTTCATGTCGCCAAGACGGGCGCGACGAAACGACTGCCGGTCTGGATACGTTCTACCGCTACCACCGCCCGATGGTTTCGCGTAGACGCCGGTCCGACCATTTGGCGTACACGCGCGTCGTCTCCAGTTTGGTATGCCCGAGGTGGCGCGCCGTCGTCTCCAGGTCGCCGGTCTCGGCGTACAGACGCGTCCCCGCCGAATGTCGCAACGAATGTACCCCCTTGGGCGCGACATCCGCAGCCACGCAGAGCGCCTGGATGTGTCGCCACGCGCTGACCGACGCGCGATAGGGCAGCACGTAGCCGTCCGACCGGTGCGGCAACACCTGCAGCGCGCGTGCTAGCGTCGCACTCATCGCCACCGTCCGCGCCGCGCCGCCCTTGCCCCGCCGCACGGTCAGGTCGCGTCGTCCAGGGCGCACATCCTCCCAGCGCAGGGCCACGCACTCACCCGCCCGCAGGCCCGCGTGCGCCCCCAGCAGCACTAACACGCGGTCGTGCGGATCGGTCGCCGCCTGTGTGAGCGCGGCGACCTCGTCGTCGTCATAGGGGAGACGCTTCTCCCAGGGCGGCGTCGGGTCGCGCGGAGCGTGGACGCCCTCAAACGGATCGGCCAGGACAGCGCGCGCCCAGCGCAAGGCGGCGTAGAGGCCGCGCGCCGTGGCTAGGCGGTTAGCGATGGTGCCCGGTGCAAGGCCCCGTCGCTCCGACGAGGCGCGCCTATCACTCATCACGTCACTGTAGACGAGCAAAGTAGCCGCCATCAGGATACAACGTGCGGTTCCCGGGCCCGCATAAACCGCGTGGCATATGACACGTACCGATCACACGACCGCCCGCGACAACCGTGGTGGCCCCGTCGGTTACCGCGTCGCCACGAGCGCCTGGACCGCGGCCAGCGTGGGGCAGCCCGGGTGGCCACCGACCACGCGGCAACTGAGCGCGGCCGCCGCGTTGGCGAACGTCAGCGCCTGCGCCATCGCCTGGCCCTGTAGCAGGGCCTGGAGGAACGCCCCGTGGAACACGTCGCCCGCGCCCGTCGTGTCGACGATGGGGACGGCGAACGCCGGGGCGACGATGGCCGTGCCGTCGGCGGCGAGCCCGACGCTGCCGTCCGCCCCCAGGGTCGCGGCGACGACACGCGGGCCGGCGGCGCGCACCCGCGCCAGCCCGTGCGTGACATCGCCCGCACCGGTCATCGCTGCCAGCTGGCGATCCGTCGTGACGTAGATGTCGATCAGGGGCAGGTAGGTCTCGATGCCGGGGAAGGCCACACCGGCGTCGAGGCTGACCAGCGTCCCCGCCGCCCTGCACCGTGGGAGCACGGCGTCGGCTAGCAGGGGGAACGCGGTGTGGTCGAGGTGCAGCACGCGCGCCGTTTCCGCGGCGCGGGCGATGGCCTCGCTCGGCGCCAGGCGGAACGACGCGATGCCCGGATGGTTCAGAATGCTGCGCGTCCCGCCGGCCACCGCGGAGATGATGACGGCCGTCGGCGTCGCCAGGTCGCTCGAGACAGAGAGCAGGGCGACATCGACGCCGGCCACGACCAGGGCTGCTCGTATGGCGTGGCCGGCGGCGTCATCCCCCACTAGCCCGGCGACGCCGACGCGGGCCCCGAGACGGGCGGCGGCCACACCCGCCACCGCCGCGATCCCACCGACGGACTGCGTGAACGCGCGCATGTCCATGCGGCCATCGGGCGGGGGGAACGTCGCGACGCTCGCGATCAGGTCGATCGTACAAATGCCGGCCGCGAGCACGTCTAGCGCCACGTCCCCCCACCCTCCATGGCTTCGCTGGCCGGGACGCCCTCATGCACGACGCGCCGCAGCGCCGTCACGAGCGCGGCCGGGTCGTCGTGCTGCCAGACATTGCGCCCGAACACCACGCCGCGCACGCCCGCGTGCATCGCCTCCTCGGCCATGGTCAGCACGTCGGCGACGCGCGCCACCTTCGCTCCGCCGAGGATCACCACGGGAATCGGCGTCCGCGCGACCAGCGCTTGCAGGGCGGCGGGATCGGCCACGTAGGGCGCCTTGAGGATATCGGCGCCCAGTTCGACGCAGATGCGGCAGGCATGCGCGATTGTCGTCGGATCGGACCGCTGGTCCGCGGGGATGGCCGCGCCCCAGAGCACCGGCTCGATCATCAGCGGCATGTCCCATTCGTTGCAGGCGCGGCGTAGCTCCGCGATGCGCGCGATCATGCGCATCTGGAGGTCGTGCGCGATACCCCACACCACCATCGTCTTGACCGCGTCCACTCCGAGGCGGAGGGCATCGTCGATGCCGGCGATGAGGTCGTAGGCTCGGATCTCCTCAACGTGGCCGGGGACGTTGGAGTGCAACGGTAAATCGGCCGTGAGCACGCGCGCGGGGGCGGCGCGGGCGGCGAACAAGTCGGCGGTCTGACGCGCCATGCCGGGGTTGAGCAGGGTCCCGTCGATGCCCGCCGCGATGAGGCTGGCGAGGACGGCGCGCGGGTCTTCCAAGCCCTCCGTTGCCCCCAGCGCGCTACCATGGTCGATTGGGACGATCACGGAGCGGCCGCTCTCGTGGTCGAAGAGACGCCCCATGCGGTACGTGAATCCTGCTGCCATGTCCCCTCCTCGCGCGACGCCCTGTTGTTGGCGCCGGTGTCGACACGCCCGGTCGCATCAGCATCCGTGCGCGGGCGCCAGACGCCGACGCCCTGACCCTATTCTACTACGCCTCCCCGCCACAAGGGAGTCGGCATACGGCGTAGACAGGCGCGCGATGCGCGACGCGAGCCATCACGGCGCGGCCGACGACCCCGCGCCCACCACGATCAGGGGGTGGGGCGACGGATGGCGCTCGCTGGGCCACCGTCCGCGCCGTGCCCGCTGCTCGCCCAGGGTCACGACCTCCCCACAGTGGTGGCAGACGCAGATGAACATGCGTCGCGTGCGCCACACCAGCCAGGGGTGCGGGCGATCCAGACGGTCGCCGAGCACGACGAGCGTATCGTGGTGGGCACAGGTCGGGCACGAAGGGACGATTGGCAGGGTGGTGATGCGTGGTGTCATGCGTGGCCCTCCGAACTCTCGGTCTCCGTCGGTCGTGGGGCAAGCCTCCGTCACAGTGTCGCCTCACCTCCACCATAAGCGACGGGCGACCCACGCGCATGATGGATAACTCACCTATCCGTGCGTAACGAATCTCCACGACACCATCAACTGTCTCGTGGAGCCTGTGCGGGCTGGTGGTGAGCGACTTCGGCGCAACTACTTCATCTGTGGGTGGGAAAGAGCGCTATGAACGGGCCATGCTTGGTAGCTGGCGTGCCTGTAGAGGGACACGGCTACGTGCGACGACCGGAGGAGCGGGGGCATCATTATAAAGAAAGCCGTCGTCATCCGGCAGTTCGGATGACGACGGAAGCCACCTCAGGGCTTCATGTGGCACGTCAGAAAGGCTCCGATGGCGACGGGAGCCACGACAGGCGTGTTGGTGACCCCAAGATCGCCCGCGTCATCAACGGCGTTGTCTATCAGCCTCATATCCCCGACTCGCGCTACATCACGCGACAACAAATCGCGGCAACAGTCTGTTTTCCCGAGCCGACGTGAAAGGAGCGTCTTCACTCCTCGCGGCAGTTTTGTCTGCTCAAGGGATTCTGTTCTGAGTTCTGACGCTTCCAGGACAACGGTGGCGTACGATCTCAACTCCCCGCGACGCGGACCTCGCGCCCCAAGATGTCGCTGCCCTACGCCACATGAGCGGGGGTATTTCCGGACCTGTGGGTCCCGCGTGCGGGAACGACGGCGAACGAGCGCAGATAGGCCAACGCCGCGTCGAGCGCGAGACGCAGCGGGCGCGCGCTCCGGCGCGTCTGCGTCAACAAGAGGCCGCCCTGAATACTCGCCAGCGTCGCCGCCGCTAACGCGGCCGGATCGGCCGCCGACACTAACTCGCCACGCGCCCGCATGCGCTCCAGCCCGCGTGCAAGATAACCTTCCCACGCGTCGAAGGAGTTGACCAGATCCGCCCGCGCCTCCTCGTTCTGGTCCGCGAGTTCACTCGCCAGCGAGCCAAGTGGGCAACCGCCGACGCAGCCCTGCTCCTCCTGGAGCCGGACCAGGGCGTCGAACCATCCCGCGATGGCCACCCATGAATCAAGCGCCTCCAGCCACGGCTCCTGCGCCGCGAAGACCTGTGCGGTCTGGCGGGCAATGACGGCGCGCACCAGATCGTCTTTGTCGGCGAAATAGTGGTAGAGTTGGCTCTTGCTCACCCCCGCCGCCGCGATCACATCGTCCAGGCTGGCGCCGCGCACTCCCTGGGCAAACATGAGCGCTGCCGCCGCAGCGATGATGCGCTCGCGACTGGCCTGTCCACGCCGTGTCTTTGGCTGTGTTGTCATACCCTCTATTTTACCACGCGCACGGCTACGTGGACTATTAAGTCCAACTCTGTTAGAGTGGACTTATCGGTCCAAAATAGGGCCGATACGCGATGACGATGGATAGACGTGTATGAGGAGTACTGATGACAACCGCCCAGACCCTGACCCTGACGGAGCAGATTGACGCGTTTCAGCAGGCCATGTCCGGCCACGCGCCGGCCGATATTATAGCCCAACTCACGGCGGAGACCGCGCGGGTCGCCCGCTCCGGCATTGCCGCGCACGCCCTGACAGTCGGCGCACACGCCCCCGACTTCGCTCTTCCGGATGCGACGGGAAACACGGTGCGTCTCTCGGATCTGCTGGAGCGTGGGCCTGTCGTGTTGACCTTCTACCGCGGCGAGTGGTGTCCCTATTGCAACCTAACCTTGCGCGCCTACCAGGCCGCGCTCCCCGCGATCATTGAACTGGGCGCGACGCTGGTGGCGGTCTCGCCGCAGACACCCGACAACTCGCTCACGACGGTCGAGAAGAAAGAGCTAACGTTCCCGGTCTTGAGCGACGCCGGCAACACGGTCGCACGGCAGTACGGCCTGATCTTCAGCCTTTCCGAAGGCGTGCGTCCGGTCTACACGGCGATCGACTCCGACCTGCCCACCTATAACGGCGACCAGTCGTGGGAGCTACCAATGCCCGGCACGTTCGTCATCGCGCGGGACGGGACGGCGCGCCTGGCTTTCGTCGATCCGGACTACACCCATCGGCTGGAACCAGCGGAGATTGTGGCCGCTTTGCGCGACCTCAAGGCGGGCCGCTAGACCGGGCGGCGAGATGACGGAGGTGTGGTGGAGCGCGGCGCCGCGCTCCACCACACCGTCGATGAGCAGGCGCGACAGGGAAAGGACGATGACGAATGACCGTTATACAGGGTAAGATTGCGTTGGTGACCGGAGGTGGCCGCGGTATCGGGCGGGCGACCGCGCTCGCACTGGCGCGCCAGGGTGCTGATATCGCCATCGCGGCGCGCAACTCCACGGAGCTTGATGAGGTAGCCGCCGCCGTCCGCGCGCACGGACGGCGTGTCCTGGCCGTCCCGGTCGACCTCGCTGACGCGCGGGCGGCGCGGGGACTCGTCGCCACGGTGGAGCGGGAGCTCGGCCCGATCGCCATCTTGATCAATAACGCGGGCACGGTGGGGCCGTTCGGTATGAGCTGGGACCTTGATCCGGACGTATGGGAGCAGGCCTTACGTCTCAACCTGCTGGCGCCGTTCCTGCTGACGCGCACGGCGTTACCCGGCATGATCGCCGCGGGCTGGGGCCGCATCGTGAACGTGTCCTCAGGCGCGGCCCAGCACCCCTTCGCGCGCACTGGGGCCTACTCGACCTCCAAGGCGGGCCTGGACATGTTGACGCGCCAACTCGCGGTCGAACTGGCGGGGACCAACGTGGCCGTGACGGCGGTCTACCCCGGCATCGTCGACACAGCCATGCCGGCCAGCATCCGGGCTCAGCCGGCGGAGGTCGTCGGCGCGGCTACGGCCGAGCAATTTCAGCGCTTGCAGGCCGACGGGGCCTTACAGTCGCCGGACCGGCCGGCTCAGCTCATCGCCGCCCTTGTCGCCGCGGATGACCTCTCACTCTCGGGACAGATCGTCGCTATCCACGATGAGGTGGCACAACGCCTGCTGGCGGGGCATACACCGCCCTCACCCGCGCGTTGACCGTTGTCGACGGTGGCGGGGACGTGTATGGGGGACGTGGGGTCGCCCACCATGAGCGGGCGCCTGACGCCTGATAGGATCGCTATGATATGATCGATGAGAGGCCGGTAGCAGACAGGAGGGGTGGTATGGGGAAGTCGTGCGTTGTCGCGGTGGTCCAGGCGGAGGTCGCGCCTGATCGAGGGGACGGGCTGGCGAGGACCGCACAGCTCGCTCACGCCGCCGCGCGTTCAGGGGTTGAGTTGATCGTCTTCCCCGAGAGAGGTTCGTAAGGTACCATGGCTCGTCCTGACGGCAACACGGCATGGACGAGCCATAGTCCCCTACGAGACCGCGACGTGTCACATGGATGAGCAGCCGCAGTACAGGACACGAGCGCGCGACGCGACAGCGTCATGGCGACGGACGCTCAGTCCACCCGACAGAGGGAGCGACAGCCGCCACACCCTGCATACACAACACACATGCGAAAGACATGGTTCACTCGACGCTCAGTCAAGCTTGACAGTTTGAGCGGGCGACAAGCACAACACTGTCAAGCTCATTTGAACCATGTCAAAGGAGACCAACGTCATCATGGCCCAGCTACACGCTGCTCACCCATCTGTCACGCCGTCACGGCCGCGGAGTGTCATCCGCATCGCCGTCTGCGTCGCCCTCGCGGCGGCCATTCTTTCCCTCACTCCACGCACCCCCCCAGCGCAGGCGGCCCGCATGACGCTCACCGTCGGGGCCAAGGGCTTCGCCGAGAACGGTTTCGTTGGGTAGTGCTGAGGTCGAAACTCAAGGGCCGATCCGAGGCCGCCATTATAGGCGATTGATAGGGATAGCTATGCCGCGGCAAGGATCTGCGTGAGGTCGTCCCACGCGCGCATCAAGC
>JAABUL010003061.1_pt1 | contig 25776 bp, 56 predicted proteins | sample 5559151 | NCBI WGS metagenome assembly JAABUL01 (sample SAMN10711876, study PRJNA513368) | rock metagenome | isolation source: Antarctica rocks | place: Antarctica: Victoria Land, Pudding Butte sud | reverse complement strand
TTATCGTTGCTTGTTTCGACAGTGTCATTCAGACTGATTAGCTTAGCAGTGAGGGGTTCCAACCCCGTAGCTGGCACCCTTTTAGCCCTTCAGGGCTTGCGACATGGTGTAACATCTATCTCTCTCTTGTGTCAGTCGCCCCGGCCTTTGCTGTTTCGCAGCTCCGAGGCCAGAAAGTGTTGCCAAGTTCCGAGTACGCTTCTTGAAAAAGCAGATATCTGTGCTGCTATGATCTCTGGACACGCTTGCCACTTGACTGTTCTGGCGGATCCTGACCGAAGTTTCAACCTCTGGGACATCTGAGTTCTGACCCTCTGGAAGCCTCTCCACAGCATCGTAGCAGCGCTGAGGCGTTTCAGTGCTGTTTCCAGCCATGCGGGCGCCGGCAGCTGAAGTCCTGCTGCTGCTGACCGTGTGCGCCCCCGGCGTGCTCTCCGACACGCGCAGGCTCCTCGCCAGGTGCGACCGTCAATTTCGAAGCGGACACATCTCACGAAACGCTTGAGCTTGTACGTTGTTGGCTGAGCTCCGACTGAAACCATTCACTGCGCAGGGACATACCAGTGACCACGTGCGCCAACACGGTGCAGGGCAGGTGAGCGGACGGATTGCTCCCGCAGCACGCCATGGGCTGCGCAACGCTGCATGTATGCCTTGCTGTGACAAGCATAAGCGAGACCACTTCATCCATCAAAACACATCAAATCTCCGTCCTGCAGGTGGCACGTCACGGATGAGCGCGGCTACGTGTGCCCGCGCGAGCAGCTGGACTCCATCTCGGGCTGCTGCCTGAAGGGCGACCAGTACTCCTGCAAGACGTGCGTCTGCAGCTGCACATTGCTTGCGAGATTCTGCAGAGCAGACGAGCAGACATTTCGCAAACAGCAGAGAGATGTCAGCATGGACACGACCTGTGTGTTGCGGCATGGCGGCCTGGGGTGCAGTTGCGTGGTTGACAACACCAAATGCTGATGGACGTGCAGGTGCAGCACGGACGACGGCTGCTGCTCGGAGTACGAGCACTGCGTGTCGTGCTGCATGGCGCCTGCCAACGGTGCAAAGGACGCCCTGCAGCGGGTGTTCCGCGGCCCAGACAGGTGCCTTGCCCTGCGTCCTCCGCTGACACATGGAAAGGGCTCGCCAGCAGTTGTTCACTAATTGTATTCAGGCTGCAGGCAGTGTCGTGTTTAGTTGCAGTAACCGACAGTTGGCCCAACAGCGCAATGTTGTCATCACCTCCTCTTGCCTGTAGGTCATTTCACGCTGACCATGAGTGTTGTTGCACTGCTGCAGAGAGGCGACAGGCCGCTGGCCGAACGTGTTCGAGTATTGCCGCGGCAAGTGCCGCACCAACGCACAAAGCACAGTGCACGAAAACGCCTACCTGGCGCCGGACATCCACTGCTTCTCGGCCCTAGGTACAGGCGCTTTCTGATCCTCCTGATGGCAATCCAGAATGGCAAGCATAGGGCACTTCACGCAAATTGGCTTGTAGCTGCTTTGATCAAGTCAAATTGCCACAGCACACCAGAGGAGCCATGTATATTGTTTGGCCTCAAGTGTTCGTGCTCGCGGCAGGCAAGCCGATGACGGACGAGCCACCAACGCCCGAATTACCAAACGGCGTGTCGCTGGTGGTGGGCGACAAGGGCGAGAGCTGCGCGGCGGCGTGCAGCAGGGCCAGCCTGGCATGTACGCCGGCGGCGCTGCTGTCGGCCAACAACTGCAACGTGCTGCGGCAGCACGTCGCGTGCGAGGCGGGCTGCGGCACGCACCCCAGCCTGGGGGGGCTGCCCGGGTACACGGTTGCTTCAGCGGACAAGCCGGAGCAGCCAACCTTCTGCTGGACGCAGCCAGAGGGCTCGGAGGCGGACCACAGCTGCGAGGCGGCAAACGCCAACATCCAGCGGCTGTGCCCGTGCTCGAAACGCGACGATGTCGTCGCAAACACGATCCAGTGAGGAAGAGGGTCTGAGCTGGGGTGCTAGGGAAGCCAAGCTGGGGTGCGGGTGCATGGAACTTGGATCTGGTCGAGCTTTGTTACACCTTGTGAGATCACTGGCGTCAATATCCTCGCCCCTGCTCACACGATGCACCTACAAACCCCCAACGGACCCCAGCTCAGAAGGTATCCCGCGGCTTGCGCTTGTAGAGCTCGTCCGTGTGTCGGAACTCCTTGCCAGATACCTGCAGTGCAGACGCTGCGCTGATCAGCATCACGAGTCGTGTTTGGCTTTGTGCCCCAGCAGAGCAGAATTGAACAGCATGTGTGTGAGCTTCGGCAATTCCTGTCACGAGGACTGCAAGCTGCATTTGCAGAATAACGTGGCTCGAGCTATCAGGCCTGGGAAACACACTGTGTAGATGAAGTACGGGAAGGCGCCGCCCCACAGCGCTATCCGCATCAGCGTGCGCGCATCAAACTTGAAGCCATTGGCGAATGGAATGTGCTCCCTGTACGTCCCCCACTGCTCGATGTACCTGCGGTATTAGTGCAGACGTTGGCAAGGACGTGCTGCCCGAGGCAAAACTGGCAACATGTTGCATGTTGGCGCTGTTGCGCCGCGTGCACGTCAAGCTGCAAGCGTTCGACACAGACCCAAAGACTCACTTGTCAGGCTTCACCGGCAGGTTACCCACGCTCCTTGTCTGCTGAGACTGCGTCTGCACTGCCTGCGAGAGCCTGCGCACGAGCAACATCATGTTCTAAGTTGCACGTCCTCACCCGGCATGCGCTCAGGTGCACAGGCCACCATCTACGCCCACATCCGTATCGCCATCTAGTACGATGCACGGCGAGCCGTTGCCGACGCAGCATGCGAGTGGCCGGGATGTTAAAATTGGGAGGCTTCATGCACTTGTCGTCGATTCCCAGCGCGGCGACGCAAATGACCTTGTACCTCTAGGTGACAACGACAACCAAGGTGCTGCAGTAATCGTTGCCGCTGTTACATGAGAAATTAAGCCTGAAGCTCGTGACAAGGCTCCCGACAGGGTGGGGGTGGAGATTGCTCAGGCAGGAATCCTGTTGAATGATCCAAGGGCAGACTCCCGCTCACCTGCTTGCGAGCTTGCCAGCACGCAGTACTCCGGCCATTTTGGCCAGCCACGCCCTAATGTGCGCTCAGCTGACAGGCTTCGCAGGAGGACTACTTGTGGCAAATCGTGTATTGGACCCACCCTACCGAAGCAAGCCTGTCGCCGACGGCAGTGCCTTTCAGATGCAACGTCAGGTGATGAAATGCGGACACGCTTGTGCCAGTCGTGCGCGCGAGGCCGTGGACTGGACTCGTGCTCAGCGGCGGAGGCACCGCGGACATAAATTTGGTCCTAGTAAATTAGACCAATCAAATCACCTACCTGCATTAGAGCCGCTCCAGCTGGAGTACCGGACACCTGTACGGGTGTGGCTTCTAGTCTGACCTTAGTCACGCTCTAGTAGTTTCCAGCGCAGAGCCATCTAGAGGTCAGAACTCACCCTCACCTGCTCATACTTTCACAACCAGTCAATTGCATCAATCTCCAGCAAGCAAAGCATTCTGCTGCATCAATCGAGCGAGCGACATGGAGGGTAGCCTGTACGAGGCAATGCTGCAGCAACAGTCTTGGCTGAACATGCTGAGCTCCGACAACGAGGTGGAGGACAGGGAGCCCGAGGAGGAGCATGACAGCTCCGAGGGACCGCGCGGCCGGGAGCACGGCCGCGGGCACTGCGGAGGGCGCGGGCACCACGGTCGTCAGCACGGGGGTGGACGGGGTTTTGGAGGACGGGGCTGCCATGGCTTCGGCCCGCCTGCGTTCATGCAGTGAGTAACTCCTCCATCCTTTCTGATGTCTCACATTTGTGTTGCGTGCTCGATATCTGAGTTTGCCCTGCTTGCAAGCTGGCTACCCCGGCGATGAGGTGCAGCTGGCAACAGCATTGCCAGCTGTCTGCCTCTTGCATGTGCCTGGCACACGCGCAACAAGGGCTCACCAGAAAACCGGCCGGCCCGGCTGGTCGTTCACGCACGCTGCCGGCAAAGAGAGGGCACGCCAGGTCATACGACGTGCTTAAATGTGCGCCTGCTGCCTGGTGTGTAACGCTTCGTCCCTGCTCATTGCCTGCAGGTTCTTCATGGGCGATGGCCCGCTGCCGCACGGCCCGCCGCGCGGTCCTCCGCATGGCCACGGCCCCCCTGGCTCGCCCGGGCCATCGCCGCCATTCGGCCCGCCGCCGCCGCCTCGCGGCCCGCCGCCGTTCGGCCCGCCGCATGGTCCACCCCACGGCCCGTCCCACGGCGGGCCTGGGCGCTGCGGCCCTGTGCCCCGCGTCGACGTGTTCGAGGAGAAGACGCAGTACGTGCTGCTCGCCAACGTCCCCGGCTTCTCTAAGAAGTCCAACATCGACATAACGGTGAGCGCCTTTCCCATCTCATAGGACAGTATCCTGCAGACGAATCTGCTCTCATGCCGAAAAGTTAAACACTGTATGCACCATGAGCGGCACAGCGCAGCACAGCCTTGCACAGTACAGCACAACATGACAAACATCTGAAGGCGCCGCTGCTGGGACCCGTGTAGACCCTGTGCTGATGACGTAGAAATCTTTCTGCAGGTGGCCGACGAGAAGCTGACGCTGAAGGGCAAGCTGCCGGAGGCCGCCAACGACGGCGAGGACGTGCACCCGCTGCTGCGCGAGCGCCGCCCGCTGCACGCCTTCGACCGCAGCTTTGCGCTGCCCAAGGACGTCGATATCGCCAAGATCACCGCCAAGCTGGTGGGTTCTTCACAAATGACAGCTCCACAACTGAAACCTTCCTGATTTGGTATGTTGCATGCATATCTGTGTGCCTGGTTCAGCATCGACCGCATTCACCGCCTGCTGAGCTGCTGCGACTGCTGGCTGAATGTGTCTCGAACAGCTGCATTGCAGGATGCCTACAGCTCGGCTGCTGTCTGCCAATCGAATGGTTGTATCAGTGCACTGGCAGTTCCCTGATTCCTATATGCTGTCGTACGCGCAGGAGCACGGCATTCTGCGGGTCGTGCTGCTGCGCAAGGAGTCCAAGGAGCCACAGCCGGTGCCCATCGGCGGCGGCGACTCCGACAAGGAGGACTTTGTGGACGTGGAAGACGACCGCGCCGCCGCCTGATGATCAGCGGCTGGCCAATTTGTGCCGAGTGACGCAGACTGTCACTCGGCAGGTCAGCGGCGCAGCAAGCATGGGTCCCAGGAGCTGTGCAGGCAGTTGCTGCAGTCTGTTTGCGGGGAGGGCGATTGCTGTCGAGGCGATGGTAGCCAAAATTTTGTACATTATGCGCATGTCGGGTGGTGTATGTGATGCACGGGAATTCGACCTGATAGCAAGTTGCTGATTCGAACAAAGAAAGTCGTGCTGCGGCACTTCAACGGCTGCTTCTCCCATTCTGTAAAAATATTCTTCCAAGCACACTCGCCATTTGCTAGCGCTCTGACCCTCCACACGCACTAGTCGAAACAACACCAAGAATGACGAGTACAGAACCTGACCGAGCAGAAACTCTAGTCCGCTTGCCTGGAGGCAAGCCTGGCCTAGCCTACACCTAGCGATCACCGACCCATCCTGCCCTGCTTGCGGTGCTACAGAAAATTCTGACGGCGGTGGCAGTATTGAACGACGAGGCACGCTGCTGACAGTTCCAGCTTCCGCAGCGCACTTCGTGGGTGCCGATTGTGTGCCGTGAGTGCAAAAGTAGTTGTGGAAATGGCGATAGCGTCTGCTGCTCAGCTGGCAGCCACAGGCAGTGCTGCAGTGTCTGTGCCTGCATGCGTCAGCGGTTGCAGCATTTCAGCACGTCAGCTCGTTTTGCCATGTCAACTTTTCACGGCAATATCGGTGTTCCACAAGTCAGCTACAGTCAGAATGCTGAAGACGGCAGATACTGCAGATCTCAGCACGCTGACCTTGTTCCTGCTCCAGTGGTGACGAAATCATGTTGTGCTCCGCTGCATGGGCCACCAGTCTGCTGTTAGGTTGCATCGAATCGGCAGATGTGCAGAATGAGACGTCTTTCTCGAAACATGTGCAGCTGCAAATGGATTAAAATACTGCTGCGCATGGATGTGAGCGGAGGTCAGTGTGCTGTGCATGCGCACGCACCGACAATGACACAAGCTCGCACATGCCAGACTATAGCTCCGGCATACGCTGTGCCCACAGGGATGGCGAATGCGATGATTGCATCCATCTCACCGGCCTTGAGCAGCTCCCAGTCCTCCTGCTGCGCCGCCGCCGAGGCGTCTGCTGCCTCCGCACCCTCCAGCGGGCTGCTGCCGTTGGCTGGGCTGGCTGCCCGCGGGCTGCCCTCCTCGCTGCAGGCACAGCATGTTGCAACCAGCCACCTCAAGCCCTTGTCACTCGCCCTTTGATAAGCTCGGCCTGTTCTTTGCTGCCATGCACTTCGATGCTCTCGTCCCCAAAGGTGCTGGAATGTGTGGAAATTCACTCCAGCTGCCAGACTCTTTGCATGAACAACGCTCGAGCTGAGCCCACCTGCTCAGATCCAGCTGGAAGCCCTGCACCTTGGGGTCCGCCCATGTCCGCTTGCCCGCCATCTTCTTCTTCTGGTCCTCTGGGATCAGGGCGCCTGCAGAGGCGCATTGCATAGATGTTGATTCGACATTCGCGGCAGGACGCCACTTGCCAACAGCAGGTGACGCCAGCGCCTGACATGCGCAGCGCCCGACTGGCCGGCACAAGGCCTGACGGAAATGAGACGGACGCATAGCAGACTGCTGCATGCTGGACAGTCGACTGCCTGACGCTGGCACTGTGTGTTTTCAGTCGGCCAGAATACTCAAAATGCAAAATGCCAGCCCCACCTGCGTTGAGGCGGGCAACCTCCTTTTTCACGTCCTCCAGCATCGCCTCGATCTGTGCCGTGCAGATCTTGGTGATCACCCAGTTGAGGCCGGGCGCTGACACGATCGGCAGCACGTTCTGATGCAGCACCGCCAGCGTCGCCTACAAAACATGCAGGAAGGAGACAGAAAGTTATGCCGAGTCCTCGGGCAGGTAGGACATGCGCACACTCTTGCACATCGGCACTGCGATTCTCCTGGATTGATCGAGTTTGATGGCTCGCCTGTGGCTGTCCGGGATAGGGCTCCATGCGCCAGAAGCCCTCGAAGTTTTTCATGAAACCACCCTCCCGCAGCCGGAATGCCATCACCTTTGCATTGTCGTCCTGCATCCCACAGCACAGTGAAGCTCAGGTCAAGAAACCTGCCAGCATGCAACCCACCTCCATACATGTACCCCGCGGGTTCACACTAAGACACCAATTTAGTGCAGCACTGACCTGCTCCACGAGCAGCCGCGTAATGAATTTGCCCTTGTGCCACATGAACCGCCACCCTGACTGGTGGTCCACCTCAACCCGCAGCCGGCCCCGGCCGTTGTCGTGCAGCACCTTGCGGTGTGTGCACTCCTGTCGATGGTGGAATCCGCCTGTCAGTTCCGCCATCTGAGGGGTTGCTCGTCATGGGGTGTGTCATGGTGACGCACAGCCTCGGTGCGGCAACTGCAGGTTCCTTACCTCGATGTTCCTGAACATCCGCGCGTTATCGGGGTCCGAAATGATGTCATAGGCCTTGTCGGGCGGCAGATCCAGCTTGTGCTGCATTTTGACATGGCACAGGAACCCGTCCTCCTGCGGCACCGCACAGCGCAGTCAGACCAGGTCGTCATCGGCCTGTACAACCTGACGTGCAATGCGTTGTCAATGCACACGAGTTCCTGCTGTAACCGGTGTTGCACCTGCAGGGTGTCAATCCCCTCCCACGGAGGTGACGCGCTCGTCTGCTCCGTCATAAAGGACATTGTGCAGGTGTCCGCCTCGGCGCTGAACATGCACCTTACGCGAAAACCACGGAGCTAAAGACGCTGCGAGGCAATACTGAAGCTGCAGAATACAACCTGTCGTCGCAATCTGCGGTGCCTTGGACGATGCGAGCTGCTGCGAAGGCGCAACTCAAATACCGGATTTTGGCGAAGTGCTTTGAGGGTTTAGCAGGGAGCCAGGGACAGAGCTAGCCTTTCAGAGCCTCTCCCGCACGCATTCGCGCAACACTCCTGCTCGACATCGATCAGGCATAAAAGCTGTTCAGCTCAGCATTGCACGCTGTCGCCAAGGCGCTGCTGGCCACTCGTTTGTTTGGCATCGTTCGAGACCCAACAGACACTTCCACAGTCGCTGTCAATACCAACACACATAGCCTCTGATACACCTCAGCGTAAGACAAGTAGCTCAGCCAGCATGGCGATGCTGGACCTGTCGTGCCTGGAGTCCGGGCTGAGCAGGCATGGCCCAGCCAGGCAGCTCGCGGAACCAGAGAGGCACCTGGGACCACAGGCAGCGCAGTTCCCGCTCCCAGAAGTCGACGACGTGAGTGCAATGCGCGACCTCCACGCGCGCTGACATGCTCACAGGTGAATGCAGCTACTTCGACATGTTCCACATCTGTGTCGCGCGTGCAGGTGGACTCCTTTGAGCGAGAGGTCATGGAGATGGTGAAGCCGGCGCACGGCACCACGACGCTGGCCTTCATCTTCAAGGAGGGCGTCATCGTCGCCGTCGACTCTCGAGCCAGCATGGGCTCCTACATCTGTGAGCGCCACCTTTGCATGCCCCACATCGGCAGCCAGTTTCTCGCAACCTATTCGTTGCTTCACGTTAAGTTTGCGTGTTTTGCGTAGCATCTTGTATTTCCGACGTGATTGTCCCGCAACGCCTTATTCGCATCAAACCATCAGCGCATGCCGTGCTGCTGCTTCTGTTACATGCTGACAAACATGCTAACGAATTGTCTGGCTCGGACATGCAGCGTCACAAACGGTGAAGAAGGTCATCGAGATCAACCCCTTCCTGCTGGGCACCATGGCCGGCGGCGCAGCGGACTGCCAATTCTGGCAGCGGAACTTGGGGCGGCAGGTGCGCTTGCACATGTCGGCATCTGTATTGGGCATCTGTATCGGGCGTCTCTAGGTTTGTGATTATGCCATCGAATTTGTGAAATTTTGTATGTAGCCTTAATGTTGTAAACAGTGCCGCATTCAGTTGCAGTCGAGCTGATTTCGCGTGCAATGATCCGCAGTGCCGGCTGTACGAGCTGAACAACGGGAAGCGCATCACGGTGCGGGGCGCGTCCAAGCTGCTGGCCAACACCATGTACTCCTACAAGGGCATGGGCCTCTCCATGGTGCCACTTCAACACCTCTGGATCGTAACTTGGCAGCTTGATGCAGCCACAGACTGTTGCGCTTCAGAGGATTGCTGGCTGTTGCCCATCTTCCGTGATTGAGTGTTTTCGCCGTCAGGTTTTGATGCATGTTTTGCGGCGACCCGCCTGCGCAGGGCACGATGGTGGCGGGGTGGGACCTGAACGGCCCAGGGCTGTACTATGTGGACAGCGACGGGCAGCGCACCAAGGGCCAGCGCTTCTCCGTTGGCTCTGGCAGCCTGTACGCTTATGGCGTGCTCGACCAGGGCTACAAGTGGTGCGCCGCTGTCATTGGAAGGCTACGGCATCCTTATTTGATCTGCCTGGCTTGCAAAGTTGTGAGACATCTTGAAGTTGTCACCTGTGAGATACTGCAGACATCGCTGAGCCAGTTCAGCAACCCGGTGCTCAAGTGTGCTTGGATGCAGTCCTTGTGGCTGAAAAGAGCCGAATGAATAAGAATCTGAATGGCCGGACCCCCAACTTGCTGATGAGACACCTACGGGCACACAGGGACATGAGCGTGGAGGAGGCGTGCGAGCTGGGGCGGCGCGCCATCTACCACGCCACCTTCCGTGATGCCGTGAGCGGCGGCACCGTCAGCGGTGCGCCCTTCCACCAGCTCCCGCAGCTTTATTGTTCTGGCAAATCCGCAGCAGGCTGTTGTAAGGCCAGGCATGATGCCCGCTTTTCGAAGGTAGCGCACGTGTCATGCAGTCCGCGCTGCGGTCGTCTCCTCCACATCAGCTGCCTCAATCTGATGATTGAAGAGATAGATATTACACTGTTCCAGCCTCACTCAGGCTGATTAGCGTTCATAGAGGTCAAAGTTGAGCATCCTGAATCGGTCAAAATCTGTTCGAAAGGAGTTGCTGCGTCAATTTTGCCGCTGCGGACATTATTGTCAAAACTTCTTTTTTCCTGTTTCGCACAGATGGTCTATGCCACCCACATAGCTTTCCTCCCGCCATCTTCGAATGTTGGTGTTTGAATGTTGGTGTGCTGCAGTGTACCACGTCACCAAGGACGGCTGGAAGAAGGTGTCGGGCACGGACGTCGGCGAGCTGCACTTCGAGTACTACAAGAAGGCGGGCGATCACCCGACTTGGGGCTCCGACCCGCTGGAGAGCTCCAACCACTAGAGAAGTATTCCAGCATGAGTCCTGAGTTATCGGCCCAAGTGGTGATGGTGTGTAAACAGAAATTGACAGAGATCGCGCCGAGCCTCTGGCGTCCGTAGCCATTGCCTGTACAATAGTGCTTGCACTGGCCAGCATGTGCACTTTTGCCATCAGCAGTGGATTGCAGTCCATAAAGCACTTTCGACTTCATTGCTAGGTATTATATCACACAACGTCCACAACTTAATGACAAAAACCTTGTTCTTCTCTATATATCCTACCGGAAGCAAGCAACTTTTGACCGCTGCAGCAATCCGCCCGAGTCTGAACCATTGGTCACTCCATATCATCATCGCTGCCGCTGTCTTCGTCCGTGTCCCAGCCCCCCTCCTCGCTGTCGGACTCGTCCCCCGACAGGTCGCTGTCCCCGTCGCTGCCGCTGCCGCCTGCCTGCTGCGCCTCGTCGTCGCTGTCGCCCGCCATGTACACCACCTGCACAAGCACCCGGCAACCTGAGCAATTTAGCTTCCAGATACGCATAAGAGTTACCTGCTCTGACAAGAAATCATGTATCCAAGCTCTAGTCGTGCAGGCATCGCAACGGTGGCTTGATCACACACCTGGGGTTTGAGGAAGTCGGATGCGGGTCCTGTAGTGCTGCCGGGCTGGGGCTGCGCCGCCAGCAGCTCCAGGCGGCCCTGCAGCGACAGCATCGTCTGCCGGGGGGCCAGCCGCGCCTCGATGCTCTGGTACAGCGCCGTCAGCGCCGTGCGCGCACCTGCGAAAGGATAGTAAACAGCGAGTCAGGTGTGCGTCGCTCAATTCTGCATGTGTCTGAACATGCTACCCTGTCCATCTTCTGCACAGGCTTCGACCGCCAGACGCACGCACTCGGGGGCGTATGGCCAATCGCGTCCTGAGCAGAGGCCGGCTCCCAACCCCAGTGCAGAGCACCTGAACGATGGGGCCTCCCCAGCATGCCACAACAACCTCTGCGGCCAACAAGCACCTAAAGAGCCGCACCCGGCGCGGCGATGCGTTGGGCGGTGTGGGCCAGCACCGGCTTTGCAAAGGTGTCTTCAGCCTCTAAACCCTGTAAACCTCGAACAAGCCGGACCTGGCGCGGCGATGAGGTAGGCGGTGTGGGCCAGCACCAGCGCCTGCAGCCAGGCCGCCAGCTGGCGGGCGCGGCGAGGGCGGGACTGCAGGCGGCCCACCCCGGCGCGCAGCAGCGCCGCGGCGTCGGGTGGCTGCAGCCGGGCCACGGTGTTGGCGATGACGTCGGGCGCGCCGACCGCCAGGCACCGCTCCAGCAGCGCCTTGTCCTCGCTGCGCAGCGCCTGTGCAGCCGTGGTGAAGATTCTTGACAGACGCTTTGTAGATCCAAAGCAGTATACTGACGCCGAAGCCTCCACTCCAGCAGCGCCTTGTCCTCGCTGCGCAGCGCCTGCAGGACATTGTTATTTTCGGAGCAGAAGCTGCAGATTCTTTGACGCGATGGACCGCAAAAGCGCCAGGCACCGCGTCAGCAGCGCCTTTTTGTCGCGGTGGAGAGCCTGCAGCCCATTGCAGGCACCTTGCTTGACTGAACATCTTGTGAACTAAACGCTCTGATGCAGCAAAAGTAATGGCGCCGTTCCCCCCCAGCAGTGCTGGATCGAGCTGGATCTATACCTGTGCCGCATGGCAGGGCACCGGCCAGCAGCGAGCAGCAACCTACCGGTATTTGTCAGCCAGAAAAAGGCAACTCACCTGGGTCAGCAGCACGGCCAGGGAGTCGGCCTTGATGGCCTTCATGGGCGCGTCCGCGGCGTCGCCGTCCACCCCCTTTGGCGCCGCTTCGCCTGCGTCCCCCGCGGCGCGCTGCTCCTCTTCCAGCTGCAGCGCCGCCACCCGGTCCCCCAGCGTCGGCTCTGCGTCACTCGCCTGCAGAATTGGGAATGGCTCGCACCTCAGCACAGTCCTGATGCACCAAAGTTTGAAAGTGATAAGAGGTGTAGGGACCGTGCTGCCGTCCGTCCAGGTGCAGGACTGTCCCGTCATGCCGAGCTGCGCAAGAACCGTCCGCCCATCAGTGCTCGTCCCCCCGGCTGCACGAGCCCGCGCCAACTTCGAAACCGGCAGTCCGATGTCAATCTGCCTCAGTCCATTGTCGAGATACCGAACTTGGGGGCTGCATCAAACATGACTTCCGCGCCTACTGACGCACCTCTTCCTCTTCAGAAGACTCCATCGCCGCCGCCGCGCCGCCGTCCGGCAGGCCGTTTCCCAGCGGGGGCAACGCCTCGCCAAAACCCTTGCCGTCCAGGAACGCCGCGTCCTCCCCCGCGTCCTCACCCTCGCGCCCCCGCCGCCGTTTCCGCTTTGCCGTCTCCTCGACGGCGGCCGCGGCGGCGCCGTCCGCCGTGCGCCCCCGCAGCTGCAGCGGCTGGTCCGCATTGTCTGGCCCCAGCATGAAGGGCCGCGCTGGAGCGGCGCCGCCCGCCGCCGACGCCGCCTGCTGCCCCGCCGAAGCCGCCGCGCTCGCCTCGTGCGGCAACAGGATGCCGCCCTGCGACATAAATGAGCTTCGTGTTCATGTTCGCCTGAGGACCAAGCTCACCGTGTAAGAGTTCTGATACGGCCTGACTTGCACATGCTTTCAAGCAGCTGTGAGTGCCCCCAGTGTTGACGCCCCTGCCATCTGACTTCGAATAATCGAACAATCGAGACAAATTTTGAGACAGATCCCATCGCTTGCCTGCTGGGGCGTGAGCGTGATGCTGGCAGGCTGGTCCGCTGCGCCGGCGGCGGGCAGCGTGACGTGCTGGAAGGTGGGCAGCGCCCAGGAGCTGCGCGCGACCTGCACTTCTGCGCCGCCGCCGGTCGCGCCGCCTGTCAGCCGCGACGCCAGGATGCCCTCATCGCCGCCGCGCTCCGCGCTGCAGGCAAGGTGCAGTACCACCTAGTGCGTGCTCGGCAAGCAGACACAGCAACGAACAGATGCATGCGGGCCTCAGAAGCTGAACATGTGTGGATCGAAATGCATTATGAAACTGCACGTACAAGTGCCAGAGCAGTGACCCGCCCTGAGCAGGGTGATCTGCAATGACATGCCATTCGTAATTTGCAGACCTGGTGGCGCCAACGCTGATGCGGGCGAGCAGCGCCGCCTCGATGCGGTGGCCATCGTCCCCTACAGGGGCGCAGCGCCACGCGTAGAGCTCGCCCGCCTCTGAGACGGCGGCCACGAAGAAGCCCTCCTTGCCGCCGCTGGCACTGCCGCTGCCTGAAATGGTGGCCTCTGAGCGCATGGCGATGGACACCGCCGCATCCTCCAGCGAGAGGACACCTGCGGCACACCCCAGCCGCGCTTACGACATGCTAACCTGTTTCCAACATCTTGATCAATCGCTGCAGCAACAGTCGCGCGTACCCTCATGAGGTGACAACGTGCTTCACAGTGCATGCTAGAGGCGCGATGACCCATTGTGGCTACAGACATAGGCAAGCCTCACCTGCGGCGCTGCGGGTCTTTTTGCGGGGCTCGCCGGTCGTTTGCCAGACCGCCACCTGCCGCTCGCCTGCCGCAATGGATGCGGCAAACTGCCCGTCCTCTGTCACGGCAATGCTCCGTGTGGCGCTCTGGAGACCAACAGCACACCTCTTGGCACAGCGAACAGAATACAGCTTGGAAGCATATGGTGCATTCCAACAGCCCATCACGGATCGGCTGCGTGGTAAGGGCATTCTTGGATCCCGAAGGGCAGCTTTGTATGACCAGAGCTGAGACACCAGCACAACAGCAAGCGCACGGCCTCACCGCATGCCCTGTGAATTTAAAGAGGCGGCGCGGTTCGCTGGGGTCCCATGCGGCGACCGCTGCGCTGGCGGCAAAGACGCGGCTGCCATCGTGGCTGACCGCCAGCGCCGACAGCGCATGGCGAGCCGCCTCGAATCTGCTGATCAATGCGCCGCTGCTGGCGTCCAGACGCACCACTTGCCGGTCTGCTCCTGCCGCATACAGCGCGCCTGACTCTGCCGCCACTGCCACCGCTGCCACACCCCTGCCCACATCAACCACACAGACGTATATAACAAGATGCCGACGAGCTGCCGTGCATGCTCTGCTACAATCAAACACGTTTCACCTGCATCATGCACACGTGTCCAAGGGCAGCATCGCTTGCTTCCAGCGCTCACCCCTCGCTGACAGCTGAGGCGCGCCACAGCAGCTTGCCGCTGCTAGCGCTGACGGCCTTTACATCGCCTGCCGCCGTGCCCAGCACTATCAACTGGTCCGCTGTGCCTTCAGAGCCGACCTGTGCCGGGAGCCGTTGCTGTTTAGCCTGGAAGGCGTAGCATGTATGGCATGGCATCGCGGAGGCGGCACGGCAGTATTAAGGCAATATGCAGTAGGTGCTCACCCATGCCAGCGAGGTGTGCTGCTCGAACAGGTGGCCTGCGACTTCGTTGCCCGGGTGCCTGCCCGCTGCTGGCCGCCCATCCTCGGCCAAGTTGAGAACAATGCGGCCGCTGCCTGCCGTCGCCAAGACACCATATTCGTGCAGGAGACTCGATTGCGGGTTGCTGTTGCGATTGCGTGCAATAGCATGCGTATCTTCATGCTGATCGTGACAGCACCTGTGTCGAAAGTCTTCAAGCGGCCGTCGGAAGAGGCGACGGCTAGAAAAATGCCATCGGGACTGAATGCCGTGAGCGGACGGGCGTTCGAGACCGCTCTGGGCGGCATTCTATATCCTGTTCAAAGCATCACGGACGATTGCAGCGATCAGTTGCTGACTGCGTTCGCCGAGCACAAATTTCCTTCGGGCGGGTTTCGGAATTGGTGTGATTCGGCAGCGAAAGCTAGCACACGGTACGGAAGTGGTATAAAAACTTCGTTGCACGTATCGGGGCTGCAATTTGTGGCCGCGCGCGCTTCGCAAACCGAACTCGGAGGCCGCCTCTGACTGCAGGATGTAGCGATTAGGTAATAGTCAGGTAATCCTGCTTCCTTGCAGTTGACGCGAAGCCAGCGCTTTACCGCTCAGAAAGGGAAAGAGAGAGAGAAAGCGGATTTTGTTGAAGTAAACCTGCTTCCTGGCTTCTCGGCATGCCAGTTTGAGTTGTATCAAAATGCACTTGCAGATGCAATAGCCAAAACCACCATGCCATCTGCGCATGTCGGTGCTCCTGACTGGGAGAATCCGACGGTATTTGGCATAAATAAGCGTGACACACATGTGCCGCTGCGATCGCACACGTCCCCGGATACCGCCGCAGCCTGGTTCTCGCAACAGCGCGGCGCACAATCCGGCATCCGCACAACACCGCTGAACGGCAACGACTGGGCGTTCCGGCTGTTTGACAAGCCGGCGGCGGTGCCGCAGGAGTTTGCCACGTCCGACTTCGATGACAGCGGCTGGGGAGAGGTGCGCGCCTGCGGCTGTGGCGCCTCTGCAAATCTGCTTGCACAAAGCATGCCAAACAATTGTCGCACGACTGCCGCATGCGGGATCCTGACACGCCTCTCTTGCCGCAGATCGAGGTGCCGGGAAACTGGGAGACGCAAGGGCACGGCACGCCCGTGTACACAAACTTCAAGTACCCCTGGCCGGTGGAGCCGCCGTATGTGCCGGAGGAAAATCCCACCGGCTGCTACCGCCGCACCTTCCAGCTGGACGAGCTGCACCTGCCCCACGACTGGCAGGAGACCCGGCGGTAAGGATGGCGGCCCTTGCTGTATGCAAGTCAATAGGAAGAGGCACAGACACTTCCTGCATTGGCTGCCTTTGGCCGGATCGCAGCGCAATCATGGCCTTGCTCAGACGTGCACATGCTCGCTTCTTCTGCGGGCGCTAGGCTGAGCTAAGTGCCGGATGCAGGGTGTTTCTGCTGTTTGAGGCGGTCGGCTCAGCCTTTTACTGCTGGCTGAACGAGACCTGGGTCGGCTACAGCCAGGACAGCTGCCTGCCGGCAGAATTCGATGTCACCAAGCTGCTGCAGCCCGGCGTCAACACGCTGGCTGTCCAGGCGAGCATGCGTAGCACCGAACTGCCTGGGTAGCTGACATAGATGAATGATATTGCCAGCAATTTGCGAGCAAAGGTGCTGCAGTGATGCTGGTGTCAGTGATTATTGCAGCGACAGAACCCTCACGCAGGAGGGGCTCATCCTGAAATCACCGCCTGTGCAGGTCATGCGTTGGAGCGACGGCAGCTACTTGGAGGATCAGGTGAGACCCCATCCTTGTCTCAGCAAGGCGCTGCTGCTGATTCCACGCAGTTCAATTGTGCAGTGATGATTCGTCCCTGTTCAACTGCGGATCAGCTGCTGTGTTCACCTGAGCATGGCAGCACTGTTTCCTGCTGCCTGCTGAAGTTGCAATTGCATATTCTACAGGACCACTGGTGGCTGTCGGGCATCTCGCGCGACGTGGTGCTGCTGGCCAAGCCGGCCGCGCACATCGCCGACTATGCGGTCACGACGCCGCTGACGTTTGCGGCGGATGGCAGCCTTGAATCTGCCAGGTAGCCAGCCTCATTTGTATGCCCTTGTCATGTGCACGTGCAGCTGGTGTGATCAAGCTGACGATTGGATCGCCGTGCTTTCGCGGCTCCTGTCGAATCGCCATGGTCCGATGTCCTTAACTTGTGCGGCTGCGACAGGCTGGAGGTCAGTCTCCACGGGGAGGCGAACTCACGAGACGCGTGGAAGGGCATGCGGGTGCATGCCACACTGCACAGCCGGGATGGCTCGGCTCCGCCCATCGAGCTCCCAGCTGTGCGCTAAGCATGGAATGCATGGCCATGCTGAAAACAGACAATTTCATCTGGGCTTTCTGCTGGCTTGCCTCGTGCTCGCTGGCAGGGCACCTGTCAGCTAAAGTTGTTGTTGCTGTACAGCGGTCAAGCGCCGCACCGACATAAGGGGTGACCCGAGTGAGATGGCTGTCTGCGTGCATGCAGGCGGACATGAAGCCAGGCGTCTGGATTGCGGCCGACGGCTCAGCGAAGCCCTCGCGAGCTCTGGCGGGGCATGGCGCAACAGCCAAGGTGCCATACTCGTTCGAGGCTGGGATTGCCGAGCAGCTGCGTGCAGGCGAACCACAGCCACAGTGCTGGCTGCCGCACTGCAGCTTGGCTCTCAATGTCTATGGCAAGCCGCTCATGGCAAAGCAGTCGAAAACTTGACGAAACTCGTGTTTCTGCTTTCGCATGAAATCGGCTTCACAGAGATTGCAGCGGCATTCGCAGCTTCATTGTTTTTATTTCCTGCTTCTTTCATCTCAGCTCTGCGTCATGCTGCTGCAGATCTCGTACGACATGAGCGAGAGCGTGGCCGGCCTGCTGCACCTATGGTCCGCCGAGACGCCACACCTGTATGTGCTGGTGCTGTCGCTGGTGGACAAGTCCGGAGCACACGTCGAGTCGGAGTCGTGCCAGGTAGGCTCAAAAGAGACCTCTGCATTGCGCTCTCGGAGCGAGTCTCTGGCAACCGCTGGTCAGCGGCTTGGTGTGCCAAAACATTTGCACATCTACAAGCATGCGTACGTCATGCTTTTGGCAGCAGTATTCGCATGTGTCGGCATCCGCAGCATGGCGATGGGGGATGGTCCGCCGCCATTCAGGCGTCACAGTGTCACACAAAACGCTTTTCCAGATTCAATTCTCCTGCGACATTTTCGAGCTGAGTATAGCAACATGGTTCTGTGATTTTTTTGCGCAGGCGGGCATCCGCAGCGTACGCCGGCGGCCTGCTGTTCTACAAGCAGCGCTTCCCAGGACGACATGTCCTACAACGTGCTCAGATTCAGCAGCAAGTCATGTAAATTCAGGTGGGCTTTCGCAGCGTGGAGGTGCGCGACCGGCAGCTGCTGGTCAACGGCCGGCGCGTCATGATCCACGGCGTCAACCGCCACGAGCACGACCCCCTGCGCGGCAAGGCCGTCGGCGAGGCCAGCATGCTGAGCGACATCCGCCTCATGAAGCAGCTCAACTTCAACGCCTGCCGCGCGTCGCACTACCCCAACCACCCGCGCTGGTGGGCGCTATGCGATCTGCGATGGCAGTGATGATGTCTCATACTGCAGAGCTGGACACAGGATGTGTGTACTTTCACCTCGCTGTCACACATTGTCTCACACATTGCACGGCAGGCAATGCAGGCTGAAAATGCTTGCTGACAGCGCGGTCCTGTCGAGATGTTTGCTGATTGCGGTCAATGCAGGTACGAGCTGTGCAACGAGTACGGCTTGTATGTGATGGACGAGGCCAATGTGGAGACGCACGGCTTTGGTGAGGCTCTGCACATCAGACAACCCATCTTGCATTGGACCACCAGCATGTCTGTCTTGTCATAACTCGGCCGCAAGCATTGTGCGGAAAGGGCAATGGTAGCGACGCTGATAGCTGATAGCTTCGCTCTCTGCAGATCCGTTGCAGACCAACAACGATGTGGTGCCTGCCAACTCGCCGGTGATGCCCTAGCACCTTTCTGCCAAGTGCTGTGTGTCATATATTGACAGTGCTTTCCACTGCGAATCGCAAACCGACCGGACATAGATGCAATGCTTTCTGCTTGGCTGCAGGCGTGGACGGCGGCTGTCCTGGACCGCGGCGCCCGCATGGTGGCCCGCGACCGCAACCACCCCTGCATCATCGTGTGGAGCCTGGGCAACGAGTCCGGCTACGGGCCCGCGCACCTCGCCATGGCCGGTGCGCGGCTGCTGGCTGGCGCTATGACTTCAGCATTGCGTTGTTGGACACGGATTCGCAGACAGTGGGAATTCTTCTGGGGTGAACTCTCAAGGTAGGCACGCTGCTGCACAGCGCCTGCCTGTCACGAGTTCAGCTGCATTGATCAGCTGTCCCAGATGCATGACTGCACAGCTGCCGGCTGACTGAGTTGAGGTGGGCGATCCTGCCGCTTGTGCAAATGCGGACAGACGCCCCACTGCAACATCCCCCTCAAAACCTCCCTTCATGGCACCAGGCTACATCCGTGCGCGGGACCCGTCGCGGCCCATCCACTACGAGGGCGGCGGCTTCATGACGCCGGCGACGGACATCATCTGCCCCATGTACGCGCGCGTGTCCCACATCGAGGCGTTCGCCGCCGCTGCGCCCGACTCCGAGCGCCGCCCCGGCATCCTGTGCGAGTACGCGCACTCCATGGGCAACAGCACCGGCAACTTCCGGGAGTACTGGGACTGCTTCGAGCGCCTGCCCTTCACGCAGGCGCGCCTTTGACCTGTGCTACCTTGCTCAACTGACTCCGTTCTTGTAGGTTGCTGATCCAGCCATGTTGCTGAACAGTTCCTCGCTGCGAATGAAGGGAATGCTGTGCAGTGCATCTGGATCGTGCAGTGAGCTTGCCCGTGCCAAAAGTGTTTCCACATACCAGACGGTGCATGTCATGCTGCAGGGCGGCTTCATATGGGACTGGGTGGACCAGGGGCTGCTGACGGAGGGGCCCGCGCCTGGCGGCCGGCGCGCCGTCTTCTGGGGCTACGGCGGCGACTTTGGCGACAAGATCCACGACGCGCAGTTCTGCATCAATGGCCTCGTGTGGCCGGACCGGAAGCCGCACCCCGCCTGCTGGGAGGTCAAGGCGGTGCAGGTCATCTCTTGCACTGCCCACTTTTTGTCACAGCCTCGAGTCCTGGCGACGCATCTGCCCGCACCTGGCGTTGTGGTGGGATCACGGAGATACTTCACGTGACTGCACTGCAAAAGCACCCTCAGAAACCCTGCGTGAGTGCACTGGAGGGGGATTTGCAGCATGGCCAGATCATGTTGGCGGAGCTTCAAGACCGGACGTGGAGGCCAGGCACTCAATCCATCAGAACATGCCACTGCACCGTCATGCTGAGAGGCAACGTGTTGTAGGCGCCGGTGGCCTCTGCACTGGAGGACGCACTGGCGGCCGACGGTCTGGGGGTGGCTGTCGCTGACAACAAACAATCTCCTGAACCCTACACACTGCAGACGCAGGTGGCCTTTGCGCTGGAGGAGGACGCGCTGGCAGCCGACAGTCTAGCAACAGCTGTCAACGAAAGCAACCCATTCTCTGAATTTTAACCCCCGAGACTACAGGCGCCGGTGACCTTTGCGCTAGAGGATGCGCCAACAGCCGACGGCCTGGCGGTGGCCCTCACCAACAAGGACCACTTCCAGAGCACCGGCTGGCTGCGCCTGCGCTGGCGGCTGCTGGCGGACGGGCTGCCGCTGTCGCTGGCGGGTGCCGACAATGAGGGATGGGCAGACGTGCAGCACGAGCCTGTCCCGGCACAGGTGCACTTTCGAATGGAATGTCTGCACATGTCCAGCTGTAGCACTCAAGTTGTGACGCTCAAGCTGCGCCAGGAGGCGATTCTATGCGCTGCATTTGCATTGCCAGTTTTATCGTGTTTCTGTCAGCAGTCAACTCGCGTGCAGGGCTCCGGGACGGTGCAGCTGCCGCTGTCAGGCGAGCAGCTGGCGGCGGCGGTCAAAGCGCGGAAGGACCTGCGGGGGGTGTCGGGCGCCCGGGCGCTGCTGGAGACTCGTGCGGAGCTGGCGGCAGATGCGCCATGGGCCGGCAAGGTACTATTTGATCAACAAATCTGCGCTGTTCTGGTGTTGTTCAATAGTTTCAGCATGCATGTCACATCTGATGTCTCGCATGTGAGCAGCACCAAGAGCTCAGACCTTGGAAACGGTGTTGCATTGCACTCCTGCCACCATTGTTGAGACTTGAGTCGGCCCTTTGGATGCTGGTGTTGCAAAGTTGGACGTCTATTTGGTGTTTGAAAGCATGATCTGTTGCAGGGCCATGTGGTGACAGAGCGGCAGATGGAGCTCCCAGATGGCTTCCTGCCGCCGTCAGAAGCAGCACAGCCCAGCCAGCAGTCCTCGGGTGCAGGCAAGCCTGCTGCAATCTGGTGCTTGCGCAACGTTCGGAAGCAGCCTGCCTGCAGGCAGAAGTGCCAGGCGAATGTCAACCGCAGACGAGCACCTCGCATCAACCTGCAAAGGCCTTCAGCTGTGAGGTTGGAATCGGATCTGAACGCAGTCATGGACGATCTTGCAGGTTGTTCTGCTTGCCACAGGTCCGCCGACAGTGTCCCGCACGACCGGGAAAGACGGCGCGGAGGTTGTGGAGGTCACCAGCGCCAGCGGCGCACGGCTGCAGGTGGGCTGTCGAGCACACTGTGATCTGCTGCAGATCATGCTGCACAAGCTGCGCAGGGCGGAACGACGAAGGTGGCAGTTCATGGGCGGCAGCATTGCAGGCGTGACAGTTGGTTCTTGGCCCGGCAAACATAGCAGGGGACTCGGGCAAGAGGAGGACCTTCAGCATCAAATTACAGTCGTGGAATTTGCTTGGACCTAGCCGTTCTGCAAGCCTCGAGCCTGTCGAGTCCAGGTTCTGACTATTGCTGCTGCCTCATGCGGACAGGTGGACGCGGGAGCGGGCTTGGTGTCGCTGTGGCGGCAGGGACAGCGCGAGGCGGCGGTGGCGGACCTCACGCCCTGCTTCTACCGGGCGCCCACCGACAACGACCGTGGTGGTGCCGGCGGCTCCGCCTACGCCAGCAGGTGCGGCCCTGACCTGCATCTCCGGCTGCATAGGTCGCAACGAGTTGCATATCCAAGCAAGGTACTGGTCTAATCTGACATGTCGATCTACGGGTTTGAACAGCACTGCGCAGTGCTCTTTAGCACTCTTCGAGTAGACGGGCTTCGTGGGCCGGCCAAGGGTGTGGCCATGATCATTCAATCCAATGTCATGACTTGCGCAGATGGCGAGAAGCCGGCCTGAACACCATGGCGGCAGAGCCCGGCAGCTTCAGGATCGAGGTGTCAGATGCGACCAGCCAGGTGCTCCACTGCTGTCTGTCTTTGCATGTGACCAGACTTGTGATACGATGGACGTCACAAATCGTGTTGCAGACTGCGTCTTGGGTTCCCACCTACCAAAATATTGTATGCATTGTGTTTGCAGGTGCATGCCAGGTGGACCATGCGGCCGTCTGGGCAGACACTAAACCACGCCGAGCCAGAGGTGCGGCGGGAAGGGTTTTCTCACCTTCATGCAGGGCTTCCCTGTGCAGCAGAGCAGCACTGCAAGGCATGCGGCTGCAAGGCAAGCGGCTTCCTACAATTCGGCAGGTCTTCTACGATTTGCGGCAGATTCCTGCAAATGTCCTGTCTGTTTCCAGCAGATCGACAGCGCCAACTGGTACGACGAGAATGTACCTACTTCGGAGGGCACCCGCCCGCGTGGCGAGGGTGACATCGTCGAGGGCAGCATTGGCATTGAGGTGACTTTTGTCTGCTGTCTTGCCTGCATGGTCAAGGCTCGCCTTCGCTGCATGTGCGCCTGTCCTGCACACTAGAGGGCTGGAATTGTGATGTGTCTGTGCAGGCAACTTTCACAATGGACGCGGCAGGGGCCGTGCTCACAGAGTGGAGCATCGATGCTACCGAGGCGCTGCCGGCGCCGCTTGCAGAGCCGGGCCTCACAAAGTGCGCAATTTCTGTTCTAGCCTCTTCGAGTTCGCCTGGTCCTTGCCATTTTTCGCATATCACATCGTGTCCTTTCGAGGATGTGCACCGGCTGCCTTTGCTGCTGAAGCACTCTGTTCGCAGCGAGCTCAGGAGACTCTCAGCACAAGAGCTTCTCACCCTCTGAACCACTTGACTCAGGTCGCTGGCGCGGGTTGGGCTGCACTTCACGGCGCCGGCGGCGCCCGGCGCCGGGCTGCAGTGGCACGGCCGCGGGCCGCACGAGTGCTACTGGGACCGCAAGTGGGGCGCTCCGCTGCGTCGACATTCCGTCGCCGCCGTGGAGGACCTGCACGTGCCCTACATCGTGCCAGGTGCCGGCAGCCTAGTGTCACGTTGCGGACGCCACTTTCGAGGTTTCGCTTTTGCCAGGAAAAGGGCACCACCCGTTAATGTTTACGGTTGCAGAAACAGCCGCCGTGTCCTGCTGCGTTCCATGACCTGCACTCCATTGAGCAAAAGTGCAGTAGACAGCGATACACGTGAGCTAGGCTCAGTAGGATGATCGATCTTGGAAGCATGATCAATGAGCTGGTCAGGTGACTTGCTGCAGGCGAGTGCGGCGGCCGTGCAGACGTCGACTGGCTGGCGCTGCCATGCGCGGAGGATAGCAGCCTGGTGGCGGCCGCCGCGGGCGAGCCCCTGCAGATGAACGTGTCCAGGCGCGCATGCTCGTCTCTTGCGTCTGCACAGAGGCTGCACATGGTGATGGCTGACCACTGACTTGCTTTCATGTTCATCTGCTCTCAGTCTGTGCACATAGAGCTGCATCTCTCTGCATGCAAATAATTCTGTATGTTGCCCTCAAAGCCAGCCAGCCCGTGTCTCGAAACAGGTTCAGCCTGGAGTCGCTGGCGGCGGCGAAGCACGACTTCGAGCTGCAGCAGGACAGCCGCGTGCACGTGCACCTGGACCACCGGCACATGGGCCTCGGCGGTGACGACAGCTGGTCCCCCTCCGTGTACGAGGTGACGCTGGGATCTGATGTATGCAGTCAAAAACTCGTTGTTGGATCGGGGCGGTCGATGTGTGCTGCTGGCAATTGCACCGCTTCTTCAGGCGCATCACAACCCGCACACATGGCAGGACTTGTCACCCCCCAGCCAAGGTACAGGTGCCATGTGCAGGGGAGGTGCTGTACTTCCTGCTTGCACAGCATGCACAATGATTGCAGGCATGCTACTGACGGCTTGTTGCGGCCTTGATTTTGTGTGCAGGAGTACACTGTGCCGCCGGCCAAGTACGCCTTCAAGTTGCTGCTGCAGCTGACGCCTGGTGGCAGCGTGATGGCGCCGGACGATGCCGGCGCAGTCGCGGCCAGAGTCTGGCACAAGGCCAATGGTCGCGCATGAGCAGGAGAGAAGCAGCGTAGGCGCCACTACACAGTTGATGAGCGAACTTTATGCAATGCCTATCTGTAAGTGGACAATCGAGTGCCGAATGCTATGGCCACTCGCCATAGCCAACGTACATCTGGCTCCGCTGTAATTTTGAGGGAGGTCAAGAGCTGTGCGGCGTACATCTGGCAGTGCGCGCGAAGCACTTGGCAAACTGAATGGTGCAAATTTTACACATTGCTAGTGTCATCTTGCTGGAAGTGCGATGTGGTGGTCGTGAAGCTCACTCCAGCTATTGATTTTCATGCACTGGGCAACTCTGTGAACATCCTGGGTTTTCGCCAGTGGCCGCCGAATCTACGCCCATGTTGCAACGGTGGTCGCAACCTGTCTTTCGTCTTTTCCGGAAAGGAGATGTTACAAGTCTCCTTCCGTTCTACCTTTTCTGGAAAGATAGATGTGCTACAAGCCTTCCTATCGGACGGCGGGCTTATGTCTCGTCTTTTCTTTTCTCGATAAGCTTATCGAGCCTTATAAGGCAATGCCACGGGCCTCCCTATGTTTTGTCTGTCTGGAAAGGTGCAGCCTACACTTCATGCCCTTTTCACAGAAGGAAACCCCACGGGCTTTTCTATGTTTTGTCCGTCCTTCAAGAGAAATACCCCACAGGCCCTTGTTATGTTTTGTCCTTTCTCAAAAAAGGGGAGGATACCTTTGTTCATTTCTTCAAGAAGGAAACCCCGCAGGCCTTTCTGTGTTCGCTATTGTTGACATCCCATGCCCACCCTCTTCAATTCGACATTCTCGTCTCGACTTAGCTGGCTTTGGCGCAGTCCACTCAGGTTGCATATCGAGCCTGCTCCTGCTCCCCTACCCCACCTGCGCTTGCTCCAGCTCCTGCTCCAGCCGCTGTTCCGGCTCCTGCTCCTGCTGAAGCCTCGCCATCGCCAACAAATTCTGCCTGTGATGTAACCTCTCTTTTCGCAGGTTTCTTTTCAGAGGACCCGTGCACCATACTGTGCAACATGGTTGCTGCCTGGGATCACATCCACAGCGTGGCGGCTGGCGAGGGCAAGGTGCTGAACGCAGCTCAGGTGCGCTCCTTGTCATCGAACATGGACGGATGCAAATGGGATTATCACTACATGATTTTCAGAGGTGGAATGCAAAGGGGCGCCCATCGGACAGGTGACATGCATTGCCTCAATGTCTGCCTCTTTGAATCTCTGGCAAAATCCTCTCCTATGCTGTCTGCAATTTGCCTGTCCAATCCTTGACTAAATCCGCTTTGTCTCTGCCTGCCCAACCCTCCTCTCATTTCGACCCAAACCTGACGGCCTTTTGTGCTCCAACTCTCTACAGAAGCAGCTGCTGGCGCAGCTTCAGGCATCGCATTTGCTCAACGGCCCCGAGATCTTTGCCCCCAGGACACTTCATCGAGACCGATAAAAGGTCGAACCGAGAGTCTCTCAGTACTTAGCCAGTACTTAAGCCTATAGTTCAAGCGCGGTCCCCGTATATGCGACACGCATGCTCCTTTG
>JAABUL010003060.1_pt1 | contig 25798 bp, 44 predicted proteins | sample 5559151 | NCBI WGS metagenome assembly JAABUL01 (sample SAMN10711876, study PRJNA513368) | rock metagenome | isolation source: Antarctica rocks | place: Antarctica: Victoria Land, Pudding Butte sud | reverse complement strand
ATGCATTAATCACATGCGGGTGTTAATAACAACGAATTCCAAACATGGCCTGTGTTTGGAATCTGTTAATAACATGTTAATAACAACCTTTGTTAATAACGAATTAATTACACTGCCCACACTGGGTAGAGGGTGTTGCCCCAGGACACTTCATCCAGCCCGATAAAAGCGCGAACCGAGAGTCTCCCAGTACTTAGCCAGTACTTAAGCCTATAGTTCAAGCGCGGTCCCCGTATATGCGACACGCATGCTCCTTTGTGCGAAAGCGCACCGCGTCGCCTGTGGTTCCTCCGAAGCGCCGAAAATCGGCGACGCGCGTCGGCTTTCATAGAGGTTGCCGTTGTCCGCTGGGCGGGCGCTGAGTCCGCAGTTTGTCGATCTCGCCTCTCGGTGCACGGGTCCGGTGCACGGGCGGTCCGTGCCATGTCGGAGTCACTTCAAGAGGCCAGAGTGAAGCGCCTCAGAGTGCGGCGGAGTGCGCCGAGTCGTTTGCAGATCGGGAGTGGCGATCATGCGCGCACGTGCCGTAACCTTGCGACCCTTCCCAGTGACAAGAGGCCAGGAGAGATGGTGAAGTGCCGCGCGCAAAACGGCGCTCGCTTGCTGTGGCGACAAGATGGTGGCTTTTGAAAGCTTTGATACGACAGTTTAACAGCGCCGAACAGGTTAGGGTTACCCGGTTGCGAAGTTGGTGTGCTTGGCAGCGATTGTCCTGTCTGCTGTGATATTCGCGGCTAGAGAGCCCTCGATTGCGTTGGCCACGTCTCTAGCGCTGGAATTTCAAAGGCACCCAATAACGCGGTTATTGCAACCATCGGCGAGCTGACAGGCAACGGCCGCAAGGCAACGGCGAGGCAGATCGAGACGCTGGTCAAGGCCAAGGTGCTGGCGGAGGACGACGAGGAGCTGGACCAGCTGACCAAGGCCAAGGCCAGCAAGCTGATCAGCGAGCTGTTCGCCAAGTAAACTGCCGCGCCCTGCGCGGCAATTCTGCTGGCGGCACGCTTCACCTCCGCAGTTCTTTCTGTGCATGCTGACGGACACACCTTACAGTAAAACACCCGGCACTTCCATGCACCTCCACATCTCCAAGGAATCTGCATGTCACAGCCAGGTGCTCCCCCTTCCCTGGCCTCCACGCCCCATATTTCTCGCGCACTTCCTGGGGGCTCACTACATTACAGCGTTCCCGAATCAGTCCCTCGTTCTTCTGGTGCTGCCAAACCCTCCCCATGAACTTTGCGTCTCCCTCTTCACTGCTGGTGAAAGCTACAAAACGTGCTGCTGCAGAATGTAAAAACCCTGATCGGTTCTGGCTACTCGCCTGTGTCGGGCACTCCAATCCAACGAGCGAGCTGCACGCCGGTTGAACATGTCCTACGCAAAGCGAATTGCGCGCAAAAATTTGTAGTGCCGCTCAAACATGCATCAATGGCTGGCGCCTGTACAGTTTTGGACGGAGGACGCCTCCTTGCCGGGCAAAGGGCTGGTGTCAAGCAGTCCGCCGCTGGGTGGTGCGGCAATGCAAGGGACCTGATATGCCCCAGAGTTTTGCCCGGCAAGGAAGAAGCCTTTTGCCACGAAGAAATATGCTGCCGGGGCATGAGCGCCCCAGCTGCCTTCCAAACCCAGCAGCAGCTCTCTGCTGAGAGCTGCCGTCGGGCTTGCGTCTGGTTGTAAGGTAGGTCTGGGTCGACAGCAGAGCTGGGGCAGGTCCACGCTGCTGGGGACTTGGGGAGTCCTGGCTGAGACGTGAGCCCGCCACCGGCCGACCTTCTGCTGCCGCTGTGCAGATTTCTGATAATTTTCGGCCGCCGAGGAGCAGCTGCTGGCCGGCCCTGATGCCGCCGCTCGGTATGGCATGTCCCGGCGGTGGCGCGTCGTGGCTGCCAGCCGCCTCACCTCCGGTGTGCAATGCATCACTGCGCCGCGATGGGCTGCTTGTCCAAGCCAAAGGAGGCGGCGCCGCTGCCACTGAGCCGCCGCTGCCGGACGGCCGTTACCACGGCACTGCCTCACTGCGCCGCGATGGGCCGATTGTCCGAGCCGACGGGCGCGGGCGGGTGCGCCGCCGGCACCCGCGTGGCGGTGAAGGCGCGCATTGCCGCCTTCAGAGACGCCAGCTCGGCGGCCAGCACCTCGAAGGCGGCGTCCCAGCGGGCGGCGCGGTCCGCGCGGCGCGCCCACAGCTTCTTTGCCTGCGGCGGCATCGAGGCAAATGCTCGGGGGCAAGATGAGGTCAAGATGCTCAGCGCGCAGCCAAGCTGATCGCGGTGCAGAGTGGGGCCCTGCAGGTGGGCGCGGCAGGGCAGTCGCAGGGGAATACAGGCATGGCGAGGAAGCTGGGGCCAGGGACTGCAAACGACCAGGCCAGGTGCAGCTGTTCTACTTTGCGACTGAAGCATCAGATTTCGAGTGGTCCTACCTGGGCCTCCCAGCGGGAGCGCTCCTCCGGGGTCGCGGCGAGCGCGGCGGCGCGCTGCAGGCCCGCCAGGCCGCGCCGGTGCGCCTGGATCTCCTGGTGCAGCCGGAAGTACGTGCCGTACTTGGCATCGTACTCCTCCTTGGCGGCGCCAAACTGCGGCGAGGAGGTAGAGGAAGTAACGACGAAAAATATCGATAACTAGTCGCGAGAGAGGACGAGGTAGAGTGTCGTCAGGTTTTAGGCTTCATACACGTATGTGACAATCAGGGGAAGACCAGACGGCAGCCGGCGTAGCGGCTGCGGTCAGTGGAAGTGGTGGTTGTGAGAGCAGGGGCACGGCACCCACGCAATCAAGGCGCTCAGTATAGGCCAGAGCCGCCTGGCAGCTTCTACACACCTGCTCGAGCGATGCAATGGGGGGCGCCAGGGAGGCAGCGCGGCTGACGTGCGGAGCGAACCAGGACTCGTCATACTGCGCCGAGGAGCGGCTGCTGCTGCTGCTGGTGCCCCACCGCCCGCCGCTGCCGCCGCCGCCAGCGCTGCTGCCGAGGCGGCCGCTGCCGTCGCGCGGCGAGGGCGTCGGCGTCGGCGTCGGCGAGGCGGTTGACGCCCTGAATGCCGATGACTTGCCGGGCGGGGGGAAGCCCGCATGCTGGGGCGGCCTGGCGGCCGCGGAGGCTGGCGGCGGCGACGGCCGCTCCGGCCGCTGCGGTGGTGGCTGCTGCGGTGCAGGCTGATGATGATGCCGCGGCTCCGGGCTCAGGCGGGCATCGGCGGCCGCGGCCGGCGGCGGCGATGGCCTCGAACCCAGCCCCAGCCAGTCCGAGTGCACGGGCGGCTCCGGCGGGCTGCCAGCGGAGCTGGCTGCTGGGCTGGTGTCCGCCATCACAGGCGCCGGCTGCGGCGGGGCGGCTGCGGCAGGCGGGGGGGCCGCTGCGGGCGGGCCCACTGCTGCGGGCGGGGCAGCGGCTGCTGGCGCCGCGCTTCGTGACTGCTTCGGCCGCTTGGCCGCCTGCCCCTCCCCTGGCGCAGGCTCCTTGCCGCGCCGTTTGCTGGCGCTGCCGGCCCCGGCGCCTCCGGCGACATCGCCGTTGGGCTGCTCTGCCTTTGGCTGCTTCGCCGCAGGCTGCTTTCTCGCTGGCGCCGCCTGACCGGCCGCCGGGGGCTGGATTTGCGACGCCTGCGGCTTGGTGACATCACCGGCCGCCACCGCCGCAGGCGTGTCGTCCAACGAAAGCCCCTCGATTTCGTGCAGCACCCCTGGCTTGACGTGGTACCTGCCGGGCGACCGGAAGTCCGCAATGTGGTTCAGCACCGAGCGGATGTCGCCGCTGGGCGGCCTGAGGCCCGGCACTGCGCGGCACGCCTCAGTCAGCGCCTGCTCGATGCCCTGCAGCATCAATGGCCAAGATTGGAAGGGGACTTGAATGTGGATGTTCCGACCCTGTCTCATCGCACTGCGCACCGGATTTGCATGATGCAGCAGGCGCTGGCTCAGCAGCAACACTGGATGTTGACGCCGGGAATTTGTTCACAGTAACGATGTGTTCACAGTGTACCAGAATGAGTTCATTGAAGTTGATGTACCAGCAACTCAACGCCAAGCAGCAAATCAGACATCGTCCGGCAGACAAATGGAGCCGTCCAGAAGCTTGCCTGGCGTGGCAGGGCCTTGGCGGCCAGGATCGCGATCAGGCACTGGCGCATGCCGCCCTGCCTGGCCGCAGCAAGCACCATGCGGTCGACCACGACGGCGCTGGTTGCGCCTGCGGCGGTGGCGCTGGCGGGCCGTGACGGCACTCGCGGCAGCCCTGCAGTCAGCGACTCATGTGGGCCCTGCTATTCATGTACGTCAAAGAGAGTCAGGCACATGCTTGCCAATGCAATTTCCACGTCGCAGCTGTGTTTCGGCTGACCCGCATGCAACGTCTTGACACGATCTGCAAATGCGGAAAGCCCGTCCAAAGGAAGCTGCAGCCAGAAACAGACACTCAAATGCTCTGCTCACCGAGCTTCGACTTTGCAGCCTTCTTTGGCGCGGGCGCCGGCTGGGCTGCCACGGCCGGAGACTGCGACCGCCGTGGCTCGAATGCCTGTGGAGCAGGCGGCTGGGCGCGCACTGGCGCAGGCGAGCCGGATCGCTCCCTGGCATTCGGCCGCATGCCTGAAGCTGCGGCGACACAAACACACAATTGAAAAATTAGTGCGCGCAGATGCATGTCACATGCACACCATCCATGTAGGTCGTTGCAGGAAACATCCGCTGTCATGAATACCTCTCGAATGCAGTGCCCCGAAACATGTGACGGCGGATACCTTTTGCAGGACCTGCAGAGTGTACACCCGGGCGGCCTGCGGCGCCGGCCCGCGCCTGCGCCGCCTTGGCCCGGCGGCCGCTGGTGTCGAGCAGCACTGATCGCCGCATGTGCAGCTGCTCGTCCGCCAGCTGGCTGCGCTGCCGCACCCGCGCCCGCTCCTCCTCCAGGCTCCTCTTCAACATTGAAATCAGTTTTGAAGCACGTGGCCGGGTCCAGGAGAGTGACTGAGCGGATGAGGAGATGTTCAAATGTACTGGAATGAAATTGCCCTTTTGCTGAGCGTTTTTCTGGTCCCACAGGCTGCATGCAGCAGAGTTCACTCTGATGAGCCATGCAGGCGGGGTACAACTGGCGAAGTGCAGAGGTTGAGCACCTTGATTAAGAGCGTCTGCGTCACGCGGCCAACCTCCAGTGCCGCGCCGCCGCCAGCCGACGGCAGCTGCACCAGATCGCAAGTCCGGTCCTCATCTCGTGTTGTGAATTCGAAGGTCTGCGTCCCGACCGTGATGACCTGCAGGGAGAGACATCGCACCGAGATACGCCTCGCTTGCAAACGAATGTTGTTAAGAAATTCTGGAGATTAGATGAGTCTGACGGCAGACTTTCAGGAATGCTCTGCCGGCTGCAGACGCCCTCAGCTGCCCTCGAACTGCATATTCGATAGATGCAGACGCTTACGTTGGGTGAGCCGTTGCCGGAGATGCGGATGGCGCTTGGCAGCCCAGAGGCCTGCGCTTCCGCCAGCGCGGCCCGCAGCTGCGGCGTCAGGCGCAGCAGCAACGCAGTGCGCGGCTGCGGATCGAACTGCAGCGGGCATTGCAGCTGCGCTGCCGGCTGGTCTGCCATTGTCGTGCCCTCGGTGGCTGGTGGTGCCTGGGAAACGGCGGTGCGCTGCTGGCTGCGCAGCTCGCGCCAATCAGAGCAGGACAGGTGCTGATGGCCAGTCAGCCGGGCCTGCCCTGATCGGTAGGCCGCCGCCTACATCATATTAGTGCTTCTCTACATGCACGAGACCCGAAGTGTACTGCAGAGAGCACGAGGAGGGCAAGAGCTTCGCAGCTCGCTCCCCGAATGACCTGGCGGCCTTTGCGAGCTTGCTCGCGATGGCTTTTGCCCAGCACCGCGCACCGCCGACGCTTCAGATATCACCGTTGACAAGTGAAGGAAGCGTTCGAGCGTTGCGAACGTCAGCAAAAGGCAGAATGATTGCTGCGCGCATACCAAAAGTCACTGCTGCACCTTCCACTGCTTTCGGAGTGCCCAAATTTTTCTGCGGCATTCCAGTGATCGAATCCGGCATGTTGACAATATTGCTTGTAAGAAGCCGACATTAGACTCTGCTCGCAATGCGTTGCGGGCCACCAGGTTCCACTGAGCGTGCCATTGCTGTTGCCCTGGAATGCATGTCCCTGATCAGATCGCTTGCAGCTCATGGGCAGAGCAGATAAGCACCTGAGGTCATCAAAAGATTAGACCCACGCTTCCCTGATGAGAAGGGGCCACCATGTTTGAGAGTTGGGTATCGGAATTGCTGGCCAGCTACCTGGGCCATTTTGTGGACATCCAGAAGGAGCAGCTGCGAGTCAGCCTCTGGAGCGGTGGGTCATGCATTTGCAATGTGATGTTCTCGGCTGGCGGCGCCATCATATTCACAGCAGTATGCATGGGCACTCCGCCGCACGCTGTGACCCTACCGCGACACGCTGCGAATCGCAGCATGGAAGAGCGGCGTGACGCTAAAGAACGTCAAGCTTAAGGTCGAGGCGTTCGACTACCTCCAGCTGCCCTTCGATGTGAAGGAGGGCGTCATAGGGCGCTGCCAAGTGCAGGTAAGGTGCCTGACGCTTTGCAGGCGGGCCTTGCCACAGTCCTGCGCAAATGATGGCTGCAGTTGTCTTTCCTGAAGTCAGATCACGCAAGATAGATGGTGCTACCAGCATAACATGGTGTATCACCCTGCCGGGCAGGTGCCATGGCATCCCTTTACCGGGCGACTGCTGCAGATCGCGCTGTCAGACATCGAGGTCCGCGTCGGTCCGCGCGATGAGGCGGACTGGGAGGAGGGCCCCGCCGGCAAGCGCGGAAAGGTATGGCTCACTATCAAGCAAGTCGAAACAGCAGAACAGTGATGTTCTTTTGTTCCAGCATGGCAACATCTCGGGGCATCACCTTTGAAAGCGGGCATCTCGAGGTGACGCTCGTCAAAACAACTGTCCAGAACTCACCGACCCGCATGCCGACACCCGCCCGCAGGCTGCAGAGCGCGCACAGCTGTCGGCGCTGGAGGTGCAGCAGCATTCGAAAGCGAGCGCCAGCGGTGACGGCGACGGCGCGGCTAGTGGCGGCGGCAGCGGCGGGCAGTCCAACCGCTGGGGCCTATGGGCGCTGTGCTGGCAGCTGGGCCGCGTGGTGCTCAACCGCCTGCAGCTCAGCATCACCAACGTCCACCTGTGCTTTGAGGTGCCGCCCTTCATCAGTGGCATCCTTTGACTGGAGGGGCTGAAGCCTGCGCACAAGCACAGCAGGCATTCAGTCCGATCAAGTTTGCTGCTGAGACAGGGTCAACTTTGATGACGGTGACATTACAGAGTTCTCGCTGGGCCATTGCACAGGAGCCAGCGAGCGCGGAGGGTCAGCATGGCACGCAGTTTGGCGTTCGGCTGCAGGACATGCGCTCCGGCAAGGCCGACGCGCCGGAGGCAGCTGCCGCCCAGGAGACGGTGCCACAGGAGGTGCTTGTTGACCAGAACCTCGCACTGTAGACTCTACTGTTGGAATGGTGGCCTTTGATATCGCTTCTGCTGGCCTGCAAGCATGCTATGTCGTGCACAGCAGACCAGCTATGACGCTGTACCTCTGAGAGTGGCGCTGCTAACCCCACACGATTGCAAAGGACAACAGTCCAAGGAGTTGCCAAGAAGGCTTGCCCTTCCATCTTACAGGACGTCAGCACCATACCCAGCCCTTATCAGAAACTGCTTGTAAAACCTCTTATGCAAAGCCCTCTGCAGGATGTCAGCATCGCATCCTACCTGGTGGTCAGCCAGCTGTCGTGCTACTGGCGGCCGGCGGGGCACGGCGTGTCGGAGCACACGCTGCCGCTGACGGTGGACGCGTGCGGCCCCAACGCGGTGCTGCAGCCGGTGGACTGCAGCCTCAGCGTGCTGATGCACTCGGCGGCGGGGGGCGCCTCGGTCGTGGAGGCGGCCTCGGTGGTGCAGAGCGTGGATGTGCAGCTGCACCAGCAGCAGGTCGGTGTTGTATCCCCATCTGTTGTATGTCAATTCTTCGTCAAATGCGGATGCGCATGAAGGCAGCACGACTGATTGCGCCGGACATCACCTGAGGACATTTGGCCGAAGCATCGTTTCTGCGACTGCTGCCGAGCTCCAGGCGGAGCACAGATGTGTTGGGAACAGCGCCCAGGCTGGTTGTAAAGATGCTGCCCTCAGCGAATGCCCAAGCCTGGCTGGGAACTAAAAAGCCAGAGCGGCGTCGATTCTCGCGCAGGTGGCCGACATCGGCCGGCTCGCCGACGCCGCGGAGGTGTGGAAGCTGCGCGCAAATCACGCCGCCCTGCGCCCCACGGGCTGGCGCTCGGCGCCTGGCAGCGCAGTCCCCTGGCGGTGAGGCAACAATCTACAGATGCACTGCAGGCTAAGATTTTGCCAACTCTCAGCACCACCACCAGCATTCCCTCGGCTCAAGCAACTACTTTTTGGTACTGTTCATGGTAGCGGGCGCACACTGACGGGGCTGTGACGGTCTTTGTGCGCAGGCGCGTGTGGCAGTATGCTGCCAAGGCGGTGCTGATGGATGCGCACCTGGAGGGGTGGCCGGCGCCGATGCGCAACCGGGAGCGGCTGGCGCAGCGGCGGCAGTACATATCGCTGTACCAGCGCAAGCTGCAGCTGGGCCGGCAGCAGCAGCGCAGCGGCCAGCAGCTGACGGCCGACGAGAAGGTGGAGCGCCGCCACTGCTCATTGTGATTGCTCTGAGTGAGGCCTGGTCAAGCGACCCTCGCATGGCGTGACGTTTGCAGCGGCAGTGCATCGCACGCAGGGTCAGGAATGCAGCTGCCAAGGCCGATGCGGTGATGCTGCAGACTCTGGACGGTCTCTGAATCATGCGCAGGCGCAGGTGAGGGTGGAGAGAGCAAGGGTGAGCAATAGGATGTTAGATAGGAATTGGGAGTTCCAGGGATTTCGTTCACCTGCTGACTGTGCCTGACAACATGCAGGCGCAGGTGAAGGTGGAAGCAGATGCCATGGCCGCGCTGGAGGCGCGATTTGCGGCGCAGGATGTGGAGCTGTTCCGCCTGCTGGCGGAGCGCACGCTGCCGGAGCCGCCGCCCCCAGCCGCGGCTGACGAGTCAGCGGCTGCTGCCAGGCAATTGCTGCTTATGGGAGGGGGACTGCTGTGTGTACGCTGTCCTGCTGTACGGTCTCACTTGAGATGAAGCATGCTGGTGCATTTTGTCTGCAGCTGCAGAAAAAGGAATGTAGACTCGTTGCAGCAATTTTAGAGCATATTTGTGATGACACCCTCGCATGCCTGTCTGCAGCCAGCGGGGCTGGATGCAGTGGGCAGTGTCCACCGCGGCAGGATACCTGGGCTACTTGCCTCGCCAGGCGCCGCTGAGCCAGGTGCGATGACGGTCGCCGGAATGCACGTTCTTGTGCAATCACATGCGTGACGACAGCTCTGTCGAAAGATGCCAATGGAAGTGGTTATCTGTGAGCAAGCCGCCGTCTTGGGCCTGACTGCCTGACGCCGCCTCCAGCGCCTTAGTCCTTCACCTCCTGCTATGCACGCCACACAGTCGACGTCACTGGACTTCTTCCAAGCCACCAAACCGCCCAGCCCTACATGCAACACTTGACTGCAAAACCCTGCTGCGCCCAGGCGCTGCCAAAGCCGCCGATGGAAGCGGAGGTGCTGCTGCAGGCGATGCATGGATGCCACATAGTCGACGAATTTGAAGACCTTGCAAAACATCTCAACTACCTCACCTCCATGCAAATGCTGAATGTGCGCAGGCGCTGCCGAAGCTGCCGACGGAGGCGGAGATGCGGGAGCTGCTGCAGGCGATGCAGCTGGAGGGGCTCGCGCCCGGCGCCGGCGATGGCGGCGACCACTTCCAGGACATGCGCTTCACCTTCAGCCTTACGGTGCGCCGTTGCTATTGACGGGGCTTACAACACGTCGGCCACTCCGACAGGTCGCTCCGACTTGAATGCGCGGGCTGATGGCGGGGCGCGCTGAACAGGCCTAGCAGTCTATGGCAGCGTTGTGTCACCCCCAGCAGCTGTTGCTTTCACTGCCCACTACTCCTTCGCCTTCTTGGGGAATGCCTATGTGGAAGATGAGGCTCACTCCTTGTGCAGGTGCTGGCTACGTCACTGCTGCTGAGCGAGAGCGTGTCCGCCACGAAGCGGCTGCCGGTGGTGCGGGTGGAGACGCGCGGCTGCCGCACGGACCTGCGCCTGCAGCCTGAGAAGCTGGGCCTGGACTTCCGCATGCAAACCCTGATCGCATCGGACCTGGCCCACGGCACCGGCATCGCCGAGGTGCTGCTCAGCCGCGCCGAGCCACCGGGTGCGTTGGTGCACATCTTGATACGCCTATCTCACGTTCATCACGCGGCACGCTTGCTTGTGCGTGCGGCGGCGCCGCACCTGCATGCTGCCCGATGGCGCCCGGGAAGAGATTGGCAAAGCCTGGCTGCATCCAGGGAGACCTTGTCGTGTATGGTCGCGCATACCAAACGAAGGCAACTGTCCCCATGCTGCGGAGTCTCATGTGGTGGTGCACGTTTCCTGCAGAGCCGCCGCAGTCCGTCTTTGCGGAAGTGGAGGAGGCGGAGGAGGAGGGCGAGCCGCCATCGCTGCTGCACCTGACGTACAATGCGCCCATGGACCAGCACTCGAAAGCAGGTGATCATTGCTGCCCACTGCAAGCGCCTGCTCCGGCGACCGCGCGGTCTTCTTGAAGCCTCAGCTGACAGGCTCCCTCGACCGGTCAGCAGCACTCAACCGGCTGCTGTGCTTCGGGCAAGCCAGTCGATGGCAAGGCAGTGAGCGGGCATGTTGCATGCGCTGCGCAGCAGGCGCAGAGGTGGTGGTCGAGGTGCAGCCGCTGCTGCTGGCGTACCGGCCGTCGGCGCTGGCGGCGCTTTCCGATTTCACGTCTGGCATGCCACGCGAGACGCATGGCGGCGCCGTGCTGGCAGTACGTGTTGGAACTTATCTGCATGCTGATCACCACTGACGCAATTTGTACACCACCTCGGCGCTGGCTGCGATGTCGCATTTTACGTCCAGGAGCCAGCGCCGTCCTGGCGGTTGCATTGAAGTGAATACGAACACCCGACATAACACTGCTGTTGTGCATCAGCACATCAAATGTTCAATCTTCTGGCGCTTGTTTGGCCAGGTTCTTATCTTCTCTTTCAAGGGAAAGCTTGAACATAGTAATTTGGACTAAGTTTGAAATGCATGAGAATGGGTTGATTCACTTGCAGGCCATCAACGCACTGGACAGTCCGCCGGCTCGCACCCTAGCCAAGGCGCGCAAGGTCTGGGGTAGCAGCCCTGCGGCCAGCCTGAGAGTGCAGGTGCGGCCCTTACTCTGCAGCCCTCCATCTTACCCTGCCGCATGCGGCGTCCCCTGACACATCACCTGGGCGCGCCTGACCATCCACCTGCCCCAACAGCACATGCACTGGTTAAGCTGTGTTGCAGATGCGGGCTGGGGACCTTGTCCAGGAGATGATGCGTGGCCACCTGCTGCAGGTGGAGAACGTGGTGGTGGTTGCCACCGGCATGTCTGCATCGATTGAGGATCCGTGCGCGGTGGTGCACACCGGGCGGCTGGAGCTGTCCAACTGCAGGCCGCCCAGTGCCGCCGCCCGCACCCAGATGCTGCAGAGGCTGCTGGTGCGCCCATCTAATCTGATATACCCTGCTGAATCATACTCTCTTCGGACTTCACGAAGTCAACAGCGACCGACCCCGCTGCACCATCAGATGTGTTTGCCGCTGCATTCCCCTTGAGTCCTGGCTCGCTGTTTCAGGGTATCAATTCGTGAGCAAACAGGGTGTGGATCAATCGCAGGCAATGAAGGACAGACACCAGGGGATGGCCGATGCCGACATGGCAGCCCAGCTGGCTCGCATCGACGTGCTGCTCACGGACCGCTTCAGGTGCGGTGGCCACCGCTGTTGGCAAGCCCCGTCTGGTCCCCCGAACACTGCAATGATTGCACTACCAGTGCAGCCTCTATGCTGCGCGCTGCTACAGAATTGCCCGTTTCCCAGCCGCACTGCAGGTTGTGGTGTTTGCAGCTGTCTCATTGCCAGTGACATGGGAATTGCTTCGTTGTGGCAACATGTGCTTCGTTGTTGCCACATTAAATTTTGTTCACATGGGAACTACAGGCTGGAGTTGGCCGGCGTGGCGGCGGGCATCGCGCCCAGCCGTGCCGCCGTGGCCGGCCCCTGCGACTGGGCGCTGCAACCGGTGCAGGCCACCATCCACCTGCGCAGGAGCCGCCTCCAGGTCTCAGGCTCGGATTCTCGATCAAGCTGTCCTACTCATATTCACATGGAACCACAGAGGCATTGTCCAATCCCACTCCTCCATATCGAGAGATTTCAGTGGGGGACAATTTCAGAGAACCCACTCCCACCTGCTGACGAGCGCTCATGGCTGTTACGACAGGGCGACGAGCGGCTCACTGGCGTCACGGCGGACGTGCGCCTGGAGCCGCTGGCGATGGCGCTCAGCCGCCGCGCCATCGCCCTCCTGCGCACCTGCCTGACCTTTGAGCAGCAGCGCCGCCCCCCAAGCGGCAGCAAGGCGCAGCAGCAGCGGCAGCAGGCCGAGTTGCCCACGGCCGGTGTGTCACCCAAAGCCGGGGCGTCACCTAGAGCCGGCGGCGGCGGCGCCGGATTGCGGCCGCCGCCGCCGGAGGAGCCGGTCCCAGTGGCGGTACTGGACGTGCTTGCCAAGGGCCTGGACATCAGGTGCGACAGAGCTAGCGTAGTATCGATTCTTGTATTCCTTGTCATCCTTGTATTCCTTAGTCACAGATTGCTATTGCTGTAGCGTTTGCTTCCAAGCTGTTAAACCTGATCACAAACCAGTATTAGTTCTTGATCGCGTGTTGAGTTTCTATGACTTGACAGGTACGATGACGAGGCGCCGAGCTTCCCGGACGCGACTAACACGCACCTGCACTTCAGCGGCGGCGCCGCGGCGCTGCACGCGCTGCAGCTGCGCGGCTGTAAGCGGGTCAAGGTGCGCTGCTTTCACCCCATCCAGCCGGTATGTGCGACTGGACTTGCAGGCCGCATCTGGCGCGGTGATGGCTGCCGCATCCTGCTCAAAGAGCAAACCTGGTGCGTTTGCAGCATCGGCGTGACCACCAACACACGTGACAATTCACAGACAATTCACGTTCCATTGATACTTACGTTTTCGAAGGCTTCAAAGGATACAAAGGGGTAACCAGGATGAAACACATGGATTGCAGGTGACGGTCAAGAACGCGGTGTACTCGGACGCCAGCAAGCACGAGCTATCGCCGCCGCAGATCCGGGGCGTCATCCCGCGCCTCGGCTCCCGCATCTCCGCGCAGCAGCTGGCCATCCGCGTTGACGACGCCGCCGCTACAGGGCTGGTATTCTCCGTCGGCATGCACGCTCTTAAGGCGCAAGGCTTTGATGGCGAGACCGGCAACTTCATCAAGCCGTGAGTCGCTCGCCATATTGACAGTGTGTCGGGCTCTCGGGCTCTAACATTATTGGTGCATGTGCAGCAGTCCAGTCTCGATAGGTGCTGTAAATCTCACCGGCATGTTCTGCCCCTGATGCTCAACGTATGAGAGGGCTGAGCATGCAGTTGAAGCCCGTATCTGACGGCATTCGACCTTTGCTCGTCCTTGAGCCTCGAGGCAGTTCAGTGGCACTCTGTCCTTGTCGTGCGAGGAGAGAGCATTGACAGTGCGTGCGCATCCTTGAACAGGTGCCAAGCCACAAAGCCGGCGGTGCTGTTGGTGACTGTGCATAAGTTCAAGGGCGGCATCCACTCTGCGGTCAGCCTGCAGGACGGCTGCTTCGGCACCACCACCGTGATGCGCATCGCCTCCATGTTCGTGCCCCATAACATCTTCCAGGTCCGGGCTCCGAGATCTTTCTTGTCTGTGGACCTCTTCCTGTTCCCGGCTGTGTGTGGCTTGCCACAGACAGTTTATGGCCGTACTGCCCGAGGGGATGTTAGCCAAGAGTCCTGTCTGAGCACCGCACTGCTCTGTTCCAAGAGAACACAGTTGATGACGACTGGCTGTTGACATATCTTGCAGAGCGAGGGCCCTGATGGCGCCCGCATCAGCCGAGAACACCTGCTGGAGGTTTCCATCCTGGCAAAGCCGATCGCGCCCGAGTCGCCGCAGCGGCTGCCGCGCCCGCACAGCACGCCCGCCATCCCGCAGCACGAGTCGGACATGGCTGAGGCCGTCCTGGCGCCGTCGGCCTTTGCAGCCGCAGCGGCGGCGGCAATGGCAGATTCTCCCGATGCTGCTGGCAGCCTCGAGGCTGCTGCACCATCGGGCGGTGCTGGCGGCAGTCGCAAAGTCAGCGTCAGCAGCGGCAGCGGCGGCAGCAGAGCCGTGGGCAGCAGCGGCTCGATGAAGGCATCCCCCGCAGACGGCTGGGAGGCAGCAGTGGAAGGCGCTAGCCCGCGCACCGACTGGCAGTCCCTGGAAGGAGCAGCGAGCAACGAGGCCGCGAGTAGCCCCGCCGCCCCGGCGGGCGGCCATGCGGCATCCGCGCCGGCGGACCTGCAGGCCAGCCTGCTGGACCAGGGGCCGCGGCCGCAGCTGAGGGTGGCCACGGCGCTGCCCCCTGCAGCAGAGGCGGCGGCGGCCCCCGACGCGGCTGCAGAAGCGGGTGCTGAGGGGGAGGCTGGGTCATCAGGGGGCACGGCGGCGGAGGGCGAGCCTGCGGGGCCGGCGACGCCGCCGCACTCGCCGCCGCGTGTGTCGCTCGGCGGCGAGCGCCTGGAGCAGTCGGCGGACGAAGACAGCGGCCACAGCCCGACCCACCTGGCGGCAACCGCCGGCGAGCGGCAGCGCGTCGGGTGGGACGACCTTCCCGGGACAGCAGCAGCGGCGGAGGCGGCAGCTGTAGACACCCAGGCCGGCGGCGCAGCCGAAGCTTTTGCAGCGGCCGAGCGCCATGATGCGGCGGCAGCTGACAACTGGCAGCAGGAAGCAGAGCCGCCCGCGGATCCGCCCGTGAAGGGCGTGGAGCAGTTCTCCATCCTGGTGCGCAACTGCCGGGCGCTGGGGCCGGGCCTGCCGCCCTCGCTGGCCGCAGGCACCGGCTTCCAGCACGAGGCGGTCATCTGCGAGCTCATGCCACAGGTGTACTCCCCGCTTCTTCGGCGCGTCTATGATACCAAATACAAACACATCATGGTTTTCAGAAATGCTGAATGCCGACGCAGTTTGAAATGCGTGAGAGACTGCATCAGCCACATGCGTGTTGCACAAGGACGGTGTACAATCTGTAGGGCACCGCTTGTACACGAGGAACCACGATTAGCTAACGGATCTCATATGTGCGGCTGGTTCACCCTACAGGAGTCAAGTGCCGACGCGGCCATCCGGCTGGACATGCCGCACCTGCTACTGCGGCTGCCGGTCTCCTCGCCGCCGGCGCACCCGGACCGGCACCCCGCGGAGGAGGCCACCGGCGCCTTCACCGACTACGCACGCCGCCCCGGCGGCGCGTTTGCCAAGCAGGCACCAGCCGGGCAGCCGAAGAAGCTGCCAATGACGACGTGCACGGCGTCGGACGTGGCGCTGTACCTCGCGGCGAACAGCGGCGACGCCTCCAACATCGCGCGGCGCCTCCCCGTGCTGCTGCTGCCGCGCCTGGCGCTGGCGACGACGGCGGTGCGCGGGCAGCAAGATGCGGCGGAAGCGGATGAAGCGGGGGAGGCGGCGCCGGGAAAGCCGCGGTGGCAGCCCGCCGCCTATACCCTGGACGTCGGGCCACTGGAGGCGGCGCTGCAGCCGGGGCAGCTGCACACGGCGCTCGCGGCGGGCGCGGCGGCGGGCCAGGACTGGGCGCGCATCTGCGGCGACTACGCGAACAAGGCGCAGCCCGACACCGTGTCGTCGCAGCTCGGCGGCGCCGACCTGCTGTCCCAGGTACTGCTTTCGTCCAGCATTGGGCAGCATTGTTCACATGGCTCATTACGTAACATGTACACGAGCACCAAGTGCGTGAGCAATGAGCAACAGCGGGGCCAAAAGTAAAATAGCTGTGAAGAGCATCGTGCCAGGCACCAAGCCGTGGCGCCGATCTGCTGTTCCAGGCCTCGATGGACGGCAGCGCCGCATCAGCGCCAGCGGCGGTCGCGCCTCAGGTCGGCGCGGCTGAGCTGCATGGAGCAGCGGCAGGGGGCTTGCAAGGCACCACGACGGACAGGCTATCCGCCGGTGCGGAGACTGCCGCCTGCACGGCGCCTGAGGCCTCAGAGGGCTGTGCTGCAGCACGACTCTCCGGGGCTGATAAGGCGGAGGTGGCAGCGGCGACGGCAGCAGCCGCGGCAGCCAAGGCGCTGCCGGATGCCGTGCCGGGAGCCGCCTCGCCGGCTGCCGCATCGCCAGCTGGCGGCTCGCCACGCGCAGTCTCGCCACGCTCGCCGCTCGCGGCGCGCAAGGGCGGCGGCGCATCGAGGGCGGATTCAGAGAGCGGCGGCGAGTCGCCCTCAGCGGCGCGGCAGGCGGCGGAGGAGGCCCTGGGCTTCTCGGAGACTGACCGCTGGAGCCTCGCCGCGCAGCTGCCGAGGTGTGACTTGCCTTTCCAGCCCCGTCAACTTGGTTTCGCAGGCCGCCATTCCTCCCTGCCTCATTTGAAAGCATGCCTCATTTGAAAGCAATCTGCCCTCACGGAGCGGCTGCAACGATGCGAGCTTGCAAGCCTTTCTTGTGCCCACGGCATTTGCAAGCTGCACATGGCAGCACAAATGGCAGCCTGGCATATGGCAAGCCAGGGATCAACGGCGTCAGTGCACCAGCCCTACCCGCCATCAAGCAACACTGTACTGTGTATCGCAGCCTGGCGGTCCACCTCTATGCGGCGGAGCATGCGCTGCAGCCGAGCATGACGCTGGAGGTGGCAGGCCTAGCCGGCAGCTACGAGCAGGCCGGCGGGCCGACGGCGGCGCGGCAGGGCGCGCTCAGCTGCACGCAGGCCACGCTGCATCTGCACGACAGCCTGCAGGTGCGGTTACCGTGGTGCAGGGACGAAATTGCCTGCTCCCAGACTAGTGATTCTGCTGTCGACGCAGGGAGGCAGTGTCAGCTACAGATTTGCGATTGCAGCACAACAAGCTTCGTATGACAGTCGATCACAGGTGCCAGATCGCCACAGGTGGACACCAGAGCGCAAAGGAGTAGTTTACACCGCATCTGCAGACGGGCCTCCGTGGTGTGCTCTGCAGGAAGCAGCGCTGCAGGCCTCCCTTGCCGCGGCTGCCGCCATGCAGGCGCCGGCCTCGCCGCGCCGTGCCGCCGGCCTGGCCACCAGCAAGTCGGCGATGCCCGAGGACCACCCGGCCCCTGGGGCAGCAGCGGCGGGCTCGGCCGGCGCGTCGGCTCTCGGCCTGCGCCGCCGCCGTGGCAGCCTGTCGGCATTGCGCCGCAGCCGCCGCGCCGCGTCCGGCGGCCTGGGCACAGCCGGATCCGGCCTGCACGCGCTGTTCCTGCAGCGGCACGGCAGCAGCAGCTCCCTGGAAGTCGACGGCGTGGCGCCGCTGCCGCTCCAGCGCACGCAGACAGCCGGTTCTGCATTGGGCGCCGGCTTGGGTTCAGGGCCGCTGGCTCGCTTTGGCAGCCAGGGAGGCGGAGGCTATGGCGGCCTCGGCAGCTACGGCAGCGTCGGCAGCGGCCTGCTGCACGCGCAGAGCTCCACCATCAACCTGGCGGCGCAGGATGGAGAAGGCAGTGAAGACTTCTTCGACCTGGAGGACGACGCCGCCTCCTTCTTCTCCGCCACCAGCAACCTGTTTGGCGGCGGCGGCTCCGGCAGCGGCAGCGACCAGCTGCCGCGCTTCAGCGATCTGCCCAACAGTGCGGAGACCAGCACCCTGGACCTGCTGCTGTTAACTGGCCGCGACGCCCCCGCCGATGCCGCAGAGGCGGAGGCCGCTGCCGCAGCGGCACATGACGAGAGTTCAGGACGCGCCGCCGGCGCCGGGAAGGCGCCGCCGCTGCGGCCGCTGTCGCTGAGCTTTGCCGGCGGCACGGCGCTTCCCGGCAGCCCGCTGCAGCTGCGCCGCAGCCGCGTCCTGTGCTCGGGGCTGCTGCTGCGAGCGTACACCGAGGGCTGGGGCGTCGCCGCCGCCTGCGTGCGCCGCTACCTGGCGGCCCTGGAGGCCGCGCAGCCGGCCGGGCAGCAGGCGGAGGCGGAGGAAATCAGCGGCGGCCTAAACCCTGAGCCGACGGACTTAGCGGCGCCGGTGCTGGACGTGCAGCTGGAGGGCTGGCTGCTGGAAGTGGTGGCCACCGGCGGCACAGGCGAGTGCAGCTCCTTGAAAGGCGTTCTGCCACGGAAGTGTTTCTGCTTAACACTTGGTGGAACAGCCTGCAGGTCTTCGATTCACTCCTGAACGTCGTTGTCAGATTGTGATATGGACGTGGGACCGATACGGAGTGAGCTGTTTTCCCCGCCTGCTGCCCAGCTTTATCTGTATGATGTTTGGATTGGATTCAAGGCGACAACCTAAATTTGCCGAATATCGAAACGCCTTGCTTTGCATTGCTGCAGGCCCGGCGGCGCCGGCGCCGGCGCTCAGCCTGCAGCTGGGCGCGGACGCGCGATGGCGCGGCGGCGTGCTGCAGCGGGCGCGGCTGCCGGGTGCGGTGCTGAGCGCATCGCTGGCGGACCCCGACTACGACATCACGCGCTGCGCCACCACGGAGCGGCTAGGCGCCGTCGTGGGGCTGGCCGGCCTGTGCCTCGAGCGCGCAGGCAAGAACCTGGTTGTTGAAGTTGACATCTTGTTACATCCCTGATATTGAGGTCTTTATGCTGTGGAAGGCGCACCGATCATGCGCCTCTGTCGGTGTCATGGCGCTGTCGCGGGGCCGGCCAGCCTGCACATTCAGAACCGTGAGAGATCCGGTGCCGGTTCTCCCGTGTACTGGTTTCTGGAGTGGTAGCAAATGCAATGTATGCGCGGCGTTCATCGGAGGCATGTCAGCGTCTCAGATATAGACGGATTGAATTAGCACACAAGGCTGCTGAAGCCATGAAAAATCTGCAACGAAACATGTCTGGCCTTCGCGGACTCTGACCATCCTGGCAACATCCTGGCAAATAGCAGCAGGCCAGTTGCACGATGTGCGCGATCAGCACTCTGCGACTGACCCTGCCGCTGGCCTGCGGACGCTATTGCAGACGCAGCCTCCGTCCTGCCAGTGGAGGCCCCCCTATGGGCCTGCTGTCTGTCTCAATGCCAACCATGCATGCCGCCATAACAACAAAAGAAAGGACTCCCTGACTCGACCGCGCTATGGTGTTGCAGACACGGCATCTGGCTCGCTGCTGGACGTCTCGGCTGACCGGCTGTCGGCGTGGGCGCACTCCCGCAAGCTGTACGCGGTGGCAGCCTTTGCGCACATCGTGCAGGCGGCGCTGTCGCCGCAGCATGCTGGCGCTGAGCAGCATGACGCGCCGCCGCAGCAGCACAAGCCCGCCGCTGCCAAGGTGACCTGAAGACTCTGTCACTTGCATTGTCATTTTTTTGCCTTGTCATGTAGGGACCCTTCGCCCACCCCATTTAGTTGAGATTTTGTCGCGCTGTCCCTGCAGGCAAAGGCCAGGTTCAGCTCGAAGCGGAGCCTCGAGCCGTGCTCTGCTACAGTTGCACTGCAGCTGGTTCAACGACAATCGTTCAACTCAAGTTTCAGCTGCCAAAATGTGCTTGTCGATGTTCTCCGCGCGCAGGCGGCCGACTTTCTGCGCAGCCTGCCGCCACGGGGGCGGCTGCGGCTGGGGCGGGCGACGCTCTACCTTGCGGACAACCGCGCCGACGCCGAGACGATGCTGTTCGAGGCCGCGCTTGACGACTTCAGCGCGTCTGTTGATTCAGATGCATCGCAGCACAGGCTGTCGGCCGAGGTGCATGCACAGCCCTTGTGGGGCAGCTCCAGCAGCAAGGAACCTGTGGACCCATTTTCTCTGTGTTCCTGGTCGTTTTCGCCACCAGTGATGCACAGCAGCTACATGTCGCAAACCTGGGTACTGGAGACATAAATTCCTTTTCGAATCCTTTTCCATTCCTTCTCCATTATTTCACTCTCTGTTATACATCCAATGTACTGCCGCAGGTGACACTGCTGCTAGACGTGTATAACCACGGCTGCATGGGGTGGGAGCCGGTGGTGGAGCCCTGGACGCTGGGGGCGCGTCTAGAGTCGACCCTGGCCGGCCAGCAGCTGCCAAGCAGCGCCTCACAGGTCGTTTGCCTCGCCCTCCCACCCTTGCTGACCACCGCCAACCAGCAGCGCCTCGCAGGTCCTCGCAGGTTGCTGCAGCTATCCCTGAGACGGGCCGCGCCTGCTTGCAGTGGTGCCAGCTGCACCTCTGCCTTGCCAGCAGTCCAGCAAGGGGCATGGCGCGTGCTCAAGGCAGACTGCTCGCAGCGCAAACCTGCATCGCCAAGATTGTCGCAATCCTTCGATTCCACCTTGGACTCGGTCACGCTGTTCTCGCAGGCGGGCCACCACGAGCTTGCTGTCACGGCAGAGCGGGTGCTGGAGGTGACGGCGTCGCTGCCCAGCGCCGATGCCCTTGCCCTGTCCCGCGATATTCTGTCAGGTGACGCTGCGACCCTTCTGCTTCTTATCTTAAAGATCAAACCTACAAAGCAGCGCCGCGGCTCTGGCCCTGGCCCTCGCCATCCTGTCAGGTGCGAAGCCGTTGCGGCAACCGAACAGCCGTAGATGGTCAGACAGGCGGCCTGCCTGGTCAGCTCGTTCGGATGAGCGGATGCTTAGGCGTAGTGCACTCGGCTAGAATGTTGCTTGATATACTCAGCATTATGCACAGCCTTTTACAGGCCTTTGTGGCAACTGCAGGTGCGCAGCAGATGGCGACGGGCGGCTGGCACCTGGGGGACGCCTTTGCGGCGGAGGCGCGGCCGAGCGGCGCGCAGCAGTCGCCCTACTGGGTGTCCAACGAAACCGGCGCCTGGGTCGCCTTTTGGCTGGCCGCCAGCGCCCACGGGGCTCCCACGTCCGCACCAGGTGGGACTCGGGTTCCATGCCAAGATTTCATGCAAATGGATATGCCTGCTCAGGCTTTGGTCTGGTGCAGCATGAAGAAGCTGTATGGAGGCTGGCATGGTGTGCACTGCTCAACGACACTGCGGCACAAGCACATCAATGAATGCACGTAGTGCGGCAGCAACTCATCTCAAATGCCAACGAGCTAGATCAAATGACTCACCATTACATGTGGTGTCCCGTGCCGCAGACGATGCCTTTCACGTGGCGCCGCGGCAGGGCCTGGCGCTGCCGGTGCTGGCCGGCCACTTTGACCAGCAGGGGCCCCGCCACGCCGGCGACCCCGCCGCCTTTGCGGCCGCCGCCGCGCAGCCGGCTGCCGACGCGGGCTCGCGAAACAGCATGGAATGCACGGCTCTGGTGTCTAGAAAGCAGCAGCTGCTGCGCCGCCAGCCCGGCGGCGGCGGCGGCGGCTCCGGCATCAGCGGGTGCATCAGCGGCGGCGGCGGCAGGGACGGCGGGCAGCAGGGGAATCAGCAGAAGTCGCTGCTGTACTTCCAGCTGGCGGGCCATGCGCAGCCGTGCGGCCCCATCTCCCTGGACGGGCTGTCGACAGCCTCCCAGACGGTGTGATTCTTCTGACACGTATGTTTTGTGTCAACAGCGCCCCTGCTGCCCCTGCGCCCTTGACTTGATGCACTAGCATGGATGAATGCGTGCTGCACGCCCTTCAATGAGCAAGGGCAGTCAAGTCACTGTTGCCTCTGTCACCACACTCCCTGGCAGGCCGGCCGCGACAGGGTTGTTTGACACGTGAGGCCGTGTGTTTTGTGAGTAGGTGGAGGTCCGGCTGACGGGGTCGGCCACGGCGGGGCGCCCTGGGTTCACATTTCGTCACTTTTAGTGCAGGAACTGACTTTGTTCAACTTGTGCAGGTGGAGGTGCGGCTGGAGGGGTCGGCCACGGCGGCGGCGCCGGCGTGGGTGCGCCTGGTGGCGGCGGTGCAGCCGCGGCGCCACGGCGGCTACACCCTGCAGCTGCACTCGGGGCTGCGTCTGCGCAACGGCACGGAGATGCCGCTGCAGGTCGGCTGGCGGTACGCCAAGCAGGACGCCGTCGTGCTCGAGGTGCGCCAAAGTCTGCGGTCGTACTAGTTCAATTTAATTTTGGTTGAGTTGCTGACTGTGATACGCTCGCAGATTGAGCTCGTATGTAATTGCAGCAGATGGCCCACAGCTTAGGACGGTTCCGCTTCATGGGCTCGCGTCTCTTTCACTTCCGGGTCAAAGCAAGCTGGAATTGAGTGTGGTCTATGATGGGTGATCGACATTGCATCCTTTCTCAGCATGAGCTGTGTTTGTGGCTGTGCAGGAGCTGCAGCCGGATGCCAACATGTGGCTGCCAGTCATGCCCATTACCAATGGCGAGCTGACCCTGCGACCCGCAGGTACTACTATTCTCTGACAAACCCCTGCATGGTCAACCGCAATCTTTGATCCTTCGCTGTTATGTGTGCAGCTATTCATCTTTTACTCATTTGCACCAAGGCTTTGAGCGGCTTATGGCAGCCTCATAGGACGTGCCTTGATGCGTTCAGGTGCTGAGGAGGAGGAGGAGGAGGAGGAACTCGAGCATGCATGGTCCGAGGGCGTCCGGCTGCCACCGCTTCTACAGGTGAGTGCTGCCTGCCTCGCACTGGTTGTTCGTGCAGCAACTCACCAGATAACGCGGTCCACCATGCATAAGATGGCTGACCGCAATCATGATCACTAGATAATGCTGTGCAGCACTGACAACTATTGCTCGAACCATATGTTGGACGACTGTTGTGCGAGCGACGACAGCTGAGCCGTCATGTTGATCCAGCAGGCACTTGCCCCCGGCAGCGTGGCGCCTGCGACACGCCAGCTGGTGTGCCGCGCGCTCGGCTCGCATTCAGCCGTGCGCCTCAGCATCGGCACAAGATCGGTGCGTGATCTGGAATTCACTTACGCTATGTAGCTCGAAAAGTCAGGTTGTGAGTCGAGTACATCGAACCCTGGCGCCATGAGCTATGGAGCTCGTAGTCTGTGTGTCAGCATCGAAGGAAAGCCGCATGATGTGGCTGGACCCGCCAACCAGCATGCAATTGCAGCCAGAGGTGGAGATCAGCCCTTCAACAGGATGCTACAAATCAAGCGTGTCGTATGGCACCTCTGTGCAACTACACCTTGCTCAAACATGACAGGTGGCAGAGGGAGGCGGGGTGGAGCTGCACATCCGGCCGCCGCTGCTGCTGGACAACGAGCTGCCCATGCCGCTGGGCGTCACCGTCTGGGACGACAACACCCTGCTCACCAGGCGCGCCCTTGCATAAATTTGCTCTGTCTTGCCGGCTGTATCTGCAGAGCACGTTGTATCACAGATGCAACAGCTTGTCAGACTGATGGTAGCTGCGCAGTCATTTGAAACCCCCATCAACTCTCGATGTGTCCATTGCGTTTCCACGACTGGAGTGAAGATGCGCCTGAATTCTGCTGCCGATCGGTCATTTGAATTGGCCACACAGCGCGTATGTGCGGCCGCAGGAGCAGCTGCACCAGGTGGAGCCTTCACTTCAGTACGATGATTCCGCTGATTACGCCGTAATGCTGAGCGTTCGTCTTTCATCCGTTGCAGCGCGTACGTACGGCCGCGGGAGCAGCTGTCGCTGCATCAGGTGGATCCGGCGCGCCTGTCGAGCCTGCGCCTGGCGCTGCAGCCCACAGGCTACGAGCACACCGACCGCTTTGCGCTGCCGCCGCTGCCAGGCGCGGACGCCGCGGGGCCGATGCCGCCAGACGGCGACCCTGCTTCCACAGAAACGTCCATCCAGGTGTGATAGCCTGCCGACTGCTTGGTGCATGCTGATCGAAGCTTTGAGACCCATGCCACGCATCAACAGTGAATGCAATGCATCGTTCCATGCTGCCCCTCGCCTTCGATTAAACATAAGCTGCTGCAATGCAAAGGGTACTTGCAAGCCCTCTGATGCAAAGGGAGGTTTTCAATGCCGCGCAGTTGCTGTCCCATTTGTACACAGGTTGAGAGGTCTGCTACTCACACCGCACCTGACTGCATGATTGCAGAATCAAACGAGCTGGAACCCAAAGAATAAGAGAAGGCAAAGACCTAGAAAGAGCTATCCGCGGCGCAGGTGCGGGAGGAGGCCAAGGCACGGGGCCGGTCGACGGTGACGCTGCGGCGGACGCTGGAGCGCGCGTCCGGCTGCAACGTGCTGCGCTTCAGCTGCGCTCTGTGGGTCTACAACTGCTCCGGCCTGCCACTGGCACTGCAAAAGGTGCGGCCCACCTGTTCCACTTCATGTTGGTCTCAAAACCGTCTCAGTGTGGCCTCTGAACGGTCCCAGGATGAGAAACGGCGCCGTGGGTCTACAACTGCTCTGGGCTGCCGCTGGCGCTGCACATGGCGCTTTTCGCACTCCGTGAAGGTCTCACAAACAACTCAGAATGGTCTCCGAGTGGTCTCAGAATGGCCTCAAACTGGAAGGTCGCATTGTGGGTGAACATCTGCTCCGGGCTGCAGCTGGTGCTGCCGAATGTGCGGGTGTGCTGTGCGGCTGTGGGGAGTCGGCAGTCCACCAGTGCAATTGGTGTGCCTGACGGAGTCTCAGGCCGCCAGGAACCCCCGCTGCGCAGATAACTCTTACAACGACCCAGCATGTCAAACAGCTGTGCTGTCGAGATCTCACAGCCCTTGCTTGTTTGCTGTGTCCTCATGAGGCGGAAGGCTGCTGTTGTACAGCTGCGCAAGCATGACTCCGTCTCACGTCGGACGTCGCCATGCAACGGCTGTCAAAGTGCTCATTGACGGTACCTGTGCAGAGAGAGGTGGAGGAGCTGGGCGTTACGAGGACCTGGATGGTCCTCACACGAACTCATGGACACATGAATGACGGGGCCCATACTTCTGGCATTATCGTCCCCCGCAGAGCGAGGTGGAGGAGCTGGGCGATCACGAGACTTCCAAGACCACATGCCGGTGGAGTGGCTGCCATATTTGCAGCACATATATATGTCTTTTTTGGATTGCTCTTCTAATTCAAGCTCGCCAGTCCCCGCAGAGTGAGGTGGAGGAGCTGGGGACTACGAGGACCTGGACATCCACGTGCCGCTGCAGTGGCTGCAACTGTAAGCTCTGAGAGCCTTCGGATCTGAAAAGAACTTCCATCACAACTTTGCAGAGCGAGGTGGAGGATCTCGGGGAGTACGAGGACCTGGACATAAGGACCATGTGCCGCTGCAGTGACTGCCGCGACATATTCTCTCATGAGTCTTGCTTGTCGACCTTGTCCTGCGGTGTCTGCAGAGCGAGGTGGAGCAGCTGGGAGTACGAGGACCTGGACATCCAGGACCACGTGCCGCTGCAGTGGCTGCTGCTCTTGCGGCACATACATTGTTCGAGATTGTACATCATTCATGCAGAGCGAGGTGGAGGAGCTGGGAGATTATGAGGACCTGGACATCCAGGACCACGTGCCGCTGCAGTGGCTGCCGCCGTTCGAGGGCGCCGGCGGCAGCGGCGTCTCTGCTGCGGCGCCCGTTCCCAGCCGCGCCGCCAGCCTGCGATCTGCGAGCTCGCCGACGGCGACGGCGCCGGGCAGCGAGGCGGGCAGCGGCGCAGGCGGCGGCGGCTCGGCGCCGAACTCGCGTGGGCTGCGGCAGGTGCTACCAATGCCGCGCGCCGCTGGCAGGTGTGCACATTCCTGCACCC
>JAABUL010003058.1_pt1 | contig 25811 bp, 23 predicted proteins | sample 5559151 | NCBI WGS metagenome assembly JAABUL01 (sample SAMN10711876, study PRJNA513368) | rock metagenome | isolation source: Antarctica rocks | place: Antarctica: Victoria Land, Pudding Butte sud | reverse complement strand
CTCACCATCCCCCCCACATCCATCCCATAATCCCCAAATCTAGCTCTCAGCAGCGAGGATTGCGGACCGCGGTAACAGGCCCATTTGCCCGCTGGGATGGAGAGGGGGGCTGTCGCTGTTGCGTTGGGGGATAGGGAGGGGGGTTGGGGGAGTGGTAGGGTTGGGGTAGTGGTAGGGATGGGGATGGAAGCGGTGAGAGTGGTGGCGATGAAGATGAAGAGGGAGAGGGAGAGGGAGAGGGGGGAGAGGAGGGGAGGCATTGGGGAGGGATTGGGGAGGGGTAGAGTTTGGGATTGGAGGCTTGCATATTGAGAGTGATGTTTGGGTTGGGTTGGGTTGGGTTGGGTTGGACGTGCGCTTGGTGGTTGGGTATGCGATTCGCGACGGGTGTGGTATGGGCTTTGTTTTTGCGGCTGGGATTGAGATGGAGGATCTGTGGTGACGGGAGGTCTGTTCTCTTCTTTCTTGCGAACGCGCTGTTTGGACGATGGTTTGTTCATTCATTGTGAATTGGATGCTCAGTAATGTGTATGTACCACACGGACGATGTCACAACGTCTCAATCATACCCAACACCCACTGCAGATGTCGATACGTCACCCGCGGCTGAAACTCCGGCTGCATATGTCCGCTCAGAAACGTCTCTGCCCACATCAGCCCGCGCTCGTAATGCTGTATACCCATAATCCCCTGCGGCCCATCCAATCCATCTGCGCCATTAGCAGCAAAAACATCCGCATACTGCAGATCCGGGAGCGTAATATCAATAGGCGTAGCCGGCTGCGTCTGAAACCCCAACTGTCCGCCCCAAGTCATGTTCTGGATAGCGAGCAGGGTGCCATTGGTGATGATGATCATATCAAAGTCCCCATTCGAGACCAGCACGCGGTTGGTGGCTTCGATGACCTGGGGCAGGACTTTCTGGATCGGGTCGGCGGAGAGGTCGCCTTCGCCTTCTGGCCCGCCGGTGTGGTAGTTTCCGGATTGTGGGCCGCCGACGAAGACGCCGCTGTTGGTGCATTCGGCCCAGGAGACCGTTTGCGGGGCATGGAGGGCGGCTTTGACGTCGGACCGATTAAAGTAAGTGGTTGCGCCTTCGGGGGTGTAGACGAGTTGGGTGGGGAAGGAGAGCACGTCCCAGAGGAAGGGGCATTGCTGGTTGATTTCGTAAATGTCGAAGCAGGGGTTTACGGTCAGCGCGGCGTTGTCGATCATGCTGAAGACGTCGCAATTGGCTTCGCTGGTGAAATTGAAGAATTTGGCGGGTTGGTTGCCGGGTGGGGGGAAGGTGAAGTATTCTTCGCGGAGAGCGGCGTAGCCGCAGGATTCGTCGAGAGATTCGAGGGTGGCGAGAATGGTGGAGTTGAGGTTGAGGATGTTCTGGTTGGCGAGAACGTAGGGGACTGCTACGACTTCCTCTTGGGTGTATTCGTATTGGCCAATCACGGGGTCGTATACTAATGCCCCTGCAGAGCGCGTTAGCTGTAAGTCTTGCGTCTGGTTGGTCTTCGGAGATTCACGAACCGCTTAGGTCGTAGTAAGTCGTGTCATTTTGGTCCAACATGGCAGCGGAAATGTATGATACGTAGCGGCCAGCATAACTTTCGCCGGTGACGTAGATCTTGAAGTTCTTGATGCCAAAAGTCGTCTCGAAGTTCTTGAAAAACTTGATGAAATCTTGGGCGATATCTTCCTCGGATGTGGCAGTGACTTCGCCGATCGAAAAGCCAGTACCGACGGGCTGCTCAACCCTGTATTGCAGGTCAATCACTGCAACAACAGCTCCAGAGAGCTCGGCTTAGACGTACCATAGCATGTTGGTCAAGTTGACCCACGAGCTAAGACCGGTTAGCAACTGATGGTAGCCTGGGTATACACCGCGTACTAAGGGTTTTCGACTGGGGCAAAAGTCCCAGGTTGCCAAGTGAATCGGCCGTTCTCCTGGATGAAACCTTCCAAGGAACTGCATCCTGGTCCACCGTTCAACCAAATCGTCACAGTATCAGTTGGTGCTCCAACAGTCGGCTCAAAGATGAAGAATAGGGCTCTCGAGGAGTCGTTCATATTGATGGGCATCAGGCCGGAGTACATTTCGCCGATGTCATAATTGACATCTGGGAGTGATTCGACAACATAGCCTGCAGTTGATCAGCTACGCACGACTCAAGCTGAAAGAGCTGTTCTTACTCGCAGAGGCGTTGTTGAAAAAACGAGAGGTAGTATTCGCTGCACGCGGGCTCAAGTGTGGACTTGATTTTTGACGCGTAGCTTCCCATACCGCATCCCGCGCCTTCTTTTGCTCTCTTTGTGAAGCTAATTGCAGATGAGAACGCTTCGGATCGGCCGAAACGTTGAGAGCCAGAGCGCATAGTGCGAAAGCTGTGTATAGGGCTTGAGGCAACATTTTGGTAGATCGCTTCAATCAGATTCTACAGTGAGAATCGCAGACTTCGAGAAAGCAACGTTCAAAGAGACAAAAGTCATCGAATTGAAAAAATTGAGGTCACCAGCTTTTCTTAAATATCTCCCAGTGCGCAGATCTGTGAAGTGACGAAGCCCTACGTCAAGGGCCAGTAGCTCTAGACCGCAAAGTAGGACGACTATGCCTACGGCCTTCCCATCTGATCATAGTCCTTACTCATTGACGACCAGATTAGCCGGGTGCTCAGCGTGACCATCTTGATCTAATGTGCCGAAGATGCAGGCACGAAGCACCGAAGAAGCAGGTCACGCAGATCAAGCCTCGGCTTATGCTTTAGCTGCATCTCACAGCTCTCAAACAAGCTTCTGTAGGATCAGATAGCCGGATGTGACACATGAGGCTCGCGTGGAGATGCGTTGACGACGGTGGAGATGCCGAAGCGTGGCAGGAATCGCCTGAGTCCGCACATATTGAGACAGATAAACCCCGCACGTCATAGCCCACCATGACCGAAGTGGTCCGAGGCTGCATGACAGTGGGACTGATAGAGAATTATTTCTTTCTTGGAGCGTGCACACCTTCCTAAAGGGGTGGCTAAAGCAATCGCCGGCAGGACGGACAGGACGGAGTAAACGACACGCTTCACCGCAATAGGAAGTTCACAAAGAGAGTCAGTCGCGAGCGCTCGTGACAGGTTCGTGAATCGTGGGTGCGGAGAGAACTCCATCATGAGAGATAGACACGAAGCAGATCTCCTCCAGAGCTTATAAAAGATGGAAAGCAGAAGGAGAAATAATGAACGTCTGGTGCCAAGTAAGCTTTGGGCCGAGACCCTGCTTACTCAGCGGTGCAGGGACTCCCTCGCTAGTCCGTTGGGGCTTGGAGCCGATCTATCGGCCAATAACAGTCTGAGTTACCGAGGCAACAATCAAAATATCCTGCGATCCCCCTTGAAAGATCAAGCCCATATTTCCGTTACATCCCGTTGCTCATCTGATCTCATACTCACAATCTCACAAATGGAGCCCCGGTTCTTGCTCTATTTCACCAGCAAACGTAGTAATTTCATGTGGCGATGTGATGTAGTGCGGTGTTGTACGAAGCTGGAAGAAAGCGTCCCTGATCGCGTCATGAGGCTCGCACGATAGCCATGATTTGATATCCGAAATGGCTCAGCATTTGAAGGTGCCTTAGAGATACGAGTACCGTTGTAACGATGGCAACGGCGCGGTGCGTTTCGCTGCGGCAATGTTCGCGTGCTTCTTGCTCATCGCCTTTCGACCAAGGGTCCTTCCGTACTACCTATCCTATTACGGAATGGGAAGCAGTGGTCAGAGGAGAGAGTGTCAGACTTCTTAGGAACGACACTGCTAAGCGGTAGCCTGCTTTAGATTTTCGACGTCTTGGATAGTTTCGAGCATACACCAGGCACTTCTTACCTCGCTGCTTGCACAAGGTACGTCTAGGTATGGATCACTTATTTGCCTGCTGCGAGGAGTGGCTACTCTATCGCCAGTTGCGAGTCATTACCTGCGAAGCCCAAAGGAGGTGCCAAACTAATGAGTAACCTCCCGTGCTCCCCTATTCATCGACGTCAATGCCTCGTCTACGCTACACATCGACGGAGGAGAAAGACTCACCGACGCCTTTGGTACTACCAGTCTTCATGGCTCTGAGACAAACCGAAGAAATGGCCGTCAAAGCCTGCCAGATATCATACCCGGAGCTCGTATCTGGCCCAGTAACCGAAAAGATGCGGATTTGGCAGCGGTTGTCTCCTATCACACTCTCGCATCAGAGAATATTGGATACAGAACGACTTCCACAACGTGAGGTCTTACGAGAAGCCACGATGTATGGTAATGGCATATCAACGCCAAAAGATTCTTTTTGCTTCCCAGCCGGGATATCCTCTACTAATTCTCTACAAGACTTCCATGCTGGGAAGTGTCCCCGGCACTGCACTGGATTATTGTAAGCGCCCACCACGACGACAAGTTTGTTGTCGCCTCCTGATACATATTAATGAATCATACATGCGGAAAATCTTGCGGTGGTGCTTTGTGTATTGCTTACCGATATTAGACGCTATCCCACCTTGCAGCTGTCCACCAACAGTACACTTCCGCATCACCGCCTCTGCAGCCGTCTTGATCTGGCCCAAACTGGCATGTGCGAAACGGGCACCCTGGACTAACGAAGTTTCGACGTAGCACCTTCCCTTATCTACTCGCATTCTGTAAGCCCATAGTCAACTGGAGAGAAAAGAAATGGCACCACTCGTGAAGACTGCGCAACGCTTATGAAATCCAGAAGAGGAGACACTCACCACCCATTGACCTATATGGCAACAGCACAGTGTGTGCCGTCACCTGCGGTGTGCCACGATCCGCGAAAGCCCATTGACCTGATTCAAGAGGTAGGTACTCTATAGCATCATTACAGTCTGCAACAAGCAAATCGTCGCCATATTCCTCGCCATTGCATTCGACATAGAACCTCGCTCCGAGACTGGTATCGGTGGAACCATTTGTGAAATTCGATGTCTCGGTGGTATTTGGCAATTGCGAGAGTTGAATCATCTGGTTGGACTCGACTGGCGAAGATATTGCTGAGACTGCACAGATGGTACATCCAATGTATATGGAAAGGATATTTGAAAGCATGATACTCAGGTAGGGTTTTGGCGTCACATGGGAAAAAGGTAGAGTTGAGGAGTCCTGTGAGAAGGAATTGAGCAACGGATTGGCGGTCTCTTCTCCCCAGCCGATCTCTTGCGGCTATGTGGTTTCCGACCCAAGCAAGAATCAATGGAAGAGCGGGGGGATAAATACAAGTCTAGTCGGCAGAAGACATTTGCCGGAGATGGATTCCTTCGCTGGTGCGTCTTTTGGAATTTGGACAATCAGCCATCCTCATAGGATTACCCGGGAAATCTCTGGCGAGAAATGTATAACACAACAAGTAGCAATTCCCACAAGCGGTGGGTACATACATCTCTGCATCTCAGCTCAAAAAGCCCTGGTAAAACATACGGTCAGGCTGAGAGACAATTCTCTCTTCCAGATTGAATGAAAGACGAGTCCAGTAAAACTAACTTGAGTCCTCAAGCATTGCCCAGAAACACACTCTCGCTAACTTTCTGCCGGACATTCAGTGTATCATGGTGATGTTTGCCCAAGGCTTGTTGTACACGGGTCCCTGCATCTTCACCAACGAATGAGGTAGCCTTAACCATGTTGTACCAAGTAATCCTCTCTCATTCGCTGCAGAAGCGCTTGCGTCATCTTCACCTCACAGCCTTGTGGATTGCACCTCTGTGCCTCATCAACTTCACCTCTCTACCTCATCCTTCAAACTCCATGAAACTTTCTCTTATCATTCATGCAACAAAACAACGCATTCATTGATTCAAGCACATTGTAGCCATGCCTACTCCCATCGGGGGGATTTTCACTCTTGATCGAGCGAATTGGAGTCTAGAGGATCGCAGAGAAATATCCCTACCAAGAGGCTTCGAGGGACACATGGTCCTTGTGGTTGGGTGGGCAGCTGAGTGGGACTGGGTCAGGATAGTCGCGGTCAGTATCTGATAAAAACTGGGCAATACCGAGTTCTCCTTGGCTAACGTTCCAGATCACTTCTTCTGCAGAATCCACAGAGGAGTATGTGGATTATCTGCCCATCTCCCCGACTCCCGAAAACCCACACGCCCGGATGAATCCACTGAAGTTTTGCTACGATCCCGATCCTTGGATAGATTGGAATAAGAACTCTTACGTAAAGATAAACTCCGTCGGCGAAGTTCGTTTGAACCTCTTAAAACCAGTATATGCGGATAGCAATGGACTGCGACTCCAGTTGCGCAAGGAATCTACAACCAAGGTTCAAAACCGCGTCGCTAGATTGGAGCGTCATGCAGCAGCAGAACGAGAAGCTGCAGAAAAGGCAGTACCGAATCAGATTGCCCGAATGGAGCACGATCTTGCGGATTTCAGCATCGTTGTGAATCCAGCACATGGAAGATTCGAACGGGATGCGATCGAGGCAGTGTGTATCACTGGTGATGGATATATCCATCTATCACCTGAAGATAATGGCGGAGTGATTGAAGTTTAGTTGGGTGATACTCAAACCTGGAGATGGCGAGGCTGAGGAAGAAAGAGCACCTATCGCTTCTCGTGCATGGAGATTGGTAGTAGCGAAACCAGTACTGACTTGGACGTAATCACGCATTTCCGTATCGTGGGCTAAGTGTGTGAGCAGGTCATACTGAGCTTACAAAAGGATAAGCTCACCCGTAGAATGTTGGAATGGCGTTCGTCCTGTTGTAGTACACACGTGGGTGCCGAACCATTGCTGGTGTGTCGGTAGATACATCGGTCCCAGTCTGATCCACAGTTTCTTCAGTCTCTTCATTGGCATCATTATCTTCAGGCGGATCCTGAGCTCGCCACGTCAATGTGACAACGTAGTAATCTAGAGTATCGCCTGGCGCCAGCTCTTCAGGCTCGGTATTTCTCCTTTTCTTGCCCAGGTGTGAGAAACTGGCCGTACTCCCCTGTCGCAATTGCAAACCAGGTTGCGGATCGGGCACATTCAAGCCCTTGAAATGTTTGGACCCCATCCAGGTATCCCTCCGCGTCGATTCTTTATCTAGCACCAACACTAGTCCATCCCCCAGTGGAAATCTCCATGTCCGCGCTTTGTCAACAATGATGTCAAGCTCCTGTCTTTTTGATTGGACCGTCTCCAGTTCCAGCGAAAATTTCTTCAAGCCTCTCATATACACAAATCTCTGCCCCCAGCTGCCAGGCTCAAAAGGCTCCTTCGGACCAACCCATTCCCCAACCCTCGCCCTTCCCTTTCTTTTCGGATCTAGCGCCAACGGGCTGTTCTCGCCCAGAAGGTTGTACCACCAATCTGTATGTCTAATGGTGATCCTTAATCTCGGCGGACATCCATCCGGCCAGCTCTGCGAGTAGGCTAGCCATCGATCTTTCCAGTCCTCCAACCAGAATTGTTGTGTGAAGAGATGGACGTATTGTATGGCATTACGCTGGGACAGCTTCATGCGATTTTCAACTAGGTAGGAGGATGTTTGAGGTGGTACACGGCTGCGTTCGACGCCCCAGATAATATGCTCGTTGTGAACCAGAGGGAGGAGGTCTGTTTCAAGATAGACGCGACGACAGGTAAGGAGGAGCTCTGTGGCTATTTTTCTGGCATGAGTGTAGCCGGGTCGGTACCAGTAGCTGTGTCGTGAGTAAGGTCTGTTTGGATCAGGATAGGCTTCGAGAGCGAACTGGAATATGGCATTGCGGATCTCGGCGGGAAGGAGGGCAAACAGTGGACAGGCGCTTTGAGGATTGATGTATGGGCGGGCAGTGATGACGGACACTGCAGTAGGTTTGGAGGCGTTGCGAATGGCACGTTTCCGCTTGATGTAGTTCAAAGAGAACGGAGATTGGGAGCCTGACATGCTAGAGGTCTTCAAGGGGAATAAAGACAGAAGATGGTGTGCTGTCGCTCAAGATGTTCGACGTATAATGAGAATGGAGGCAGATCCCAATGCGATATGCTTGCCCAGGCCATTGGGGTAGCACGCACCGCACGCTAAGTCAGAATGACGATACACTGCCCAATCGATGCTAGCTTGAGAGCTTAGACCTGGGCATCTGATTCGCTGATCGACATGAGTAAGCAGTCTTTACCGCAATCTGTTCGTACAATTGTAGCGACTGCCCATACTCAGCGTACATATATCAGAAATTCTGAAGATTGGAACTCATAGATAGCTTATCAGTTAGTATCTTCGACTCAAGATAACCTAGATCGGTTTTCTGACAATAGCGCTGTGCGTGTTCAAATGTTCTTGAGTCGCCATTAGATTCACTTAGCATCACTGCATTGATCCCTCGGATGGACGAAAAGTCCATCAACCCAAAATTGGTTTGTGATGCGACCTACCATTTGCAAATCTCAACCTATTTGCACTCTTCAGGAAGTCTGATTGTTTAGGCTGAATGTTTTGGATTCTGGCTACAATCATACGATATAATTGCCGTAAGCCTGTCATCCTGTTCACGAACTACGACGCAGAGACAAGGAATCTTTCCAATGGTGTATGAAATCACGAAGCTGTCCAAAAGTCTACCTCTCCTTTCTGTATTTTACATTTTCTGTTGAAGTACTAGGGGATCGCGTATGCTGAAACTCGCTGTTAATAATAACGTGTATCAGTAGCTCACAACCACGCCCCCATGGCTACGAATGAGGTATAGGAAGACGGAACCCTCTCGAGACATCCAAATATGTCGTTCGCTTCCCTCCACTTACCCATAGATTGACGGCAAACCTTGTGACTCAAAAAAAAACGACGCCAGGGTTACTCCAGTCAACCGTTTATCGTGTCTACCAGCAACGAGCCGCAGCAGAAAGTTGAATTGGCTCCCTCCCAAGCCAAAATCAGTAGGACGATGAAGACGAGGTCGAGCGACTGGACTTCATACTTGAACAAGAAGCAACACTCCATCCCGTTTTCGACCTGGCAGATCTTCCCAATGTGAACGTTGCCTTCATTGTCATCGCTAAGCCATAATAACAGTCCGATTTCAAGATGATGGACGTCACTGATGAAAACACAATATCCGTCATCATCACCCCCGACTTTGCCACGAACAGTAACCTAAAACAAAAGGTCAATACAGCCGCTGCTCTACATTCACGACCCATGCCCTTGCCCGACAGCACTATAAATCAAGTATACGACTTCTTCACACCCCATTCACGACTCACAACTACCAATCTTCTCGGCTCTTTCCGCACTGTCACCTACTCCACCTTCCGGGTTTCCATGCAGAGTACCTCAAATCCAACCCGTGGCAACTCGTTCGCGCTCCCTTCCTCCCAAGGTACCTCAAACATATCTACAGCATCAAGCAGAGCTATCTACATCCGTCCTACAAGCACATCTCGGTAGCAATCTCACAGCCGCGAAGTCTATTACCAACAATCTGAGTAACAGAACATACCTAGCAAGATCCTCAATATCACACGAGAGGCCCCTTGCATTGGGCAACCCTAGTCCCGCTTGCCCGTGCCTGTTCGTGACATTTCATTAGTAATCTATCCCAAGCACAATGACTTATACATCGGGATCGTTCTGGTCGTCTTCATCACCCACGATTTGTGTCATCTACTCCTTCCCCAAATTCAGAACATCCATAATGTACCCAGGTGTCTTGATTATCTACCAATATCTGCAAAGATTTGTAGAGGAGAGGACGCGAGATCATAGAACGTAGCCTCATTGAAGCTATAGAGAATTTCATGATGACAGAATAAAGCAGCTCAATGGTCCAACTTCTCACACTCTAAGCAAATATCGATACTTCACATCACTACTGTAGATCTATAACACCACTCGCCATCAAATCTAATACCAAACTCCATCTACACAACCACCACACCCATAATCCTCCCTCCTCATTCCTCATGGTCCTACAACCCCCTCCCCCCCTCCATCGCAAATTCCAAGCACCCTCCCAAGCCACGCCAAATCCAACCACCTCTACCACCTCACGCCCATCCCCCCCAAATCCTCCAATCCACACCCAATCCCACTACACACTCACCCTTCAAACAAACCCCACGCCCAAACCATATCCTCTCACCATCGTGCCCACCTTTAAGCACAGAAAGCATGGATGATCTACCTATTTGGAGGAGGGAATTTATGATATATCCGACACCAGGCTACCTTAGATACGTGAAAGAACTAATGACAATTGCAATCGGATCAACCAAGTGATCATGCACGTGAACAATGTGCACACGCTGACCTGTTGTATATCCAATCACTAACACCCCTTCATTCTCATCCTTGTGGTCCGTATACCGCAGGGTACCCCATGCAAGGTTCTTGCCCATGGGTGTCTAGCCCTAGCCTTGTCCTTACCCACGTAAGATGATACCTGTGTGGTATAAGGGTACCAGTCGTCGTGACAGCGCTCTCCGCAATCATCAAGACCGACCATCGCCACAGGATCATCATCACTATGAGAAATCATTAATCGTCACCAGTGATAGCCGGTACGATTCTTCAGGTTCTATATAAAAGCAAAATCAATTGGAAGATGTTCAACAAAGCGCTAAGAAAATAAAAATAATAGGACTGTCTGTCATCTACATGCCTCCCGACAGGAAAATCCTCATATTCCTATCCCACTCCCAAGCATCCACACCAACCCAATCTAACCATCCACCCCGTCTTCAAACCCCCAAGCCACATCACCTCCCCCCCACCTCCCCCCCACCCCCACTCACACCCCCTCATTAACACCCCCAAACCCCCTCCTCACCTCCCCCTCCAGCACCCCCGTCGGCGCCACAACCTCAAACACTTCCGGCATCCCATACACAAACGGCAACAAGCGCCTCACAACCTCCACCCCCAAAAACGCCCCATCAGGCGCATACGCCTGCATGACATCGAGCCTAAAATATTCCAGTTCAAGAAAGGCCACACGATCGAATTTGTCCTGCCAGATCTGCTTCAACGCCGACGCTATCATTTTGGATTCGCGTTTGTACTCATCGAAGGTGTCGAAGCTGTGTATCGACTCAGGATGTTCCGCACCATCGGAGCTTGAGGGCAGCCGGGTAGTATGTCCTTGATCTAACGGCCTCGGCAGATCCTCTTTCGAGAAACACAACTCGACCCGCCGAATCTTCAACGCGGCATTATTAGGTACCTGCCTCGAAAACTCACTTGTCGAAATATCATACGGCGGCATCGTCATAAAACGCATAGACTCGTTCGCAGCACCGACTCCCACGATCCAAAGATTTTTCGACCAGTAAACCTGGCTGTATTTGCGATATAGTTGCTTGTCCAGGCACAGAAACATGTTCGTGACTGGGGAATCTGTGTTGGGATGGACGTCTCGAGGGCCAAAGGTATCCTCGAAGAGCATGTCCATGATGATCTTGCATATCTCTGGAGGCATGGTGAGAAATTTGTTCTGGAAAGTTTTCCAGGCTGTGCTTGGATAGACATGGTTCTTGGTGTCAATATCCTGGATCGGGTTACCAGCTGTATGAGACACATTCTCAGCGAGGATATAGCTCTTTCTATTTGAAGCACTGGCTGAAGCATATAGCTTGTCACAGCCTTCCAGGTCGATCCCCACTTCTGGAGGAGGAGACTGCTCGATCTTCCTTTTGGGCATTTCGGTGATCGGCATGGGGCTATAATGTTCAGGTCTAGCACATTCGTGGTATGTAAAGCGTGTTGAACCCGATGCTATTGAGCCTGTGTTGATTTCGGGCGAATTGTCGAGCCCCACAGCTTCAACCACCCATGAGTCCTGCATGTGATGTGCAATACCAGGTCTCTGCATCCGTTCGCGCTGGGACTATGTTATATCCGCTCCGGTTGCATGTGTACTCATGAAGATCACCACAGATGTATACGGATTATTCTTGTTAAAACCGTCTAGTTCATGCCAAGAGCACTAAATCTTCAATCAGCTCGTGGCACCGGTGCTCATTAATCTGCTCACATAGCTCAGGATAGCGAGGATGTTAGATAGTAAGAGATGTCCTCACGCATTGCGGCCGTCGAGAGATGCAGCTGGGGTTGAATTGGTGGAAGAATTGGAAGCGCGAATGCGTATGAGGGAAGCGGGTGGGAATGCGAACCTCTTTATTATGTGAACGTTTGGAGCTATGCAAAGACTAGGTATACATCAACAGAAATTGTGTGCTCATTCGAAATGCTCGCAATCATCGGGTCCTTGAGCTCTGAAATCACATTATAACCGGCGCTACTGCTACTGCCCGTTTGCTGCGCGCTCCGCTCGAGACCTCCTGTCAGACAGTAGCTCCTACTCGGAAGCAAACAGATTTTGCGTCAAGGGTTGGGATCCCATCACGATATCTTCCAAACAGCGACTTAACCTGTGATGCTGGCATTAGCGTAGACAGGGTGCGGCTATACCATTCAGAAACGGGAATATAATCATTGTTCGTTATTGTTCGCAATACGATTGGACAAATCTTTTGCCTGAAACGCTCTATCCACGCGGGTCTGGAATCGCGATGCGTATATGATATCACCGCGGTCCTACCACGTGTTGCACGGATTAATCAGGTCACTCTGGACCATGAGTAGTACGGCGTAAGTCAGTAATTTCGTCCTGTAATGTCAATCGTAGCATATCCAATTAGGCTTGCAGGAGAAGTACCAAATAAATAAGCAAACATTCCAGCAAACCGTTAAGCATCGGCGACAAGCCGAGAAGACAAACAAGCAGATGGACACAAGGAGGTGAGTGAGGCGAAACGCAAGCCTCGAGTTCAGGAGAGCACCGTCAAATTGCCAAACCTTGCATGGAGCTATGTCGCTTGCCGTCTACCGGACCACAGGCCCGTCGGCTAGATGCATGCCTTACTGAATGCCGTTTCTAGGAGCGGAAGAGTGTTGCGGAGGAACTCCGGGAAGCTTTGACCGGTGCGAGAATGCATGGGTTCTGATGATGCCGTTGCATATGCATGCATGACTGATCACATCACACGCATAAGGTAGCCTTGCTCCCACCCACCATAGAAATACTAATTGAAAAAAAGGCCACTCACTTGCCACGAGACATACAGTCAATGATTAATTGACGGGGACGCTGTCAGAGCAGTGGTCTATTACGCAGCAGGAAACACCTTCACAAGACGAACTTCATTGTTCGAAAGCGGTCGCGCACCACTGGAAACCGAGCGCGAGCTGTTAAGACGCGGGAATGTTGCGAGATTTTGCTCACCCTGTAGGCCAGGTGGTTGGTGTTGAGGAAGCCACCAGATGACGGACCGGCTTGGGAGGATCGAAGATCGATTGGTGTACACTACGGAGTGGGGACCAAGGCCGCATGAGCAGCAGACTTATCAGAACAACCACTTGCGGCTCCTTGGATAACGCTTCTACATCTCGGCCATGCACATTCTTTGTTGGTATCGACATTCGGCAAATCGTATTGAATTGCTGAGGACGCCGTGCGCGAAGCTCACATCCGGAGCTAGGAGCTCGACGAATATTGCTTACCAGTCCTGTATGATGATACAACGAAGAGGAATTGCATTTGAGGGGCCTGGATGGCAGTCATGTGAAGCGTCGGCTGGCACGCATCTCAACCCAAATGGAGACGGTCTCTTTAGGAGGGCGGACGGGGTGGTTCCCAGCGCGGCCGCCCAGACGACATGAGAAGGACGCATCTGTCTGCACGATGTATAGACCTGCATGTCGTCCACGACCTGGATCCGCTGTCTGCGGCCCCTTGAAGAGGCGGAAGCCTCACTTGACAGGCTTCTCGTGCGGACTTGCCGACGTAACCCATGTTCATGTTGTACTGCCGTTAAAGGATGCACAAACCCGGGAGGCAGGAGCTTGCAGAGCGCCTGCACAAGAACAACATGTTCGTCAATACGAAGACAGACCCAATGTCTCTAGTTCCTCGACTTAGTGTGGGAATACATGTCGTTTGACTGGACTCGAATGCGACTGCTGAACCCATCTCGCATGAAGAAACCGCTGCAGCACGAACCTAACAGTACCCGATCGATCGTCACCGTTCCCATTCCGCCGTTGCTTCTATGCGGCCGTCAGCACTTGCTTGATAGCAGGCGCAAGATTCCGAGGACGATAAGATAGGGTTGCGAGGGACGGATCCCAAAGTTCCATCGATGCATGGACCATAACTCCAATCTCGATCTATGAACGCCTCCCCCTCGTAAATGTCCTGCGGGGTCTAGGCAATCTACTGGGGGAAGCACGGGCAATCTACGCCGAATAAAGAGAGACAGGGTGGTAGGAGTAAAGGACAGTGAGTCCCCGTGGTGATGTAACGCAACTAATCGACGCATGAAAGCATCATCTGGACACCGAGGGCTCGTTAGAAACTTGGGAGCGCTTATCACTTCCCTCAGTGGCTCTCAAGTGATGGAAGTGGGTCTCGGTGTGGTGGATGTGTGAGCGGAGCAGCGGTACTAATACCCGAAGTATAGTCCAAACAGCAGCTCATGTCTGCAAAGTAGCCAGTCACTGAGGCCCCTGACCATAATTGGCGCCTCGAGATCGACATCATCAAAATGAACGCTCCTGACGGGCCAGAGTCATGTGAAAGCCGGAGGGAGTGGCATGATGCCACGAAGTAAAGTATGACTTCAGCAGTGAATCAATCGCCACGGCTTCGTCTCCGTCCTGCAAGCTATAAGAGTCCATTGATAGCTCAATTGTGTTCCATGGTCATTGGGAAAGCAAGTGATTTCTGATGATCATCGGAAGCATCACGAGAATGGTGGTTGTCAGCTGAAGATCCCCAGCTTAGCCAGCCGTTCGACGTAGAGAAATTCCATGGAAAACCGAGACCGAAGAGTGGAGGAGGCTCCGTTGCGGACGAGGTAGAGTGAAACCTCGACAGGGTGCAGGCCAGATATGCAGGCTAGGCAAGTCAGATCCCTTATGCGAGTCACAACAATCCTCACCATACTGTCCTCCCAAGTCCCTGGAGCTTTAGGCAGAAAGAGTCGTATTGGGCGGGAGGAGGCAGAATGGAGAAAGGAGCTTGGGATGTTGATGACGCTCTATCCTCCGCATTTCTTGCTCTTGGGCTTGGCACCTATAGAATTCGCAATACTCTGAGGCAGAGCGTAGGCATACAGCTATGACAGTCAGAGCTTGCCACCAGAACAGAATTTTGGGTATCATGATCAACATTACGCTTCGTAAAACACTCAGATCACCACTCCAAGCCACTAAAGTTGACTTTGCTGCCTCCCCTCATCCTGCCCACTCCCTTCGCTTCTAACCATCTTGACCCTCCCGCCCACGAATCCCCTCCTGTTTCTGCCCGTCCTCCCCCTTCCCAGCCAATTTAGCTTCAATAACTTCGCCAAATCTTCCATCTTCGCCTGGGCATCATCGCCACTCTGCACCGACGCAAGCACGCTCACACATTGTAGCATCCTGCCTACGGTCTCAGTGACTTGCGAGCCAGATGGTGGGCCTTGGTTGGGACGCATGTTATTGCGCGTGGGTGGCGAGCCGAAAGTGGGAAGTTCTGGGGCAGAGAGGTTGGACGTGGCGCGGCTGCGGCCGCCGTCGCCTATGAGAGTTGAACTTTGGGAGTTGAAGGATGAGACGCCTGGGTCCAAGCTGGCTGCTGTGCCGGGTCGGCCGCCTACAACGCCGTCGAAAGAGTCAACGACAGGACTGACACCTACATTGATGCTGTCCAAGCTCAATCTCGAAAATGTGTTCTTCAGAATTTCGTAGTGCATCAAGACGACATTGTCGCGGTAAGAGATGAGCACAATCCTGCGGACGTCCAACTCATTTCCGAAGGCATTGTCTGTGGAGTCCAGATTGGCTCCCCAAAAGTCGGCGGCTTCTTGGGATGTCATGAGCGATCCATGGCCTTTGAATTCAAGATCGAGCGGGAGAAAGACGGCTTGCGTGTACGGCAGCACAGTGCCGAAGACGAAGAGCCACATGTTGACTAGGTGGGGAACTAGGCCCCTGTCTGGCAAGCCATGGAGAGTCTGGTTCAAGGACGTAAAGCCCGTGTAAAGAAGGTCGCGAAGGTCTTCTGTAATGATGGTGGGTATGCGCTTTACTATGCAGCGCTGGATGTGGATAGTGACTAGCCTATTGAGATCCTCAACGGGTATCCTCAGCTCCTCGCCCTCGAATATGACCAGTAGCTTCGCCTTCAGGAAATCCCACACATCCTCTGGCCGCATGTTGTTCAATCCAAAGCCCGCCAGGGCCGCTAGATTTGTTGGGATATCTGCAGCATACGAGCTTGATGGGCCTCCAAGGACTGAAGATGAAAGCCCCGGTCCTCCACTCAGAGCTCCTCCTGTTGCCCGATCCACCCTGTCAATGTCGGCTTTCTTGGGCGCAAAGGGCGGTGCATATGGTATTGATTTTTCCTCTTTCTTCTTTTCTCGTAACGCTCGACCACCATGGCGAAGATCAAGACCGCTGAACGAGGTCGATGCGGGACTCGGAGGAGCAGGTGCGAATGAGTAGAGAGGAGAGCGCCCATTCGGATCGAGTGGCTTCGAGTTGCTCGACGCTGATGATAAAGGGAGAGCGTGATCATCGACAATTTTGTCCTTCAGTTTGTTCTTCTGTCTTGACAGAAAGTGGTGCTTGTGTGCTTTCTCCTTCTCGTAATTGGTTTGACGGTCCGAGGGCACCAGCGTCGAAGTCGACGCATTGTTTGTAGAATACAAGGACGAAGCACTTGAGTTCAGAGAGTCCGCAAAACTCGTCACAGAAGGATTTACCATGTTCTTTAGGCCACTCTGGCCCGAAGGCCCCACTTTGTTTGGCGATGGTAAAGGCTTCTCCTTGTCCGACTCTTTGCTGGATCCGCTCTTCGGCTTCGAGAATAGCTTCAACTTGGATTTTTCTGTCCTGAGCTTATGCTCCTTTTCCGGCGGCTCAGGATTTGGGAGGTTGGGCGAAACCTGGGCACTTCTTGGGAAGGCAGCATTGGCAGCGGTTGTAGCTGCAGCAGAGTGTCCACCAATTGTACCATTGTAGTGTTGCCGTCCGGGTGTCTGAGGACCGAGAGCCCTTCTGACGTTGTCTGAAGAGACTGTCTGAATTGGCGGAGGTTTCCTTCTGCCAAGGGATGTTCCCGGAGGACTTTGGTGAGGGCTAGGTATAGTGAGCGAACGCTGTCTGCTGTGCAGTTGTGAGACCGTTGTCTGATGTTGCATAGCAGCCTGCGCAGCTATCTGAGAAGCGGTAAGACTGGCCATTAGACTCTGATCTGAGTGCGTAGCTGAAGGTAGGGAAGGTTCGAAGAATCCTTGCGAATGCTGCCGCCTGTGCCCTTGAGCTTGAGGTGCAGCTCGAAGTGGCAGTTCGTTGGAGAGCTGCCGGTTAGACGAGGGTCGAGAGAAGTTGTTTACAGCTGTGGTGCTGCCCGCAGCACTGGATGCAGGATATAGAGGACGAACGAATTGTGACTGCTGCGGGGGTTGGGGAGATTGAGTGTTGCGGGATTGGGCTGTGACCTGAGATGAGCTGGAAGAGTCGCTGTCGGAGGGGTCAGCATTTTGTGAGGAAGTTGGCGAGGTAGGTCGGCGCGGAGAGAAGGCGCCAGGGCGCCGGTACGTTGAGGAGTTCATGCCGCAGCGTACGTGTGTGATGCAAGGGCGCTGGGGCAAGACGATTAATTTTACCACGACAGATTACGTAATCTGCCATCTATAACTTTATGCGAGTCAGGCTAGACTATATGCATCTTTTAGGTGACAAAATTCTTCTTTTGACTTGACGCCGTTGCCACCCCTCTGAGCCTGGATTAATATTCATCTTAGCCGTTGGTACCATCTTCTACATACTGCATTTGAGTACGTCAATCTCCACAGGACTCCAAGAAGGCATTGACCAACAAGCCTCCAACCGTCTATATCATCCAGTGATATCTCCCACCCATGCATCTACTACTGTGAAGCCTCGTGCCTCAATCGCTCTGCCCTTAGACTCGTCGGAGTCACCGGATTATCTTTTGCTAACAACATGCTTAATGCGCTAGGAGCTGGCTTGCCGCAGATTGAAACAAAAACTATTGAAAACAGACCTGTCGCCTCCCGTGACCTTGGTCATGCCCTTGGATCGATTGAGAACAATACCCAAAATCGCTACAACATTTGTGGTGAAAGGATGTTCGCTAGCGGCACCTCCCGGAAAGGAAGCCCAGATGGCAGCAGGAATTATCCTCGATCCTGCTCCTGAGGTCTTGGTGCTGTGTTGTCGGATGCACGCACGCATCGAGAACAGGCCAAACAGCGAGTATCAGACATGTTTAATGTGTGGCCGCTAAGTGGCAGGCTCTGCTGCTATTGGTCCATCTAGCGAGAGCGACGGTGAGGACATCAGCAGCAGGCTCTGTTGATACAACTCCTGCGTCTGAGCGACGCAGTCCCGGGGTCAGTGTAAGCGGACGCCATATACAATACATCATGTTCCAGGGTGGGATTCAGGTCTACTCGTACTCCGTACAGAAACCTTGAGACCACTTAGCAGTAGAAGAGGCTTTTCATGTCGTGACCCAAACCAAACAGCAGGTCGCGCGACATGGACTCGCACGCCTTTCAGTGGATGGGACTACGGATCTATTGTTACTCCTCAGCACGGACCGCCCCATGGAGGAGGACATGGGCTGACTATTACCTAAGACACAATACATTACAGGAAAAGACAATTCCGGTATTTCCATTCCCAGTCTAGCACTTTCATCTCCAAGAGCCAAAGCGAACCCTGGGTCAATGGTCTTGCGAGCCCATTCATCCAACATCTCACTCAGCATTCAATCTAGTCTGCTTCGAAGAAATCAAGGAGCTGATGATAGGCGATCGTGAGATGTAAACCCTGAGCTGTTACATGGATTTTTCGAATCCACGCGAATTCTCGAAACGCAGTAGTGTGAATCTCAAAACTTTGATGTGAATGCTATATGAGCGTTACTTTTTTTGGTACCAGTCGTATCAGCGTATACACAAAACTTGGGTGGCCCGGAGAAGGTCGCGTTCGGCCACCTGAAATATACGTAAATCCGGACATGCTCTCTACCATAGCCTAACATCTATTCTGTACCCAAAGCTCTTTTATATCTCGCATAGCCAGCCCACATAGTACTATCTTACCTTGATCTCGTATAATGCCGCCTCATTGTCATAGCCAGGGTGCCTATGCCTATACTCTCACTCTTCATACAAACCTCCCTCGGCGGCCAGAAATACCTTCTACAAATTCTACAAATGCTATGGCTAGACTAAGCCGGAATGCCTCAGCTCCCTATAGTAGGGCCGGTAGTCCAGCCGCTTGATAGTACCGCTTAGACGCTAAGGCACGTCGCGTACCTTACAATAGATCATAACTGCTTAGCTCTTACTTGACTTCTACGGAACGACGCTAGTGTATCAAGTAAGAACCTAAGTACTTCAACGAACGATTCTAGACCGAATATATCCCATGTCTACTATGGTGTCCACCAAGTTGAATGTTAGCGTGACAGGGATTATATTAGTAAGCGCTCCGCAAAATAATCCCTGTCGCGCTAACATTTAACTACCTGGATACATAGTACTATAGTATCCGGCATGTTAAATATCCCGCCTTGGTAACGCGCTAGTGGAAATACCTCATGTTTTCTAGAACGTTCTATATAATAAAATATACAACTTTATCTTCTCTATATATTCTCCTAAAATAACGTAGTATGGAAGTACTATTAACCTTAAAACGCTTCTAATTAACCCGCGATAAGCGGCTTTAGGTATAGTAGAATTAGCTAAGACGTAGAGAGAATTACTAAACACCTTAGAATTATCCTCCGCTAGGTTAAATATACTACTAGCTATCATCTCACGCCTTAAAACTATAAATTAGGCCTAAAATTAGTTATTAATACGCCCTACTAAACCTACCTAGTCTGTTATATATAAAGCTCTAAAGAAATAAGATAAATGCTATATAAAGAGGTAGTAAATTAACTAGGCTAGTATATATTAAAAAAGTTAATCTAAAGAGCTCTTAAGAAGGAAGGCCTTTCTTAATATATTACCTAGAGAAAACTACTTATTATAAAGGTAAATCGGGTAGTACGTCTTTAATAGGCTAGGGAGTATATTAGCTAGACTAGAGAATAATAGGATATAATTCTCTAGACGGACGAAATATAGGTAACAGCTAATAAATATATATATACGTAGGTTACTAGGGTGGCTAATAAGGAATATAACCTAATATATATTATTAAGAGGCCTTCTTAGAGATAAGGGTAGATGTTTTAGGATTTATTCATAGGTAATATTAAAGGACTATATCTCTTTTAGGAGAAAGACTAGGGAATAATTAATAAAGAGACGTATTTTAAGCGTATTATCCCCCTAATTTATAGGTAGATACGTATAAATCCCTATTTATCTCTAATATAGGATAGTATACTAGGGTATATAGCTACTAATATATTACGGAAGCTTTCTAAGCGTAGTATCTATATTATTAAATAGTATACGTATAGTCCTAATCTAAACCTAATCGAGAAGGTATAGAATATTATAAAGAATTAGATATAGGATAATTACCTTAAAAAGCTTAATTACAACTAGCTACGTAGCGCCGTTAAGGTAGCATAGGCACAGATTTCTAAGTAATTTCTTAGTGATTTAGTAGATTTAATACTAGCAAGATACGAGGCCGTATATAACGCACGTTAGAGTATAACACAATATACTTACCTAGTATATACAGACGAGTATAGTATTACTTAGCAGGCTAAGATACTAAGTAATACTACTACTTAGTAGGCTTAATAGCTAAGTAGACTAAGTAGTACTCTTAGTATAAATCTTATATATCTATATAGGTAACGATGTTTCCCGTAGATAAGAGCTTCGTGCTTAACTTATATTATAATCCTAGATATCTCCTAAGTACTAAATATAATACGTTATATTAGACCTATTTAGATAAAGCCTACTTATCTATATCCTTAATACTCCTCTTTAAGAGAACTAATTATAGGTCTATCCTCCTTAAAGTAAGTAGAACCGTAACACTTTAAGCACCCTTAGGATAAGTACCTTAGGAAGTAAAGACCCCCCCCTAAGTAGTTAGGGTTCACGACGCCTGACTATAGATAGTAAAGACGGACCTAAGGTCGCTAAACCCGACTTATATTACGATAAAAGAGAGAAGCTAGAAGACTAACTTATATAGCTTTAGCTTTACTTCGCCTTTAATAGATTAGCCTTACCGGCTATTTAATAGCCCGCCTTTATTATTACTTATATAAGAGGATAAGTATAGAAGTAGGTTTATCCTTCTCTTAAGAAGTACCTTAAAGATAAAGATAATAAGGATAACTAAAGTATTAAATAGTAGATAGAGAGTTTCATATAATTTCGCGTAGAAATTCAACGAGTTTTTAGTCCCTTAAATAAAAATAAGGTAGTAACACGAGTTATTTAATATCTATCTTAGAAGAAATCTACTACTAAGTATTCTACGTAATTTTAGTAATATATAATAAAGATAGACTAGGATAATAATACTCTAATAATTATATACTACCGCGGATTAAAGTTTAACGTTAAGGAAGAACTTATATAAATTAGAATATAAATCGAGGATCTTAACACTCTTATAGTAGAGGTTATAGAGGTTGATAATAAGCTCTATAAATTAATAATAGAGAAATGACATAATAATAGGACATTTAAGATAAGATAATTAAGAATATTTTCTAATAACAGCTATAATAAGCAATGATTCTAACCCCGCGACCTATATAGCTATATACCTATGGAACTAGACTTCACTTAGAAGCGAGATAAAGGAAAATTCAGGGGTAAGAAGTAGTAAAAAGAAAGGGGTAAGAAAGTAGTAACCTATTATAGCTATAATAAACTGGGCCACTTTACTAGAGATTATAAGATAAAGAATATAGTACTACGTCTATAATTAAATATATTAAGAAGAGTTCTATATATAGAACCTCTTAACGATCTAGAGAAATATAACTCCGATCTACCTCCTAAGTAGATTAAGGTAGGGAGATTAGAGGAAGTTATAAAAGATAGACACTATTTTAATATCATTTAAAAAGTACCTTATTTCATTAGGAATCTATTAAGGGGATAGATGTCACCTTAAGATATTAATAAAAGAATTAAATAGTACCTTATCTAGGAGGGATATAAAGACTTAGAACTTAAAGAGTTTCTATAATATATAATTAATAATATTTAGGATGATATAAAGTAATTATGATAATAGCTCTAAGATATCTAGGATAGAAAGATAGAAAGAAAATCTTTAGATAACGGCGAGGTTCTAGAGTATAGCTTAGAATATAGATAAGGAGATTAAGAGAGCTTAGAAGAAGAAGTACCACGTTATAAATTAGACGCAGGGATCCTAAATAACTCTTAACCTTATACTACTATATTATAAGGATTAAGTAAAGGAAAGGACTCTAAGAAAATATAAAATAATAAGCTTTATATTAAGGACTATTAATTTAACTTAATATACCCGTAGTACGGCGTTATATACTAGACGGCCTATATAGACGAGTATTATAGATACTATTAGCTAGCTTAAAGGGAGATTAGTAGGGATATAGTTAAGATAATATATAGGAATATATAATAGGAAAACTACTATAATAATAGTTATAACTAGTATCTAGTTAATAAACGTAGGAACCTATAATTCCTAGGATTATCTAGAGGATAGCATGATAGTATTTAAGGTTAGTTAAAGTAATATCTAGATATAACAGATTATCATTTAATAGAATAATATACTTATAGATATAATAGGTATAGAAAATATATATGCTAAAAGATATAAAGCGGTTTTCTTCCTAAATAAGGAAAAGAGTAATCTCTTATATTATAAGGAGATATAGGCAGATTAATATACTAATCCTAAGATAGTTCTTATATACTACTTAATATAATATATATATGAATATACCAGTATTAATTAATAGTTAACAAATTATTATAATAATAGATTCTGAAGTAACTAGGAATTTTATCTCTCGAGATTTAGTATAGTTAGTAGGCCTACTAACTTGAAAGAAGAAAGACTAGTATAACTTATAAATAGCCGACGGGTTAACGCTATTAATAAGAAGAATAGACAAGGAAATACACTTATTATATATAATAATTTAACGCTATTATAAGGAACTAACCTTTAATATTATTAGGATAGCTATTTATTATATCATTTTAAGAATGCCTTAATTAAAGAAATATAACCTAGTAATTAATTAAAAGAAAGGAGTACTTATATTAATAAATATTAGAGATATTACTAGTATATAACCTATACGCCGATAGTAGATAACGGTAGATAAGAAATAGAATTAAAGATTAATTAAAGCTTATATTACTTTAGTTTTAAATAAGGATAACCTTATATAAGGATCTAACTTAGTATATACTAGTAAGGGTTAGTAGGGTAAATAAGCTAGAGTTAATAAAGGAAAAGATAAACCTCCTAATATCCCTTTAAAGTATAGAAAGTACGTAGCTCTATTTAAGGAAGAGTTAATAATAAAAGTATTACCTAGATACTAACCTTAGGATTATAAGATTAAACTTAAACTAGGAAAGGCCCTAATATTTAGACTAATCTATATACTTTTAGAAAAGGAACTTAGTATATTTCAGGAGTATATTAACGAGAACCTTAAAAAAGGATTAATTTAAGAATCTAAATTACTAGTAAGATACCTAATCCTCTTTATATTAAATAGGGATAGAAAGCTTAGGCTATATATTAACTATTAAAAGTTAAACGATATTACTATTAAGAACTAATATCCCTTACTAAATATTAATAAGCTATAGGATAGACTCTCTAGGATAAAGATATTTATGAAGCTTAACTTATAAGGAGCTTATAACTTAATTAGGATAAAAGAAGGTAAAGAATAAAAGACTATATTCAGGACTTATTATAAATATTATAAGTACCTAGTTATATTATTTAGACTTACTAATGTATTAGTAACCTACTAAGTACTTATTAATAATATAGTTTAAGCTTAGCTAGATTATTTAATAATAGTTTACCTTAATAATATATTAATTTATTCTAAGAATAAGGAAGAGTATATTACGTATATATAAGACGTTCTTTTATACTTATCACAGGCGGGACTTCTCCTTAAACTAGAGAAGTGCGAATTTTATAAGGAAGCGGTAGAATTCCTAGGATTTATAATAAGTATTACAGGTATTTAGATAAGTCCTAAGAAGGTTTAGGTAATATCAGAATAGCTTATACCGTATAATATTAAATTAATTTAGAGTTTCTTAGGATTTACTAACTTTAATTAGCGATTTATTAAAGGGTATTTAAAGAAGGTACTCCCACTTATAGATATTATAAAGAAAGAAACTAGATTTTAATAAGGACTAGCCTAGAAGTAATTATTCAAGATGCTTAAATAAGCTTATATAGATCTACTAGTACTTTATACCTTTTAAGCTAATAAACTAGCATATATTGAAATAGATACCTTAGACCTTATAATTAGCGCCTGTTTATATTAATAATAAGATAATAGATAGTACCCTATAGCCTATTATTCCTGTAAGATATTAGGAGTAAAATAGAACTATAATATCTATAATAAGGAACTACTTATAATAGTATATATACTTTAGAATTAAAGGGTATACGTAGAAAGTTATTTAGAACTTACTATTTTTATAGATTATAAGAACCTCCTTAACTTCATAATAATAAAGGAGTTAAACCGGAGATAGATCCATTAATTAGAATTATTAAGATAGTATAAATTTAAGATAATATATACCCCTGGAAAGGATAATAGCTAAGTAGATACCTTAAGTAGGCGAGTTAACTATATAGAATCTAAGGATATTATAGAGAAACCAATTCTTAAATAAAAAAAGGACGGATCGCTAGTATTAATACGGACTTTAGTAGCTACTATGCGAGTTATAATCTAGGATATATTTATAACCTTAAGGGAAGGCTATATTAATAATAATCTAGTTATAACGCTATAAAGTTAGTAACTAGGATAAGAACTACTTTAATATAGGGGAAGGATATACTTACTTAAGAAGTATACTAAAGAGGTAATTAGGGATTATTATAATAACCCTATAATTAGGTATCTAGGAGTATCTAAAATAGTAGAACTCCTTTAACAAACATACGCGATGCTATGAATACGTACGTACGTTAAGAAATATATTAAAGAATATATTTATTATTAATAGAATAAGTCTATACGCTATACTAAATACGGGTAAATATAGTTTACACCGGTTCTAGATATATTATAGAAGGATATTATAATAGACTTTATTATTAAGTTATTAAAATCAAGGGATCTAATTATAAAGGATGTTTTTAACTTAATTATAATAATTATTAATAAGTTAATAAAGTACGCTATTATAATTCCTTATAAAGAAACTTATAAAGTATATTAACTAGGATATATACTCCTTAATAGATTAATAAGGGATTATAGTATACCTAAATCTATTATATTAGATAGAGATAGACTCTTTATATCTTATTATTAAAAGACTCTAATCGCTATAATTAGAACTAAGTTATGAATATTAACCGCCTACTACCTAGAGACGGATAGTTAGATAGAATATATAAACTAGATAATAGAAGTATACCTAAGATACTATATTAATTATAAATAAAATAACTAGGTCTTATTACTCCTAATAATATAGTTAGTATTTAATAATAAAAGATTGGATACTATATAGCTATCACTATTCTTTATAAATTATAGAT
>JAABUL010003056.1_pt1 | contig 25818 bp, 20 predicted proteins | sample 5559151 | NCBI WGS metagenome assembly JAABUL01 (sample SAMN10711876, study PRJNA513368) | rock metagenome | isolation source: Antarctica rocks | place: Antarctica: Victoria Land, Pudding Butte sud | reverse complement strand
ATCTTATAATATTATACTCTATAAATACTCTATATAAACTTTTAATAGATTCAGACTATTTTAAATACTACTAGAGTACTTAATAGATAAAGTAAAAGACTTCTTAATAACTTAACGAGTTCTCTATAGTTTTTTACTAAAAATAGCTCGTTAAAAACCCCTAAGCGAGCTCTTTTTAAATATATTATTACCTAAAAATTATAGCTATTATATATCATTAGGAACGAGCGAGAACAATTAAGCTATTACTAGCCGCAGATCTCCCGGTAATAGCGGAACATCAAAAAATTCCTTAACTTATAAAAATTCTAGAAAATCGAGACTATATCCTGTTAGGAAGTTTAAACCATCATTTTAAAGAGATTAGTAAGCGGTTGAAAACGTACTTACTACTTTCTAAAACGGACTAATAATGACCTTGAAGTCATTTACCTAAAGATTTTCAAATGACTTCGAACTAAATCCTTAGTAGTCGGCAAATGACTTGTACCTACAAGTTATTTGTCTCTAGATGATAGGTTATAATAGAGGACTTTTAAGCTAATTAATAAGTATAGATAAGAATAGGAGATCTTTAAGATTTAAATATCTAGATATTCTATTATAGTAAAAAGATAGAATTAGAAGTTATAACTTAATATTAGGCTTATTAATCCTAAATTTTAATAGGGGTTATAAAGAAATACTATAAGTTAAGGTAGTATATTTTAAGGTATAAATAATAATAAGGTTATATAATAGTATTATTATATATCCTTTAAAATTAAATATATTTAAAGGGTAAAATAGCCTATTTATATATCCTTATTAAGTAGTAGATTAATAGCTATAATAGTTATTAAAAGTTAAAGGCTAAAATCCTTATAATTAATACTTAATTATTAATAAATATTTAATAATTTTATATAAATCTAATAACTTAAAATAACTTAAAATAATTATTTATAATATCTTTTATAAATATAATATCTTTTTTATTATAATCTAGTATTAATCTAGGTTAATTATTACTTAATTAAAGTAATATACTTATAATTATTATTCTACTTTACTATCTTCTTAATTACTATTTATTAAGTAAATATAACTATAATATAAATATATATTAATAGGATTATTAATAAGAAGGCGCGTACTTTTACTATCTTTTTAACTATTTATAAGTATATCTTATTAGATTTTAAGATCCTTAATAATAAAGAGGATATATATATTAGACTTTAAAATTAAACTTATACTTAAGACTTTACTATTATTATAACTTATAATAAGTATAAGATATATAAATAATATTTATTTATATATACTTAATATAATAAAAAGACTTATAATATATATAAGAATTTAAAGACTTATAAAAGATCTAATACTTATATAAATTAAAATAATTATTTATATAAAATAAAATTTTAATATTATAAAATAGATAAAAAAAATAGAGGATTATAATTATAAATAGCTACTATAATTATACTCTACTTAATAATTCTTTTATCCTTCTTAAATATTATATATATAACGTAAATTATAATATTATAAAGTATATAACTTAGAATCTTAAAGTAATAAACTTATCTTTTAATAAAGCTAAAAGGATAATAAGATTAAAAGGGTTAAGTCTTTTATAAAACGAGTATTATAACCTTATTATTAAGGATTATAAATAAGATATATAAAAAAGCTTTATTATATACTTTAAATACTAGAGAATTAGGAGTTTCCTATATATATTAAAAAGAAGTATATTATAAAAGATAATATTTATAAATTATAATAAGTTAAGTTTTTCTTTTTTATAAATCCTATATAAATTACTATTATAAGATAATTTATTAATTATTTTATTATTATCATAAATATTATATTTAATATAATTAAGAATAGTCTACCTTTATTAATCTTAATATATATAATAAATATACTTAAGTTAATATTTATTACTTATTACTTTATTAAGTTAAAGTTTATAAAAGCTTTTTCATTTATAAATATATATATAAGGGAGTTATTTTTTTATAATTTTAGGATTAAGGTTAGGAGTTTCTTATTTAACTATATTTATATAGTACTAGTTAAGGGTAGTTAACTATACTTTAATAATAGTTAGTAAAGGATATATAATCTAACCTACTTTATATATAATATAATCTACGTAGTTATAAATTCCTTTTACTTATAAACTTATAGTATTACCTTATAATAACTCTTATTTATAATTCTTAATTAAGTAAGTTTACCTATTATATTTTAAGCTACTATCTATTATTAATAAATATATATTATCTAATAGAATTTGATTTTAATTAAGTTTTTATCTTAATAAATTTAACCTTCTCTTTATTTCTTAATTAAATCCTTTATTAATCTATCTTAATCCTTATTTAGAATTAAATTCTATAATATCGCTTAGATAATTATTTAAAGCTTTATCCTTCCTTTCTTATTCTTTTTATTATATAGTTTATCTAGTTTTATTAAGAGTCAAAGTTTAATCTTATTATTAGGAGTATATAACCCGCTATTTTATATATATAGGATTCTTTCTTATTATCTAATATAATTATTCCTTTTAAGTATATTTATTAAAGGCGTAATAATAATCCTTTTAAAATAGCTTATAAGATTAGGATTCTAAATTTTCTAATTATAAAAAGAAGTAGTTTAGGATAGAAAACTAAATTAGTATATATTTTAATTAGTCCGGAGGTTAAAGCTTAGTAGGATTTCCTTAGGAAACTACTAAGTTTTAGCTTAGGCAATTACTTTAGAGTTTATATATAAATATTACTCTATATAAGATACTTTAAGTATATGAACTTTATAGTTAATTAATAGGAGTAGATTACTATTGAAATTAGAAAGATCTATACAGTATTAATATCGCCGTTATTAGTAGAAGTTACTATATAGTTAGTTATAAGGAATGTAGTAGTACTACGCCTATATTACTAATATACTACGTATAGCTACTACTCCTATAAATATCCCCTAGGTTAAACCTAGCCTTATCTTATCCTTATAACCTAATTACTAAGTTTAAAGAGTTCTATATAGTCTTAACTTAGTTCTCCTAAAGGGGCGTTTATATATAGCTAATATAGCTAGTTATAGGTAAGGCTTAATTAATATAACTATAGTTTCTCGCGACTATATATAATTACTACTCCCTTAAATGTATAACGGCGTAATTATTAACCTTAGCTAGCTTCCTTATAAGATACTAACTATTAAGACTTAGAAGTTATATATAATCTAGACTTAATTATCTATAAGAGAAGTTTCTATATAATAGGTATCCTATCCTACTTATTAATAGGATATTATATATAGCTACTACCCCCTTAAAGATATATTAAGTATATTAATATTAGTTATCTTCCTAATTAAATACTATCCTATTATATTAAGACTTTATATAGTTACTACTCCCTTTAATATATCTTAGGAATATACTAGCCCTTTCCTTCTTTTAGGCTAGATTAATATTAACCTTATAAAGTTATATATAATTGTACCTTTATTATTATTATAGTACTACGACTCTATCCTTTAAAGATTATATATAGTTACTACGCCCTCTAAGATATATTAAGTCTTCTTAATTATAAAAAGATATAACCCCGCCTTATAAAGACTATATATAGTTATTACTTCCTTAAATAATTAAGTATTTTAACTCTACCCCTTTACTTATAATAAGATTCCTATTTAGTTATAATTATTTAAGGTATATTATTAAGAGGTATTTATATATAGTTAGCGACTGATAATATATTAGAGACCTAAAAGACTTAAACTTAGAGGCGGAGATTATAAAAATTAATCCTTTAGTCTTATATATAGATATATATTAAAATAAGCTCTATCCTCTTATTAACTAGGTAGCTTAGTAGTAGAGTATTAAAATAGGCTAATTAGGAAGCCTAACTAGCCTATATTAAAAGGATAAGGAGTAAATAGGTTATAAGGCCTCTTTATTAGACTTAGTTAAAGATATTAGTCTAAATCTAATCTTAATTCAATTAAATCCTTTTTTTTACTATTATTAGAGTAAGTCCTTATATAGTTAGTTATAAGATAGGCTTAATTAATAATCTGGTCTTAATAGCCAAACCTGAGTCGCAATCGGTGCTCACCGAGTGTCTTCCAAAAACGAACATGAGACAAAATTCAACCCATCAACTCATCTCCAGCTGCCACGTATCGGGCTCTCCTTGGATTGGTGCGCACCTAAGAAACATTGGCGTTTCATCCCGCAGCGCGTAGATATCATCGTCCACGACCGGCACCGTCCCAATCGGTGTGCGAATGACCACCCGCGTTATTCTGCTCCCTTCGTCGGCATTGAGTCCATACTTCTCTGCCATACGCCTGATGAACTCCTGTACTGTACGTTCGCGAAGATACAGTGCTCGGTGGTAGGGTTCATAGTCTGGAATCCGGACATAAAGACACAGTACTGCAGTCGCGGAATCAGCCATTACTGGTCAAATCTTCACCGGCGTCCATAATCGAAATTCCGAACGAGACAACAGGCACATACCTGGTCTGGGGCTCGAAGATGGGGTTCGCGGCCCTCGATAAGAGCGGTCGACATCCAGCGCTCTTATCCATGGTGCTGGCTGGTTGTTCAGGATATGATTTTGCGAGGCTCCTGGTTGAACAAGTGTGACGTTCGGGCTCGCTGGCTGGGAACTTTGTTCTTGTTGCACTGTGCCAACATCGCTCGGAGCAACAACGAATGGTGTCATTGACCTTGTTGAAAAAGTTGGCTCAAAGGGGGATGGCGGCGGATGTACTTGAGCAGAGTAGTATTCAAACGGTGCTGTAGGGCTCATCATCGCATTCATCGCCACGGTTGCTGGTTGCCTCGGGCTGTATGGAGATTCTTGATTCATTGGCGCCTGATTCCTCCTGGATCAAGCGTGAGTACATAATCTCGTTTCTGAGTAACCAATCCGTACCACATAGATGACAAGCCGGCTTGGTCCATGCCCAAGAGGCTTGGGGTTGTCATGGGATCCTGTTGTCGAGGTGGGTCGTCTAAGTCGTATCTGGAGGAGTCCAACAAGCGTTCAGGGCGGGTACTCCCAGCACTTGCGAGTAAACGCCCTTCTGACTCGTCTGAACTGGACGACCGGTCTCCGCTATAAATGATCAACGTGGGTCAGAACGATTTCCCTTGGCGTCTACTTACGGACGTTGAGACATGCCAAGTACCTATTGTAGATGTGCGAAGTCTCGAGAGGGGAGTCGTGCTTTGTAGGGAAGTGACAACACATAGAGGCATTCAATCGATAGTCAAACATCCTTCGAACAAACCATCATATCAGATCCCGCCATAGGGTTGCATTCTAGATAAAGCTCGTGTGGGTCGACCCATGCCGCAAAATGTCCCATCATCAGAGCCGATTGTGGAGTTGCGGATGCCACGGGCCATCCCAAAGAAGTCCTTGAATTCGATATCTGCTCATTGAAGTTAGTGGGCCTCAAATGATAGGAAGGAAGAAAGTCTGGATCGTTCCGGAGGCACGTTGTTGGCCTGCGGCTGACGGTCCGCATTCGTCATGTTGTCCTAGCACCAACGGCAGAGTCGTGATATTTGTTGTAGGTATCAAGGTACACCTCCGTTTACGACGTTTGAAGTATTTGCTTTCAGCTCTTGATGTTGTTCTTCTGCAGCTAGGGTCTCTCCTCGTACTTCTTTCCGCAGAAAGCGAGCAGCTGAAGATGCCAACTTTCCGGCCCGAATTGCGCGTTCTTCGCGCTCGTTTGGGAAACTCCAGCCACACTTGCACTAGGAGCGCGTCTCCATGAGGCGAATCGTCAAAGGTTGCCTCAAATAATGCTGTGTGTTGCAGTTCCAGCTGTGGCACAGTCTCCCGGAGCACTAGTACAGTCCCCTGAGAGGAAGTTTAGCCGTGCACCAGCAAACTCAATTCCTCAGCCACCGCCTCAGCCTCCATTTCCCCAAATCCTCCTGCACCCCTTTTAAGGTTAGGTAAATACTCAAACGTTATGGGGCTCTGGAACAACGTTCTACGGACTGACTGGACTGGACAGACTCAGTACTATATGGTCTTGAGTGGGCCAACCCACCAGGAGACCGAAGAGATACTCGCTACTAACGGACATTTATTGCCGATCCTTGGTCGACGCTTTCGACCATGTGTATCCCCTTATCGTTTCATATCACAACTGAGCATCTGATAGTCCAGAAACGGATGGGGCCCCAGGCATAGCGTCAGACAAAGTAGATTTTCTCGTGAAGTGCCGGGACATGGGTGGGATTAGATTGAAACAAGATTCTATCTACTCCGTAGCTCTCAAGGATCCTGATAGCAGAATAATAGCAGCAGTTGTGTATGGGTGGAGCATAATGCAAATAAGACAGTGCCATCTTCGAGACCAGTGGGGACGACTATATGCCTGTGCCAACTCACGCAAAGATATAGATCTAATGGCACTGATCACAATACGATGACCTTGAATACTCACTTGTCCCCCTTGACAACTTTAATCTCGATATTTTTCCCGAGCTCCTACCCTCTCACTCTAGCGATATACTGAAACTTGAGCTAAGTCGCCCCCCTTGCAGTGTTCTCATTATCTCGTATGGACTTCGACGCTGTTTCGCACGCTCACGAGCTGCACTGCGACCCCATTTGAAAACAAGGACACAACTTTCGATAAGGCAGGGTCAGGCCACCATCAAACTCGAGTAGATTCTCGCCTTGGTTCGGCACTAGCAAGCAGTGGCGAGATTTCGGCTAGCAACCGAACGTCTCCACTACAAAGGCAGGTGTGCATTCGCCTCCCGGCCACTAAGCCCGGATCTATGCGACCAGCCCGCATCGCACTCTGCAGTCGTCATGTATTCTTCCTTTAAAGGCTGCTCCACCTACTTGGTGCCACCCCTTGTATCTTTATGTCTCCAGTATCGTGCGCCTTGCCCGACGTCTGATATCCAGCGTTCACCTTCGGCGACCCTCACGATGACGTGACACGGCGATCTTCGGATTTGCACGAACGCGACGCCGTCCAGACAGGCACGAGGGGCTGCTGCGTCCAAACTGAGAGGGAAACAATGGGAATATCCTAGCGGAGCATGACGGTGAACACTTTGCTGGCCGGCCAGTTACCATAGCTCCCATGAAGAGTCACGAGGAGAGTACATTGCTGAACGTTTCCTCCTCTGGTCTCGCCTCCGAACATACCAAGAAGTATAGCTCCCCAGCGGCGAGATATCCCGAGAACCTCTCTTCTCCTAGATACCCCTGACACTTCAGGTTCCGTCTCATCATTACTCTTTCTCGTTTGCAGCCACGCTTGAAGCGCTGAGCTGGAAAGACTCCGTATAGGGTCCTACTCTTGAAGGCTACCAAGAGCCAATATTATCTCGGAAGGTCGACTGAGCATGGAAGTTCCTGGTTCCTTCATCGCCCAAGCAGTTACTTGCAGCTCCTATGTGTACCAGACAGGACCTGACGTGTCCCATCCGTCGATGTTATTCCACCCCTTCGTGGCCGGACCCAGGCTCCATTGTTTCCCGATCCATAGTCATCGCTCGTGCCAATCCGCAACTGTATTGCCAAAGACGTTCTCCAGCTCTTGCCCTTGGCTACCTCGATCCCTTGGTATATTTGCGAGTCAGTCAGCCGTGACCAGCGCCGTTGGCGCTTCTTTTACAGCAACGCTCGCGAATAGCGACGGTGGGAACCGAAAGGAGTCGATGAAACGCCATCCGAGTACATGTGATTGGGACATACAGAATCCGGACTTTCATGGAGGGCGTTCAATGTCTCAAATCGAGCGGGTCGACAGAAGGGTGGAGGGAGGGGGCAGCCCAATGGCAAGTGTCGGAGTCGAGTATGCTGGATCTGCAGCTGAGTTCTTATTGTACTAAGAGTGAGAATGTCAGCAGTAATGAAGTCAATAGAGAAAGCTGCTGACGCGGGCAAGACTCTGCCGCTTTCGCCCGGCCAATGGGCAAATGGGGAGAGGAGGACAGCCAGGAACAGGGTGCCTCGAATTGAAGTCTGCCCAGGACTCTGAGAATCCGTGCTCCAGGGTTCAGCCATTCATGACTGTACTGTTGCTCTCTTGGACGCGCCAAAAGATGTTTTGAGACCTCGAACGCCAAGCCTTGAGCCCGAAGTTTAGCCAACCCTAACCCTGAGCCTGCCGTGGCTGCGAAAACGCACCAAAATTGGACATAGACGAGCAAGAATCCTTCATGAAGATGCTTTAGCCATTTTGACTAGGCCTAACTTCAGCGATCCAGAGCTGGGAGCAAGTTTGTGGATAAATTATAGCTAGTCTGAGGAGTGATCGTTCGAGAAATCCATCCTTACCACGTTGTCGAATGATGGTAGCTAATCACTCCCCAATCAACAGACTTATAATGTATCAGTCGCTATTGTGTTTGATTGTGGCTTGAATCTCTGAGGTATTCCACTGTAGATTTTCCCAATGTTGCGGTGAGCCAGCGCACATCACCAGTCCTCGCGCTAAGAGCTAACAAAAACAAGGCAAAGAGCAAGCTCCTCTGTTACTTTCCCATGGGACTACAGTTGTCTCTTGCACAACGCAACGCACCCACGGCTGGCACTGGGCGTGAAGCTTGCTATTAGCATTCCAACGATCAGTATCTGCCCTTTGCCCAACACGTCCGCACCTTTCCTTTAGTCGGTCGAACTCTTCTTTCACTCCACCCAAGACTCAATTTCCCCGTCCAAACTCCAAGGCATCAAAAGCGTTGTTCCTCAACTTCGCCAGTAGACGAGTGGTAGATGATCGCTTGTTGTTAGTGGTTGTGTACCACACCTCTTATCAGCTCGTCGAGATAATTCCGTTCGGTACGAGGCTCACTGATTGTCATTTGGTTTATGGAGAGAACCCCGTACCCTCCTTTTCTCTCCATAGACAGACGATAAGTGGTACCGGCAATCTAAAATGTGTGATGCAAGCTGGCGAGCAAACAAAGGTATGTATGATAAAGGTCAGGGAGACAAGAACGTCAAATTTTGCGGGTAGATTCCAGAGTTGAATTGTGCATCAAATCAACAAACGGCCGTTTCTTCTTCTTCTAGGACGCTATGGGATACGTCTGTCTGATTTCTGAATTTGTCGTTCCGTCGAAACAAAGGGGATAGAGTGGATCGGTGCTGACTAGAGGATGATAGGGTGTCTTCTGTGAGATAAAACCGGTCGCTATTGGTGGACCTTAATCTTCGTGTAAAGACGAGAGCCACGTGAGATTGTCCTATCTGTTTGTTAGCTACAATTACGGCTCGTGTATTCAAAACAAGAGTCATCCTACCCTCCGCTAAGAAAGAAGCAATTGGAATGCTCGGTAGCCTGTGGAAAAATGGGACAATGTATCGACGGAGTTTAAAGCGCTTCCACAGCTCGAAAGAGGTACGGAACAAGAGGGAATTTGCTTGATAGAACACTGGTAAAATCAAGAATCATGATACGGAGACAGCTATCCTTTGCTCAATCGAAATTTGAGGTATATCTCCTGACCAGTCTTCAGATTAATGCCAACGCCCTAAAGAAGACAGCCAAAATGTCAGCAGCTCTACAATCCATAGTTGCACGTAGCAAACGGTCAGAGTATATATTTGTCCCCCACAGCCCATTCGTCTTATCTGGCCGTAAGCATCTCAGAACTTACCTCCCACAGTCCTGCCAAACCCAAATCCGATGTAGTCATCAAAGCCTGAGCCAAAGACGCCAAATCATTCCAGGGTATATCCTTGACGCTCGCGACAAGCAATTCAAATGATCCATAATAGGCAGCCATGGCAGTCGTTGTAGGCCCAGACACGCCCGCTTCATTGATCGCTTCGTCAAATATGTCTTCGAGTATTTCTTCGCTGGCTATGACAGCCTTGTAGGTATCGACCATCATGGTGAGGCTCCTGTAGATGATCTGCCATTTCACTTTGTCTACGAATTTGGTCTCGACACGAGAAAATAGCAGTGACGACGACGACGACAACGATGACGGTGTTGCTAAGGAACGGGAAGGGCGGTGCTGCTGCCCAGCACGAGAGATGACGCCGTTTGTGGGATGATCGATCAGTGGGATGGCAAAGCTGGTAGAACAGAATGAGATGATGAAGAGCAACGCTGAAAGTCTGAATGAGAAGTACATGAAAGAAACAGAGCGTGGAACCGCTCATTCTCCAGAGCGATAAGAACTATTTGACTCTGCAAAGCAGGAACAGTGTCTGGGTATCCTTTTGAGCTTGTTATTACGACAAGCGCATATACGTTTCGTGATACATTCCGGCCGTAGATGATACCGTCCTGATACGTCGCGCAGAGCCGAAACGAGCGGGATGTTTTATCAACACGGAAGATACCTGCCCAGCCGCTACAAGGGTGTCGGAGACACGGCGTGGGTTAACCCAGTGTGGACGGTGAAGTATTGCCCCATCTCTCCTGCAAAGTACATCGAATCATGGAGCCTTCACGGCTCAAATCACCTCTGGACAAGTGCTGGGTGAGGTAGAAGGGTCTTTGTCCCAACGGCCCAGTACCATTGCTACAGGTATTTTCTAACAGGAGTTTCAAGTGGGACTTGATCGGAACATGCCACGTGTAGAGATATTACGCTAGGAAGCAGAGTCGGGCCGCTGTGCCAAGGCGTGGGGGCTGTGCCCGTATCCTGTTTCACAAATCATGCACCGTCACGATGCTTGAGACCATCGTAGAAAGATATAATTGACTGTTTAGAAGGGCGCTGCTGGCTACGTACCATCTTGTATGCAAGGTGTTGAGTAGCTGGAGAAAAGTTCTGAAAAGAGAAGAGTCTTCCCTAAGTTTCTTCTCATCACTGCTCATCAATAAACGCTCGAAATGGACTACAGCGATTTCATTGATCCTACATATCGAACTGGCCCGACCTTCTAGCATCGAAATCGTGGATCTCTCGGACTCCCGATCCACCCTCATCATCGCTAATTTCACTATCTGTCTCCACTACAGTATGATAAGACTCTTTGTATTTCTTGGCTCGAAATAATGGAGCAGGGCGCTGCTTTTGCTCTGCACGCTGCTGCTTCAGCAATCTCTCAATATTCTCTTCCAGATCCGGGATAGCATAGTTTGAAATATCAGATACGATATCAAGATGCTTGGATTTCTCGGCTTCCTCTTTCCTTTTGATGAGCTTTTCAAGTTTCAGGCGTGCTTCATGGAGCTCATCGTCCGTCCTAGTTGGAGGGACATCGGGCTTGGCTGGACTTGGATGGGCTGCTTTTGCGGTGTCTGCAGTACTAGAAGCGGGTTGCGCTCGAGGGAGCGTAAATCTTACTTCTGGGCGGGTTGTTCCGGTTGGTTCTTGTTCCTGGCGATCGACCCTAATGGGTGGTTGAATTATGATTTGCCTCGGACGGTGTCTTACAGATGAGCGTTGGCGAGCGCGTGGATGCGGTAGGGGAGCTTGGGATGGAGCACCGTCGTCTTGCAATCCATTTTCATATTCAGTAAATGGCTGGTACCCAGTATCTCCGCCACACGGGGGATTACTCGGATCCCAAGATCGAGGTATCCCTGGAGGATATTCGGATACCATAGGAGGGTTTCGATACATTTGTGGCCTAGAGCTAATGGCATCAATAGCTTCACCCCAGCCTTTTTCCTTGATAATTTTTTTCGAACGCTCTTTCGAATGTCTATCAAGGGCCTGGTATGAAAGTTTGACAAGCTCTTCAATGTCTCTCTTTTCAAGGCAAAGTCAGCTGGTGAGCCCGAGTCGTTAATTGGGAATCTCTCACATACTAGCTCAAGATCACCTGAGATCGAAAAGTTACCTGTTTCTGTTTCAATGTACGAGTATCCGAGGAGATCCAGAGCCTCTTTCCGAATCAAACCTCTACCTAGCTCAGTGTCCAGAGGCTTCCGATCGTATCCTATCGCCATGGAAGAGGGCACGAATTTGCATGTGTAGATAGGGTACTGATCAACATAATGTGTTTGCCTGAATTGGTTGCTCTTTGTGTAATATATCCCGCCCCTCGTCGACCGTAATGCGGCCAGAATCTCATCCCCAAGTTGTCTTTCTGGTCGTTGAGAATAGTGATGAGATGGCTTCCAGAAATTTTTCCGGCGTGGACCAGAAACTATATAAGGGGTCCATGCTGGAGCTGGTGGCATATTATCATCTTCGAAATGAGGAGAATATTCATACGATCTTGGGTAATTTGTTGGACCAAACTCGTCTTCGTCAGACTCGGCTCCTGGCGATGTCGACCGTCTGTAGGTATTAATCTGAGGCTCTGACTTTCTACGCTTAACGGCCCGCTCACTGAAGAAACAATGTCAGCAACTACGAGAAGAAAGGGTGGCCCTCCTACTAACACTTCGTCTTTTTCTCGAACAGCTTCCTCATCTAGGATGTTTGAAACAGGTGCAGAACCCAAGGTAGTCCATTTATCCAGTAGTAAGCGCACACTATCTGTCGCTCCTCGTGTTGCAGACTTTGTGTCACTCTCTCGACCCTGCGTGCCCGGGAGGAGGCGATCGGAACGAATCCCGTTGGAAAGCCTCGGTCTGTATGGAACCATTTGAAGGAGAAGATTCGATTCGCGATGCACGATAGGATCAGAAGCATCATCACAAGATGGTCGCGGTTGGTAAGAAGACTTGGAAATTGATCCTTCCGTATTTGAAGCATCGCCCGCTGGTCTAGTACCGTCTTGATCATGCTGATCTTTCGACTTTGTACTATGATCATCATCATCAGCCCCGTCATCAGAATTTGAGTCTTCGTTCTCGAGCTTGGAAGCCCTTGAAGTAGGCGATGGAGACCGCGTTGGAGGCTCGTGGGCATTAGATCCGCCTGTTGTATCTGGTGGAAATGTGCTACCGTCGCCAGACGGATGGCGTGTCCCCGGTTGATTGCTGCCTCCGGATACGGGCTGGTATCGTGCCTCAGCCTCCATTGATTGTTCAGCACGTCTAAGCTCTGTCAAGTTGTTGTAGCTCTCCATGATGAATGTCTTCAGGAGCTTAATCTCCACCGTCAGACCGGTGATATGCTCAGAATCTTGCTTGGACCTACTGATCTTAGTCAATCTTCAATGTATCAATCTCGGGCTTGTACATACCTTGAGTCGATGCGGCCCAACTTTGACACTGTGAGTGTATGTATTATGCATTGTAGCATCGATTGTTGGGAATCCAGCCTGGCCTCTAGCTCCATGGCTTTCGTCCTCTTGAATAGCCATCTGACAGCGATAAAACGTCGAAAACGTTTCGATTTCACTGTAGAGTTGATTTCCCCGAAGGTCCGCTTACAAGAATGCTTGATCTTTCGAATGTCACGGAGAACCTCTTTGGAGCAATTCGTCCTCTCCGCTTCGAGCACCTGTCCCATATGCTTGAGAACAGCAGTGAATTGTGAGACATGTTTGGCCAAGGATTATATTTGCTGGTCAGCATTTATCATGACGTCGGCTGTCTCGTAGAGAGTCGTCGCTACCGACGTCCCAACGGCAGCGACGCTAAAGATGCTAGCGACGAGGCCAATCTCAGCCATAGTGCCAGACCGCCTGAGTCGATGGCAAGAGGACAAACTTTGCTCGCTTTCATCTAAGTAGTCCGAAGTTATAAAGAAGATGAAGATCAAGAGGCCCCTGAGCTCGAGGCATTTTCATGCAGTGGCTGTGCTCATATCCGAGTAATCTGCACTTCGCCACAGCCTTGCGTTGAAAAGAGACCTTGGTACAAAGCGCATCAATGCAAGATTGATTATCAAGATTAGCTACAGCAGTGAAATCACAACTCGCCCGTGCGGTCAGTCCCGTTCCCACTGCGAGGCTGGGCGGCGTCGCACCTCTTCTACAACAGTACCGACTACACCACATCGGCAACGCACTACAATTAAAAGCAGTATACACGAATACTATCAGGCTCACAACGAAAGTAATCGGACATGGTGCGGGCGCCGAGATATATGGAGGAAAACGTGTAACTTATTGCGGCTGTGGGAACTGTCCGCAGGATTGGAGCCTTGGCGTCTGGTGGGCCCCGATTACTGCGCCTCTTCGCTGCACTGGCGCCTCACTATGTTGTACGCTCCTTCACGATACCCCGGTTTCTTCTCGGTGCTCCCTTCCTGCTCTGTGCTGTCCCTAGACCCCCTCTCTGCTGTCTGACGAGTTCATATCGATTTGCGAGAATGGTTGACTACCTGTAAGCATTTTTTTGCTGGAAGGGTGTGGAATCGTCTGCGGGGCGCAGCTCACCGAAAGTTCAAACGACTTTCCAAAACTCAGCCCCGGACCCTACCACGCCCGCGCAATCACCTTTCTAATTACGTTTATATACTTATACTACATAACAGCTGACCCTAATTAAAACCTAAGTAGGCTAAAAGATATATTAAGCTAAGGACCTTAATACTTTAAAGATTATCTCTTGAACTAGTAAGAAATTATACTTACTTAGTAAATAGCTAGGTAACTTATATTTAAAAGCTAGGTAAATTAGCTTATAAAAGCTAAGATAACTTATAATCTAATATTATAAGGTTAATTATTATTATATCTAAATTATTAGTAGTATAAGAGATAAGAATTTTTTTATATATATAAGATATAAATAATCTTATAAGTACTACTAATCTATTTAAATTCTTAATATATTAAATATAGTATAATTACTCTTTATTATTCTATATATATTATTCTTAAGATATATAATAATAAGATTTAATATCTTAAAGGTTATAATACTTATATATATATATAAAGTATATTATAGAATAGGTATAAGTACCTACTTTAAGTATCTATCTTAGAGTAGGATAGGATAGGTTTTAAGATAGATTATAAAGGTTCCTATTTATCTTAACTTTTAATATACTTATCCTATCCTATCCTATTTAGAAAATAAGTATCTATCTACTTATTAATAGAGGTAAATCTACTTCTAATACCTCTAAATTACTCTTAAGAAGTTTCCTAGAAATTATCTTAATCTTTATCTTAATCCTTTTTTAATATAGAATAAAAGAGATATATAATATCCTACTACTTAATTAGCTAACATAAATAAAGATAGATTAGATATAATATTTTATAAAGATTTCTTTAAATAGTAACTTTAATAACATTTAATTATATTAACTTATTAGGTAGTAGAAACTTATATATCTCTTTTCTCCCTAATTAGAAAGGAGTTAGAATAAAGATGAGGATAATTATTAGAAGTCTTCTTAAAGGTATTCTTAAGGTTTTAGGTAAGATCTTACCTATTAATAAGTAAATAGGTACCTACTATTACCTAGAGTAGACTAAATATTAAGTTAGGATTTAATTCTAACTTATAGTATTAACTCGCCTAGCCTTTTAACACGTTACTATTAATAGTATACTAGTATACTATTAATAGTATATTTTACAATACTTGATTCTAATATTTAGAATCGAATTACTAAGAATTAGTAACTTAGCGCTAAATTCAATTACTTGTAGTTAGTCTAACCTAGAGTAAATACCTATCCTATCCTCTTTTAAGTAGGATAGGTTCTAAGGATACCTACCTACTCTATCCTAACTTATTCTATAGTATATTACTAAGTATATCTAATTATATTAAGATAGAAGCTAATTATCTTATTATATAATAAATATACTTTTAAGAAAGAATAAGATTCATAGATAAAAATATATAAGAGTTATAAAAGCTAGTAAAGAAAAGGCTTCTCTTTTATCTAACTTATATAAATATCTTATATAGTATTTAATAGTTTAGAAAAGAGGTTTTAAAATAGATATCTTCTCTAATTTTCTTCTTTATTAATCCTATATAATATGTAAATATATAAAATAGATTATCTATAATAAATATAAGAATAATCCAGCTACTTTAATTATAGTAATTTATAAAGCCCTCTTTTTTTTATATACTAATATATAATATTTACTCTTAGAAAGCTTAAATAAGTTATTTATATCTATTTTATAGTCTTATATCCTAGTCTTATTATATATATACTAGTTCTAAAATCTTTTCTAGATATCTTCCTCTTATCTTATATAAATACTAGACTTCTATCTCTTATACTAATAATTCCTACTATTACTTCCTCCTTTAACTCCTTACAAATATCCCTATTATTAAAAATATACTAAATTACTTTCCTTTACTTTATATTCTCTTAAATCTATTCCTTATATACTAAAACATTTCTCTTTAGACTTAACTCCTACTAAGATCCTAGCTTTATAATCCTACTATTATAACTTTGATAGATATTACTAATAAGAAGACTTTTACTCTTAAGAATACTAAGCTCTTTAGGCTTAGAATCTCTCCTCCTAATTATAAGAACAATTTTTCTTTGATTATCTTTAGAATATAATAGATAGGTTTTTAAGAATACTAAGTAATATACTATTATTATCTTAAGATAATTAGCTACTCTAATAGGATTATAATAGTACTCTCTTTATTTAATAATATTACTACTCCTTATCTCTTTATAAATAATAAATATATCTAAGAATATATTACTATTATAAGAGGACTCCTACTAAGATATATTCTTCTTACTACTATTTCTCTTTACTATACTATTATATCTCTTAGTTTAAGACTTTAGATATTTAGTATTCTAAAGACTTATAAACTAATTATATAAAGTACTTAGTTATCTTATATAGATAATTAAAACTACTTATTAACCTTTAGTAAGTATACTACTTAGTAATTTTAAAAGACTATTATTCTTAAAAGCCTATCTATTACTTTATTATAAAATTATAGGATTATTTTACTAAATTAACTTACTAGATACTCTTATTTATCTCTTTATTATAATAGAATATCTAGATACTAGGATCCTTATTATAAGCGAGCTAATATATTCTAAGATAAGTCTCTTAGATTCTTATTTAAGTTAATATTCTTTTAAGATAAATATTAAGAATCTAATATCTTAATAGTATATATTTATATATTATAATATATTAATAATTAAAGATAGTAATTATATACCTTTAAGCTAAAAGATTTATATTACTTTTTACTACTTATAAAATTAAAATTAATATAAATTAGCCTATTATATAAAAGATATATATAAATTAATAAGTTTATATATTGAATTTTCTATAATAAGACTATATTAAGATATTATTTAAATACCTTTATATACTAACTAATTAATACCTACTTATTATAATATATATCTAGATAATATAAATAATATATATAAGCTTATAAAGTAAATTTCCTCCTAAATAATATAAACTAACCTGTTAATAATAAAGATATAACTAATTCTATAAGTTTATATTATTAAATTCATATATCTAATTATATTAATATATTACTAATATGTTACTAATATACTTAATTATACCTTAATATACTAACTAATTAATATCTACTTATTATAATATATATCTAAGTAGTATATATAATATATATAAGCTTATAAAGTATATATATTCTAATATAATATTAATTTACTAATTAATAATAAAGATATAACTAATTTTATTGATATATATACTAAAATTTATATCGAAATACACTAAGATTTATTATTACTAGGTAGTAGATGTAAATTATCTAATATATATAAAAATCTAGATTTTTATAGGTATCTTCTAGTATAAGTATAATATTACTATATAAACTCTTTTAGTTAGTATTCTATTATATTTTCTAATTAAAGTATATTAGAATATAAGATAGAGGCTATTATAAATAGCCTAGAAATCTAATAGTAGCTAGGAGTATAATATATTAAAGTAATCTTTTCTTAAATATTACTTATATTATTAAGAGATCTTAGGTCCTAATATTATTAAAGAAGAGTATATCCTAGCTACTTAAAGCTAGTTTCTTCTCTCCTTAACTTCTTCTCTTCTTTAATCCCTTCTTTATTATCCCCTTCTAATCTAATACCTACTTCCTTCTATTTAATCTAATCCTTACTACTAGCTTTATACTCCCCCTTTATCCGCTTCTAACTTCTATCTTATATCTCTTCTAAAGCTCTCTACCTTAATTCTATTATATTAACTATTTAAACTCTAACCTCCTCTTTTATTCTAATATTTATAAACTCTAATATTATAATTACCTTAATAAACCTCTTAACTAACTTCTATCTTTATATAATCTTCTCTTAATCCTTACTACTACTACTAATTATATTACTCTCTTAACTACTAATAGAATTAGTTATTATATTAAAAAAACTAATAAGATATTTAAAACCTTTATAATCTATTAGTAAGTTAATTTATTTATACTAGTAGTAGGTAGTAGTATCTAGGATAAGTTCTAAGAATTCATATATCTCTTTATTATAAAGGAAGACTAGGACTTTATATATTATAATACTTTTAGTAATAGAAGAGATAGATAATAATAGTAATATAATAGTAATAGAAATCTTCTACTTCTTTTCTAAAAATAGGTTAAGAAGGCCTTAGTTAATAAGATCTTATATATCTTTTATTATTTTTAAGGTTATATTTAGTATTAGATATTATATTAGTAAGAATAGATTCTAAAGACTATAAGGATTTATATTATAAGATAATAAAACTCTAAAGGTAATAGTATATTAAATATATTAATATTTATTCTTCTAATATAAAACACTTAACTTACTAATCTTAGAAACTATCTACTAAAAATAATAATCTTATAAAGCCTTTATATAACTAAAAGCTAAGACTATAATTTATAAAATCTCTTTACTAGAAAATAAGCTAAATTATATCTATGCCTAGTAATCCTAGTGAATTATTATACCCTAGTCGACGCCACTTATATTACCTATAGTAGCTTAGTACTATTAAAGATGTTACTCTAGTTAACTCCACTTATAAAGCTAATGGCGGCTTGGCACCGTTGAAAATGGAACCCAATGACAAACCCATTCACTAGAGAAGCTTCAAATCCGGCTGAATGAGCGTAAGAAAAGCCGTAATGCGCGACATGATTCCTATAAGAGTTGATAAATAGCGGTTATTGCGGGCTTATGATCGTTTCTTTAGAGAGAAAGGAAGAGAAGATCGTGCGAATGGATGGTAGAATAGTAGTCAAGAATAGAGTCGACTTTAAGTTCTAAACTCTATTTCCTTTCTTTACGTGCTGAAGCGTGCATTTTTCACTGCGCTTTTGTAGGGGTTTGGAGTGAAGACTGTAGTCATGACTGCTACTATCCTGGTATACAATCGCTCGGCGCACCTCGGCTAAACCCTGAAATGTTACACGCAGGCAAGATATGTGATAAGGGATTATCATGGTATCTCGAGGTGAAAGGTACATGGAGGAAGAACAACAGGGGAAAATCGTAACTGATGAAAAGCTTTCACTGATACGATGATGGAAGACGTCCCACAAGTGATGAGAGTCAAATTTCGTGGTCATCGTTGAAAATTATGGAGGGAGGCACATTATCCGGTTCCTCCAGTCTTGACTCGCAAAATTATATGATCTCATAACGCTCAATGAGATTTGTGATTACGCATTCCCAATGAAAGGCTTGAAGAACATCACTCCCGGACTCCCCGTGCTATTCGCTACATCGATACTGCTACCATACGCCTGCTTCGCGCTGACGCTATGAGTGCTAATCGCCGAGTAGAAAGCGTAGCCAATAGATGTGCCGATGAGATCGAGCGTTGCGCTTGAGATACCGATCGATGGGGAGACCGTTCCGGTTTGGGTCTGCGGGATGGCGATAGTGGCAGACAGGGTTGTAGGCGGAGTGGTGGTCAAGTACTATTAGAGGGCTCAGCTCACATCTAGGGAGTGAGAGATATATCTCAGGTAAGCAAAACTTACAGCAACAGTGACATTGGTAGTGTAGTCAGCCACGGTATTCATGCTGGGACCCGTCGAGAACGGAGGAGGCTGAGGCGAGACCGATGAGAGCGCAGGCACGACAAACATTGTGTCCTGGAAAGGGAACGTTGTGCCACCGGCTGTCACACCCGATAGTCCAATCAGGGCGGGGAAAGTCATTGAGAAAGCGTAGGAGTTTGTAGGGCCCCAGATGCCGGTCCCGGTATCGGTGGCCGATTTCTCCGCGGTAGTCGTCGTGGTAGTCGTCACCCCCGCCCTCGATATCAGAGCAACAGTCAATGTAGATGGCGCAGCAGCCGCACCAGCAACCTGCACGTATCTGAAGGACCCAGAGAGAGTCATACTGCCCGCCCAATCGACGTTGAGGGTAACGCCGAACGGCTTCAGATTTGTCGTGGTGGTAGGGTCAACCGCAGGGTTGATCAATCGAACTCCACTAGGCACAGTGTCGATCATGCGTTGAAACAAGCTTGAGCACTGGCTCGCGAAGTACGTTTCCGACTGGCTCAGTCGCTGCATCGTGGCGTTTTGGTCGCTTTCATACAAACGCAAGTCTGATTGAACGGTTGCATTGGTTGTTGTGACTAATGGTCCCCCTTTGTCACCTGTCGAGTTGACATAGTCGGTCACAGTACTGAAGTCGAAAGAGTCGACTGTTTCGTCGAACGCGACCCGGCCGTCGCTGCCGTCCAAGGTACCAGGGCTGTCGCTGGTGATGACTTGTGGAAACGTAGATTTGTGGACACCGCCTATGGTGTGCCCGCATGCTGTTAGTGCGATGGTATCGTCAGTAACAAAACCTGCATTTCCGAATTGGTTGAGTGTGTTTTGGAGACTGGTTTCAGGTTCGGGTACACCTGGACATGTTCGAGATCAGCAGGCTGATCGAAGACAATGAGCAATACAAGGCTCATGATCGAATAGATTGCGGTGAGATTTACCGGTTGGACCAGCGGCGGTTGCGTCGATGCGGCCGCCGCGGAACTTTACGTGAGGGCCACCGCAGGCACTAGTGGCCAGTACGGTGCCGAGACCTATGAGATCGGACACTGGTTGATGGTCAGTTTGAACAATGGAAAGAGAGCGAGGATGGGATCGTACTGGAGACTTTCTGGTTGAAGAAGAAACTGAAGAATGTGAGAGAGTCGCTGAAGGCTGGGCCGACATTCTCAGCGCGATCTGTTTCGAAGCCGATGGAGGCATCGAGGCCGCCAGTTTGCGTGTAGATGTTGGCAGTCACGAAGTCGTCTTGGTTCAAATCAGCAATGAGCTTCAAGCATTTGCGGCCCTTGAAAGCAGAGAAAGTGGAAACCTGTGCTGAAATCATGCTACCAAAAGAAAAGGACGGTCTCACGAAAGGCAGTACGAATCCACTCTGAGGCGGTCTGTCGACCAAGACTGTTGGACGAAGCACCAGTGGTGGGGTCAAAGTAGTTGGAACAGGGTGAAACGGCGGACAGCAAGCCATTGGGAGCAGCATCCAGGTATAGATGTTCGAGCTCCTTGGTGGTAAGAGCCTGGGTGTTTGGAAGGTATTGAGCGGCGACTAGCTTGAAGGTAAGAAAGCATAAGTATAGGGAAACGCACGTGGTCAGCATGATGCCAAGAGGCGGCTACAAGGTTTCTAGCCTTGTATCAATATGCAAGAAATATAGATCGACCAAGAGTGACGGAGAATCAAGTACGAAGATGAGAAAGAAGCTGAGGGATAAAGGATATGGTCTGTCTGGCAGCCGGGGACTATTATTATGACCTGCATTTCTGGGTCCTGCAGGAAGGTCTGCCTCGGAATGGATACGAGTGTCAGCAACGAGCTTATGTACGGCTTAGCTATCATTATGTGGGTATGGTCTTATTTCGGATGGTATTTCAATAGCCTTATGCAAGATTCGGCACGGATATCATATGATTGGACCGTCTTTGGCGAATACTCGACTTTGGGTTGCCGTGGGAGTCCTTAGGGGTGCGGGAATCGCGTCAGTGGATTAGGGTAAACAAGACACGCAGCGGGGCTTTAGTGGCGCCCATGGTAGCCCCTCTGAATGGTCTAAAGACATCTCACGCCTGGATCACGCGGCGAATAGGCTTTGGCGGAGTCATCCGGGCTCGATTCCGTTGGAGGTTCTTGGGCATTGTGGACGATAAAGCCAGACATTTGATGCAATGCAGTTCGATAATGCCATCGATAGTCGCAATGCCATGCAGTGTCTGTATTCTGCTTCCCCTGTGTGGACGTTGAAGGACACTGGAGCTGCCTTGCTCTTGCGTGGTGCGTCATCTTTTGCCGGACGAGCCGGTCTTCTGCCAAGCTTAGTCCTATTCTTAGCAGCCAATCAGTGTCAGCTCATTACCAAGAGAGCTAGCCTGATGACTAATCATTATATATCGACTCCGCCGATCAATAATGTACAACTTCCTTTCAGAAAGCCTGTCTTGGGTCTGCTCGCGGACTCAAGTAGGTGATCGGCTCTTCTCCGCGTCACGTTCCATACCAAATATCTTCGACAGGTGTTCAAGCTGGTGAAAAGCGTCAACTTCTTCCCCCCTCATCCTCATCACCGCAGTTGCCTCGGCCTGCACAACGTCTCGCTCGAACGTTCTCGGCTTCGGGGTTGAGTACTTCACTTCCAATGGGTCAGGATGGGGCCAATGCTGGGATCAATATGATGGATTGATCGATTATATACGAGGCCACATTGGAGGACGCAGACTTTTACATGATGGCCGAGCCACTGAAATGGCCGTGACGTCCATTCTTAGCACAATGCCGGACTTGAGCAACCCACTCTCAGTTTGTCTACAAGAAATCAACCCCTGATAATTTGACCCTCCTCATCTTGGGCTCTGTGGCTTGCATTAGCGTCGACTCCACCAATATGGGATCATCGGACTTGCTGCTTCATCATCCCGCGTCTTCTTCTGCTCACATTATGACATTCTTATCGCTACTACAGTGCATCAAATGAGCGACTAGCCTTTGCACTTCGTTGAGAACCTTTCCGTCTCACTGATAGCATCCGGAAAGGCACTAACGCTCTTCGGGAAAACTTTCAGAGTCGCTGTCCACCAAGTATAGCAGCTCAAGTATTGATTCATGTCCTCCGCCAAGCATGTTGACCCTTCTGGGTCACAACCTTTCACGCATTTTGAGACCAGCTGTGGAGAACCAGGTTGCATCGCCAATGTCACCTCCATCTCTGGAGACTTGAGGACCTAACCCTGAGATTACCGCAACGATCGTTCCAAACGTACCACAGGTCCTTCCCTCAAAACGTTCTCTCGCCTTTACTCCAGCTCCAGAAACCCCGAATAGAAATCCTCAATAGCGGCCTCTCAATACTCCTCTCATACATTTAATACCTCGTCACAGGAATCTTGAGAGCAGACTTAGTATCAAAGAGGTGCCCATAACCCAGCCGACAGATTGCATCCTCACATGCGTAGGGCTTCGGACCTTGTATCTGAGGCGGGTGTCCACGAGATTAGCATTACGCGTCTCGTAACTTTTACCTGGATGGACCTCCGAGCCTAATGGATATACCGTCGGCAATACACCAGGAGGGGCTCCGGTGATGGTTTGAACACTTGATATCAGACTGGGTGGTCTAGGCTAAGAAGGTGTTTGGTGTGAGGCAGAGCTCGAAGTCGCCTTGCCCGAAAGCGTACTAGCATTTTGAAATTCATGAGTAACGTCCCAAGGCCCCCAACAAACCACACCTATCGCCTACACATCACATCCGCCCACTAAGCCTCCAAAGGGGGCGTATCCATAAAACAAACTTCCATCATACCTCCCGGATACCTATCCCCACTCGTCTCGGCAGCCTCCACCATCCCCCTAATCTCGCCGTCCTCCTCAGCCGTCAAAACCACGTCCAACGCACCCATATTCTCCTCCAAAAACCGCACCCGCTTAGTTCCAGGGATCGGAATCACATCCTCGCCCTGCTTCAACAGCCACGCCAACGTCAATTGTCCCGTCGTGCACCCTTTCTTCTCCGCAGCCTGTGTCAATTGATCAACCAACTGCAAATTCTTTGGGAAATTCTCGTCCGAGAAGCGAGGCAAGCGTCTCCTGTCGTCGCCTTCGAGATCTTTATTGGATCGATATTGACCGGTCAGCATACCCCTGCCGAGCGGGGAGTATGCCACGATTGCGACGCCGAGCTCGCGACAGGTCTTCAGCAAGCCGATCTTCGGGTCTTCGATATCCATGGTGAAAGGGGAGTACTCGATCTGTACGGCGGCGATGGGGCTGACGATGAACGTGCCCAAGTCAGCACTGACGGACGGTTCGAATTGAAGGATACCTACTGTACCTTGCACGCCCTTCTCAACGTCTCCGACGAGCACTCGCTGAGCCCTAGATACTTTACTTTCCCAGCTGTGACAGCTTCGGCCATGGTGCCGACGACAGTCTCAACGGGGACTTTACCATCTAAGCGATGACTGGCAGAGAAGTGAGCATCGGGACGAAGAACACGAGCAGAGACATGGACAGACCAGTACCACAGATCCACCCATTTCGTCCTCAGCCGTTCCAGACTACCATCAATCGCCGTACGAATATACTCCGGCTGATTGCTGAAGATGCGAGTTCCATCCTGCAACCCTCTGACGCCAAATTTGGTCGCCAGAAAGACCTTCCCTCGACAAAAAAACCAATCAGCCACAACTCACCCCTTCGCTGCTTCGCCGCTCCAGAGAAAGAAACCTCAGTACACACCTCATCCCTCTTCCCACTCCGCTCAAACCACTCCCCAAGCAAGACCTCATTATCTCCATACCCCTCTAGAACCGGCAAACCCCATCATCAGCACTCCACCACCCCCTCACAATCACCTCCGAAGGCTTTCTCACCAGCCGTATCCCAAAACCGACACCCAAGCTCAAACACCCGATCGAGAACCCCCAGCCCCTCTTCCTGCGCCGGACCCTGTCCGTAAAGTATAGCTACACAAAAATCCTCTCTCAGCGAAACGCCACACCATGCACCTTGGGAAAAATTCCAGATGCCAAAACGGACCAAAGGAAAACATACAACTAAGCCCCATAGCCCCATACCCAAGTGCCGAGACACGAGGGCCGCCACGGCCTAGCTCGCGCGTTGGGACGTGCGGCGTCATGTTTTTCGTTTCCGCCATTCGCAAGGATAGTGAGTAGTTATCTGGTAAGCAAAAGGTGAGATTGGCAAGGCAAAGGTCTTAAGGGATAGACAAAAGCTGGCTTTTTGCGCGACTCGACTGCTGACATATATCGCGGTGTTAAGGATCCCGTATATGCCGAATTTTGATGGAGATAGGGTACTTTAGCCCGACGCTGACAGATACCCAAGTACAGTCAGACCAAGTTACAACGATTTGATATTTACACGAAGTCGTATCATTAGAAACGGGATAGTCTTGTAATAAAGTATAATCTCAGGGTCTGAAAGGGGTCAAATACTAAAAATACCTTACTAAGGTAGTCTTCTTTACTAATAATAGGTATAAAAAACTAGTCTATAATGATAGCTAAGTAGATTTTTTCAACATATAACGATACATCGATATCATACGAATATCATCAAATTACACCAAAATCAGTCACGTGCACAAGGAGACATTGTTATGAAGCGGACATCGTTATAACCTAGTCTAACTGTAGCAATGTATCTTCGCCGCCCGCTTCTCTCTCTCTGTCTCTCTCTCTCTCACATTTGTGCCTTCCAAAGAGTGCCAGCCCTACAATACACTACAGACACAATCCATGCTCCCCTCCTACCATCCCACCTTACCTCTCCCGTCTACAAAAAACCCGCAGACCTCCTACCCACCTAACCCACACCTCAAACGCCCCTCTCTTGCACCTCATCCCTCAATCCTCCTCTCCACCATTTCTCCCAACCCCCCTTTCTCCCTCCATCCCATGTCCACGAGAAACCCGCACGCCTCCAGCCCACCCACACCATCCCACCATCCCACCCTC
>JAABUL010003055.1_pt1 | contig 25844 bp, 15 predicted proteins | sample 5559151 | NCBI WGS metagenome assembly JAABUL01 (sample SAMN10711876, study PRJNA513368) | rock metagenome | isolation source: Antarctica rocks | place: Antarctica: Victoria Land, Pudding Butte sud | reverse complement strand
TGTGGTAGTAGGGGTGGGAGGGGTTGTTGGGTGAGGGCGGGGTCGAGCATTGTAGGCGAGGTGGTGGTATTGACTTGGAGCATGCTGGCGAGGTGTGGCATGCGTTGGGAGGTGTCGTATGCGGATGGGTTGCTGGAGATAGAGTTGGAGCGGCCGTGATCGCGGAAAGTGGAGGCTTTTTTGTAGAGTATCTCGATGGGCTTCCAGAGCATGCCATTTTTTGCGTCGGCTACAAAGCGGACGTTGCGGGCGTAGGATTTTTCTACTTGAGGCCAGGCTTCGGTGGCGAGATCGGTGTCTCTGATGCTGCAGAGGCCGGCCAGGGCGACCGCGAGGGCGTGCCATTGCACCCAGACCATCCATCTGTACTGCGCTGTTTCGGAGTCGGCTGATATGGCTTCGCTGAAACGTACGCTGTCCACTGCGATCCTAAGGACATATGGACTGTCGACTCGTGGCGTTCCGGATGAGATATGACTGTGTAGCGGACGTATCGCTCGAAGTTTCATCGACGCAGACATGGACCTCGAGACTTGAAGTAGAAGTCGCTGCAGAGGGTTCGACTGGTCGCAATACTTCCAGTACTTTTCTCGCATCTTACTCTCGAACGTCTCCGCGAATGCCATACGTTGCTGCCACGTCTCCCCTATAGTTTTGTGGTCTGGTATCGTGAGAGCCATGCTGTGATCGAGAGCATCGTAGATGAGCTGCGCATAGCTCATGTCTGTCAGACCTTCGTGCTCTGGAATACTCGTGGAGTTCTCATCGAAGTCGGCATCATTGGTATTCTTCGCTCTCGGGGTGTCGAAAGTGTTGGAGTCGATGATTTGCTCTGTTCCTCGATCGAGCGCGGCATACATGTCCAGGAAGCGGACTAGCTGCCATAGCCGTCTCCTCAATTCAGTCACATAGGGCGATCTGGGCACTGTTTCGTGGTTGAGACCGATGGCTTGAGCAATTCGAACTGCCACCGCCGTGAGCGTCCACACCCTCCGGCTTCCCTCGTACATTCGAGTTGCAGCCTGTGATTGTTAGCTCAGTTACGAATCTATTGAGCGTAGTAAAACTCACAATGTACACAGTAAAAGCTTGGAGGGTGGCAAAGTCATTGGTGGCCATCAAGTCTGCTTGAGATAACGCTACATCAACCAGTCGCTTGTACTGCTGCAGTTGATCAAGTCTCGATTGACCAAAGAGCATTTGGCACTGGCTTTCAGACATCGTGTTTGTGGCCGCAAACCAGACCGTGGCTTTCAGAGCCTTGTTGCCAGGAGCGGTGTGATCGTGACCGAGATAGGGTTTGCCTTCGAGCATGAAAGCGCGAAGTGCAGGCGTGTGAAAGATCTTGCAGAGCCGGTCCACGTACTCGCAGAAGACGTTGCAGAGGGTGGCCGAGAGCTGAGGGCTGGGTTCTGCTATAGCGCCTGGCATCACATATATGGCTCCAGGCGGACATATTATCAGATCGAACTCTCCTGAGGCCGGAGGTGCACTGGGTGTCGAAGGTGAGTTGGGCGTGTCCACATCGTCGAGGGGTTCCTCTTCGAGCGCTTCCCTCAGTGCCAGGACTTCAGTGGTGAGCGAGGACCAGAAGGTGCCGCTCATGTACCTGCTAGCCTGTCCAGTTGGGTCCTTCGGCTTAGGTGAGGTTTCATCATCAGGACCATCGCTGGGAGGCGTGTCGTCCTGGTCTCCGACTTCACCGCTAAGGCTTTCAACCAGGCTTTCGAGTTTGGAGATGCGGCTCCGCAGCTCCGAGTCGACTGCTCGTTTGCCAGCATGTCGGGCTCTCGGCTTGCGCGTGCTTGGAACACATTGCAGGCTTGATCTTGTGCATTGCCCGCATGGGAAGAGGCGATCGCATTTGATCTTTTTCCGCTGGCAAGCTTGACACGCAAGGCGAATGTGCTGCTGGTCGGGTGTGCTCGTCGAGGACTTTGATGGATGGTTGTTCTCCTGATGATCCATGTCTGTCGCGAACCAATTCATCTCGATGTGCTGTAACTCCACCTCACCTCATCATCAGTCGATGGTTGACTAAGCGGATGCTCACGATCTTCAGCTTGAGATTGAGATTGGTCTTTCTCGGTGTTGATGGGGATATTGGACCTTTTGCATAAAGGGTCGTTCGAGAAGACTATCTCGCGCTATCATCTATGACCCGATTGACAGTCTGCAGGTACCGGCAAAGTGATGGTATGAAGTCAATTCCTCCTTCCATGCTCGGCCGAATGATGAAGCAGATGCGCGACTGGCTCGCGTTTTCGGGGACAAGATCGCCGCGATCAGCTCGATGTTTGCCTGACAACAATAGACTGACTTCACCTTATTGATCTCATAACTTCACTCGTTTGTGCACCTTGGATGTACCTCCACAACACCACTAACGCCATGAGAACGACTACCTAACACAAACGCCTGCAATCATGCCGGAAGAAGTAGCCCTCGCGACTACCAAGCGCAAGTTCTACAAAGCCCTCGACACCTTCACCACCGAGTCGCAGGTCTCGTTGGTACCTTCCGCAACTGCAACACCGACATCGACCAAACGAACGCTCACCTCAAGAGAGGCACTTGAAGAAGCACAAGAACGAGCGACAAAGCGACTGCGACACAGCGTCTCCAGCGCAGCTCTGCCACAGCAAGTCCCAGCAATACCCTCACCAGCCAGCAAGACAGCCGATCCAAGTGGTACACCAAAGAAACCGGCCAACTACTCGCCATGGTCTCACGGAACGTTCCTTGCGCGGTTGAAGACTTTCAGCAGCGCGAGCCTATGGCACTCCAAACCAGATGCGATCAGTGAAGTCGAATGGGCGAAGCGAGGATGGGTCTGCGTGGATGTAAACACTGTAGGGTGCAAGGGAGGATGCGAGAAGAGAGTCGTGGTGAGCATGGAGCCTCCTAAAAAGACCGCACAGCAACCGGGCGCGGACGAGGACGAAGTGGACACGACCGAGGACGACGAAGCATTCGAGCAGGCGCTCACAGAACGCTACAAAGACGAGATCATCAACGGGCACAAGCCCAACTGCCTATGGCGACTCTCAGGCTGCAAAGACGACATCTACCACCTCTCAGTCGTCCGTCCTGCAGCCTGGGCGCCAGAGCTCAAGAAGCGATTCCAGTCAACCCTCGCTCTCCGTACCGACATCGAAGACGTCAAGCTCCGCCCCGCAGAGAAAGATGAAACCAAAGTCCTACCCACAGCCCGCCTCCTCAAAGACCTGCCCCCGGACGTCGTGGCCGAGACACCAACCGGCGCCAGCTTCTTCGCCGCAATCCCTGCACTCGAGATTGCACTTCACGGCTGGCGGGGTTACACCGAACACAAGAACGCGATCCTGCAATGCGATGCCTGCTTCCACCGCATCGGACTCTGGATGTACCAGCCTGGCTATAAGCCTACCTGGCCCCTCTCTGACGACGACGAAGATGGTGAGGACGCGACTACGATCGATCTGGTCGAGATGCACCGTGAGCACTGTCCCTGGCGCAACGCGGATGCGCAGAAATCGTCGGGAATATTCAAGGGTCTAAATGCGTGTCAGATCCTGCCGCGGGTGGTGTCAACCTATGCCAAGGACTACCGACGTCGTTCGACAGAGAGGAGTGGAGCTACGCCGCTGATTGAGCCGCCGAGCTTGGATGGGGCGGAGGACGTTGAGCCACCGGTGCATTCGAAAGAAGAAATTATGCGACAGGACAAGGAGCGCGAGTCACGGCTGCGTAAGATCAAGAATCTCTTCTCCATCAAGCGCAAATCGAAATCTGTGCCCAGTGCTACAATTGCAGCGGCAAAGTCCTGAAGTAGGAGAAGAGGCGCATTGGCTGTCTCAGCCATGTCGATTCTCGGAGGTAGTGGGATTGGAGATAGCGTTGTCGTGATTGTTGTGCTTGCTAGCATTATACCCCAGCGCAAAGCGCCAGTAGGCAATTGAGCCAGCTTTGCGATCCAACATATCTGAATATTAGTCCTCTGTTCGGCTCTTCAGACTCACTCCAGTCAGGTGCGCTCAACATCGGCACCAACAGCATAACCCTTCGCCACCCCACCTCTTCCCTCCTCCATCGTTGCGCCCCTGATCTTGCCATCCTCGTCCCGTTCATACTGAACTTCGTAGTCACTTCCCAGCCCCTGCCATGTCCGTTTTGAGCGTAAAAATTCCGCGGCGGGTGATACGGCGCCATTGATGGTTGCGAGATCTGCTTTCGCGCGTTGGACGAGGGCTGAAGAGGGCGGAGCTTCTCCAGCTTCGTCCATCCCATCAACAGCATTGGTGACAGGTTGTGTAGATGGACGAGCGCGAGGCATCGGTCTGGTATTGCTCACGTATCGGCCGGTACGAAGGTCGAAGTCCGGCGGCTCGTCGTCGGAAGCTTGATCGGCCCAGTCGTCCGAATCGGCAGCTAGCTTTCCTAGATCATCGCTGGTCTTCTTGCTACCTTTCGTCTCCGCAGAGCCGGCGTTAGTCGTAGCCTCCCTATTGACGGGCTCGCGACCCAACAACGCCCCGAAATCAGCAACCCACTCCCCACCCCACTGCCGTACCTCATCCCCCTTCAACGCCACCTCCAGCTCAAACGGCGTCACCACCGGCGCGTAGAAGTCTTTGCTCTCCACTAGACTGCTCTCCCAACATCCGATGACCACCCACACCCCTACCTCGGAGAAGTTGGCCAATTTCGCGGCGTTAAGCTTGCCCACGACGAAGGTGTAGGACTTCTTGCCGGCGGCCGAGATGAGGTTTTGGCAGTGCGAGAGGGCGGAGAGGTAGTTGCGCACGCTGAGGGTGTTGATTAGGATGCCGAGGATGGGGGTGCTAGGGATGCGGGTGAGGAGGGCGTAGCGGCGGCGGAGGATTGGAGAGGTAACAGCAGGTTGGATGGCGGAACACGTTGTGTTGATGGTGTCTGTGGGATAGATGTGGATGTTCTTTACTCGGCTGGTGAGGACAAGGAGGAGGGAGGTTGGTGGTGTGGAGATGTGGAAGATTGAGTATTCTTTTAATCGGTCTGGGCCATGCTCCTGTACATCGGATGGGATAGTTCGATTTGGGAGAAGCGATGCCGGGTCGTGGATGACCCCCGTGGCGAATACGTTGGTGTAGCTTTCGTTCTGTAGCAGCTCGGCCAGGGGAGTGACATGATGCGAGTATGGAACGTCTGCCATGAGGCATATCTTCTCCGTCTTGTCTTCATACGTCGCTCTGAAGCTCGCTACAGCCGCATCTAGATCCAGAGGTTTGCTTGTGAAGACGTATATCACTGGTAACCGTGCGGTAGGCGAAAGACAAGTCCGTCCGTAGTGCACCACGACATCCGCATCGACATGCTCGGCGGCGATCTCGTCGATACAACAGGCACCGTAAGATGTGTCCGCCAGAATCGTGAGTCTCTCTTCCACCTCATCTTCTCTCTTCTGTCGTCCGTTCTCCGCAGTCAGCTCCATCTCCTCGATCTGATCAGCGACCTTGTCGACCTGAGGTCGCTCCAGCTGCTTCCCACGCAATTTCCCGTCGTCTTTCTTGCTTCGATCAAGCCTCGATCTCCTCAACTCCCCAGCCAGCCTCTCGCTCACCCTCGGCCCATCGCCCAACATCTCGTCCGGAAACTGCAGCGCGATCCTTCTCCATCCATGTTCACGAATCTCTCGTACGGTGCGTTGGATCTCATATTGGATGTACAGCTGCTCGTCGGAAATGCGTGGAGCTCCAGATTGTGCATTGGCCGGCGTGACTTGCTCGAACAGGTTCTCCGCCGGCGTGGAGAGCACGGGAGCCGTAGACATTCTTCTTATCTAGAGGTAGAAGTTTTCGGTAGGCATGAGATGATGTCGGCCAAGGGTTTGTCTCGTTGTCTTGGTTCGAGGTGTACTCGATATCGTTGTTGTTCGAGCGGTTTTGTCGTGTAAAAGCGTATATCAAGAATTTGATTTTTATTGAATTGGTGGAACAGGGAATTGAGATATTACAAACATAAACATAGATGCCACATGCGAATAACGTCTGCAGAACGGGAAGCATAAGATTGAGGGACCAGGTACACTGGAAGATTGTAGACCGTTTACCAGACTCGAAGTGCTCTGTTGATCATGTTGACCATATGTCATCCTTCCATCTCTATACACCACGCCTATCGATACAGCAGATCCAGATGCCTAATATACGACATCCTCGAAAGTAGAGTGTAGAACCACACGCAATGTATCCCACAAATGCGCCTCGCTATGCCTTCCCAAACCCCACCCGCAAAATGCACATATCATCCCCTCCCTCTTTCTCCATCTCACGCCGGCGCTAACCGCCCCTCACTACCCGCGTTACTCTCCTGTGGCGGAGGCGGCGGCATCTCCAGCCGTGTGTTCTCCGCCATCATCCTCTGGAACCCAATCCCGACCCCCTCAATCACAGCAAGCAGGATCGCACACCCGATCGCACCGTTCCTGATCGCGCGAGGCCCTCCTCGTACCGCGAGCGCTCCGCCTGTGAAGAAGCCGGCGATGATGGCGTTCCAAGGGTCCTCCTTCTTTCGCACGCCTTTAACGGCGCAGTCGAAGGTGCTGAACATGCCGCCCCAGACGCCGAAGTTGCCGCCGAGGACGGGGGCGCGGGCTTTTATTGCTGTCATTGCTGTATATCACGTACTCATCAGTAAGGTCGCTCGTATGTCGGAGTTATCCAGGTCGCTGGATTTCGACGGTGGAGGAGGACGTACATCCTATCATGCGCTCGCTGTAGGGCGAGTTCCGGAAGCCTTTGATGCCGTGCCATAATGATCCTCCTATTGCCTGTAGTACATCCCCGTCAGTAGCTGGCATGATTGCACTTATACTCGAGCTAACATACGCCCATACAAAACGCTCCGCCGAAATCTGATAATGCGACCCAGGGACAAGGATCTCGCGAGTGGTCGAGGCCATGTGTGCCGCCCTCGTGGGACATCGTGGTTGAGGAGTGGGTGGTAAAATCGCGAGAGCTGTGACCGCTCTGTCCGGAGTCTCACTCAGCTCGAGATGCGGTGGACGGATGGAGATGGCGTTGAGTGATAGTTGTCGATGCGCTCATACCATCAAAATGTTGAAACCCCCGAAGTTCACCTTCGCCGCACCTTCCTCGTTCGGACTATCACGTGCACATATTTGTCTAGATATTTCCTCTAGAGGCATTTATAACCACGCTCACATACTATAGTCCTCACGAACATGTCACGACAAGCACAATCACGAACCCAGCCCATTACTCGGCGGCCAGCCGACACCGAGGGACAAGATGGTATATACCTCAACTCCAGCCATATAGATCTCATCACTAACACATACACAGAAATCTGCCCCGTCTGCAAATCCTCCCGTTACCTCACCCCGTCCCTCCGCTTCCTCATCAACCCCGAATGCTACCACAAGTTCTGCGAATCCTGCGTCGACCGCATCTTCTCCCACGGCCCCGCTCCCTGCCCCATCCCCGGCTGCCACAAGACCCTCCGCAAACACCGCTTCCGGACCCCAACCTTCAGCGACCTACAAGTAGAGCGCGAGGTCGATATCCGGAAGAAGGTCGCTGCAGTCTTCAACCGCCGCGAAGAGGAATTCGAGGATCTGCGAGCGTACAACGACTACCTGAATGAAGTGGAGGATATCACGTTCAACCTGATCAACCACGTCGAGGTCGAGGAGACGGAGAAGAGGTTTAAGTCGTACCAGCTAGCGCATCAGGCGGAGATAACTGATAATGTGGCGCTTGCGGAGCAGGAGCGGACGAGTTTTGCGCAGTTGCAGAAGGAGGAGCGGGATCAAGCCAAGCAGAGGAGGGATGCGGCGAGGAGGGAGGATGCGGAGGAGAAGAGGGAGTTGGTGGAGAATAGACGGGATGTGCTGAATAGGCTCGCGAGCGGGCAGGATGCGGAGGTTGTGGCGAAGGAGGGGCAGCAGGTGCATTTGAAGAAGAGGATGGATCGGGTGGCGGCTGCGGAGAGGCAGAGGGTTCTGCAGGCTGCGTCGAATGGGAGCTCGAATATTGTTATCAAGGGCTTGAAGGCGAGGCAAAAGCAGGAGCCTGACGCGCCGATTGATCCGTTTGGAGGACTGAGCTATGAGGGGAAGTATCATGTGCTGCAGGATGACTATGTGTGGGCGGGTGTGCAGGAGAGTAAGGCGGACGTCTTGATCGGGGCTGGAGGGTATGATGTTCGAGCTTTCACGGGTCGGGCGTTGTGTGAGGCTTTTGCGGGGCTAGGGGTGTTCGTGGCGGATGAGATGGATGACAGGGACAGGCAGAAGATGGGCGACGAGAAGAACGATGAGATCGCTACAAAAGGGGCGGAAGTGGCTGCATCGAAAGGTGCGAGTACTGCAAAGGGAAAGCAGAAAGATACGGTGATGGAGGATCCTTTCTGAGCGACTTCATCGGAATTCTGCATGTGGGTTGCGATTTGGTTGATTATTGATACCCACTTCTGGCGATTGATTTAGCGTAGGCGTTACAAGGACAGTACCTCAAGATTTGGCATCATCCTGGAGAAGCTCCTCCTTCCGCATGCGGCGGGGTCAGTGAAGTCAGCTCGGGTTGTTCCACCTGATTGTTTCTATCCACGGACCGGATGAACCCGTCGACGATCAGGTCAGATGTGATAAAAACTGGAGTACCACTCAAGCAGGTGTGCTGACCCACAGATTCACCATACAGTGACCGACTACAGCAATGCCATCGCCACCAATCATGGGCGCACATCTCCGCATTGCCAGACCAACAGACAACATCGACGCTCTGCGAAGCTTCTACATCAACGGCCTGGGTTTCGAGATCTTATACGAATTCAAAGATCATGCTGGATTCGACGGGCTGATGCTTGGTCACCTTTCTGCGCAGTATCATCTCGAGTTCACGCGCAAGCATGGTCACAACATTGGCAGAGCACCTACAGAAGACAACTTGCTGGTCTTCTATCTACCCGACGAGCAGACTTGGAAGGAAGCGGTGGCGGGGATGGAAGCCACAGGCTTTGGAGCTGTGAAGGCGTTTAACCCTTATTGGGATGAGAGCGGCACGACGTTTGAAGACGTGGACGGGTATAGGGTTGTGTTGCAAAATGCTGGGTGGAGCAACGACCAAGTTCGGCAGAGGTACTTGGCGTCAATGAAAGCACAGGAAGCACGTTGTTAATGAATGATTGATCGCGTATGTACAGCGGCATATTCTCAAGTGGTATCGTGCAAACTCAAACATAATGTCGTAACACTCTTCGTGCCTCCAGCCGGCGACTTCTCGGAGTCGCGCACAGACTTAATGGTATTTCACCACTTCCAACATCGTTCAGTACTTCTCGGAAGTCTGTTGCACCATCGACGCCCGCCTGGTCATCTCCTGGTTATCGTAGTTAATACCACCAGTGACACCCTTGATGGTGACAGCCCCAACGCTGCCCCTTCGGATCTCCTCTTGCGCGGCAACGGACAGGCGCTTCTCGTCGTAGTGAGTAGTTGTTGTGAGTGCGCCGCCCACAGCTGCACCCTCAAGCGAAGTGGCAACGATGTTCTCGCCCTTGACGCGCAGGATGTGGAAGCCGTGGGTGACCCATGAGTAGGTGACGTAGGCGAGGACGAAGCAGAATCCGACGAGTGGGACGATCTAGGAGATACGGGTGTTGGCTGCGTCGGCGACGGCGCCTTGAATTGGTGGGAAGACGGCTCCGCCGCTGTTGGAAGTAGGTCAGTATGCTGTTATTCTTCTCTACAACTTGTTGTAGAACATACCTGACACCCATAACCAAGATACCGGCACCACGACGGGTGTGACGGCCGAGATTCGCTGTTCCGAGTGTGAAGATTGCCTAGAGCACAGTCAGCAGGTGTATTGAATATTTGTTGCAGTGTAATCTGCTCGTAGGGGTGCTTACTGGGTACATCGGGGCCATGAAGAAGAAGGTGATGATCAAGCAAGCCACCGCGGCAGTCCCGGATCCGGCGCAGACGTAGGCATTGATGGCAATGGCGCAGCAAGCGTAGATGACGAGGATGAAGTTGGATTCGAGGTAGCATGCAAGGCCAGTAGCGATGAATCGTGCAACAGTGAATGTGATGAGGCCGTACGACAGCATCTGAGAGCCCTGAGCATCGGTGAAATTGGCATTTTCGGTGGCGTAGTTGATGAAGAAGGATGCTGTTGTCACCTGAGCGCCGACGTAGCGGAACTGAGCGCAGAAGCCGAAGATCATGTTGTACTGCTTGTACAGAGGTGCGTCACCAATGACATTGCCGTATTGATCAACACCAAGCTCCAACGTGTTCTCAGTAACGACGGAACCGCGTCGGACAGCCGTCTCTTGGATCTCGGGCAGCTTTGAGAAGAAGAACATGATGCCGACAAGCACACCAGCGCATGCGACCGCGAGGTACACATACTGTACGTTGACGAGAGAGCCTTTGCCGGAACCAGAGAAGAACGCCTTGGATGCAATGAGGGGCCCGACAAAAGAGGCCACACCGTTCCAGGACTGGCAGAACTGCAGGCGTGCGGAGGCTGTTGCTGGGTCACCGATGACAATGGCGTAGGAGTTGGCAGAAGTCTCGAGGGTCGCAAGGCCGCAAGCGATCACCAAAGTGCAGACGAGGAAGCCGCCAAAGGCTGCCAGCTTGTTGGTCTCGGTGGTGAAATGGGCTACGGGCCAGAAGGGTTTTCCAGGCGCTGCCGCTGGCGCGGAAGGTAGTGGGCGCTGGCGCGCCAAGATTCTGGATCTCCACGTGATGAAAATCTCACTGTTTGAACCCCCATAGGAAGAACAGCGAGATAACCAGCGAGATGGGATATATGAGCTTCTTTCCCGTAAGGAAGCCTCCCTCAACAGGGGCGGTGTTAATTGGCACGCCTCCGCCCATCTTGAACGTGTAAGACCGGGTTACTGGTTTCGAGAAGTGGTGCTGGTAGGGTAGGTTGCAGTGTCGCAAAACCGGACGCGATACAACAGGCGATGTGGTGCGGGTTCGATAGTCTCATGAACGGAAAGATCTCGCAAATGGTTCGGCTCCGTTGTCTGATCGCCTACGAGAGTTTGTATAACTGAGGGGAGCCGCAGGAGAAAGAAGCTGTGCGAGAGGAAAGAGTGTTCTATGTGGCCTGCTAACCGAGATGATGTCGATGGATGATGTTCTTTTGGAAGTGAAGAGTGCAGATCACATACTTATACATCGCGTGTAGAGACCACATCGTGCGTCTCGTGCTCGACATCAAAGCGTTCTCACCCTTGTGTGTGGACCTCGATCTGGGCGAGCTCGAGGTGGTGAGAGTTGACGCCATCAAGCAGCAGAGCAGAGTTCGGTACCGCTGCCAATAGAGTTCCACGACAGACGCACTTTGAGCATTCGGTCCGCGAGAGAATGAGCTTTGCCTGCTATCAGCGCCACCAATGCAAGGTCCAGGACCGCAACTGCCATGGGTATGGGGCATCGGCATTTGATGGGGACTCCACGGTGGACATGCGGCTCTGTGGAGTCTGTCTGGGCCTGGCGGTGGATACCAGATTGCCCGCCCATGGGGCGGACCCACTCGTCTGCTCTGGGGCCCCGAGTACCGTCCTCGTGCGCGCACCAATTTCTGCCATGATACTGTCGTCTATCTGATAGTGGATGATGCGCAATGAACGTCCAGATCGACGTACAGTGGCGACTGTGTGAATCTCCGCATCCCCGGATCATGTCCTCACTACTTCTGGTTGTACCACCTGAAAGAGCCTCGACGATGGTGCAGGAAGATCAGCGGTAATTGAAGGTATAGTTCGCGAGCTGCCGACCAACCCTCGTGCGCGGCGCCGGCCAGCCTCCGATGCTGGCGATGGTACACGAGTCCTCCGTACTAAATAAACGATCGTAACCCTTTTTAAATAACGGTTATTACGCCGCTTAGCTAAGTAGATCCTTATCGAGGCCTCTAAGTTAAGTAGTACGTTATTATAAATAGATTAGGCGCTTCTATCCTTATATACTAAGAGCGAGCGCGTAACTTAATACGTAAACCGTAGTTCTCTAGATTTAGCTAGGTACGCTATAAAGTATTATATTACTTTGCGACTAGCTAATGTATTACGTCTATTAGTAAATAACTTATATACTAATTACGAAGTTAGAAGAATAGGTAGGTTATTAGGGACTATACGTTAAGATAGTATACTTATATACCTCCTAACTAGACGCCTTCTATATAAGGAAGGGTATAGGCGTAGTATAATAGCGTAAGACCTAATTAATCCTACGTTAGGGAGCTAGCTATATCCTATAACTAGAAGAAACGATTACTAGTATACGGAGGACTACTACCTTAGCTCTACTAGTACTAAGCCTTTACTAGTATTAATCGTTATCCGCGTATATAGGATTAGAGAGTAGAACGAGGTACCCCGCTAGTATCTATAAGGGTATAGTACGATTATAACGTACTAGACGGAATACCTTCTATAAGGACCGCGTAGCTTTATCTATACTATAACTACCTAATTTTAAAGAACGGTAGAGTACTACTATTAAACGGTTACTTTAATATAAGAGGAGAGGCGTAAGGGAGTACGTAAAGGATAATATCCTAAAAATAGATTTATAAAGATACTTCTAAAAGCTTACGAATACTAAGTTATTTACTATCATACTATCCTAATAATAGGTACTAATTAACCTTATCTAATTACGGAGGAGTTATTACCTAACCTAATCTAGCTTAAATTATCCTACCTAATTATTCCGAGTTTCGAGCTTTATAGGGTATATTAGCTAGGAGCTCCTAATAATAAATATAGTACGTACTATACTAACTTTTAAATAGGGTAGACGTTAGTTTCTATAGTCTACTCCTAAGTATCGACTTACGGAATAGAGATAAAGGCTAGCGTAATAATAGCTACTACTAGAGAGGAATATTAGGGAAGTTAGGTTTCTATTAGGGGCTACTATAGTTAGACGCCTCCCGTATATACTATAATCTTTTATAAAGCTTACGGCTAACTCGTATTAAGAATATAGAGTATAAATGTACCCCTAGTAGTAGCTAGAATAAGGATCTTCCTCCTAGATTCGATATAAATAGAACGGCCCTCTACGGTATTTCTTAGCCTCTAGAATCCTCTTTTAATATATCTTCTTATTGTACCCCTAACACTACGATTAAGGTGTCGAATGTATGCTTTCACTTCTGCTACACGGATCTAGCACCTATGTCGTTCTTGGATTGCGTTACGAGTCGAGTAAGCGGTAGTCGAATTAGGACTCGATGTAACGAGGTAGCGAGCAACGTCTATACTTTACTAGAGTCGACATCGCGGGGTGTAGAGAGAGTGCCGGGTTATAGTAGACTCCAATTCATCTATATAATAGCTGTTATGCTTTTTATTCTATTTGCTAGAGCAAATTAATAGATTGTCACAAATGGACTTCCAATTGAACATGAGAACGAGACAAGATGGCACGCGTCCAGGCGTGTGTGACAGGATGTTACACAAGACGAGCTACGAAGAAAGAAAGGAGAGAGGTTCCCTCGCGTTGGACGCGCGAATAGAAGTAGCCTTCGAACGCCAAACAGTCGCCCAATCACCTGACTACACGTCGTGAGCTGGCGAATGAGACACGAACCACATAACGTGACAGGGGGCGATGGGCGGGCAGATACCCATCAGCGACTGTGTTATTCGTAACCATCGGTTTAAGCGGGAGATTGGAATTCACTCTCCAGCTGAGTGAAGCCCTTCTGAAGTTCGTGCTGCCTTCAAGAGTTGGAGCGCCAGAAATATCGGATCGTGGAGTTCCCAGTAGTCTGCAGTATTCTCCTTCACCAAGGCGAACAATCACAAATCCCTCCTCCTTAGGTCCAGTCACCACATTCCACACATCTCTACCAAAGACGCGCACTGCGCCTTCCGCACAATTTCTCCTGACTAAGATTGCGCGCACCGAACGATCAACCTCGTCGAAGTTTTTCCCGACAACCTCTTTTGCATCTAATCTGAGGGTCTCCCCAGCCTAGAATACTGTCAGCTCCTCACTCCTGAAGTGTGACCCATGCGCCTCTTACAAGCTTTGTGGCCATTTCCTCCAGCTTCTTTATATCTCCAACATCTTGATCCTCCACCGACAGTATGCGGTCTGCTTCGCTCGGCATATCGCGACTGTCGCAAGACTGTTTCGATCGCGAAAGCGCTTTGTGTGAGGCTCGCCTTGGGGTTGCTCAGCAGAAATGCAAATTGATATCAGAGCTTTTATTCTGGATTTATGCTAGTCAAATCGATGTCGCTGTTGAACCAAGGAACGACGAGGCTTGTAGCGCTGGGATGGAGTAGACTTCGGTGATGCCCAACTGGTGCAGACAGTTCGAGGAACGAAAGACCGCGGCGCAGCGAGAGCTTGGCACGTAGACATCTCACGCAAAAGATCATGAGGCTTGACGTGTGGCGTTGCAGCCCCATATTGTAGGCAGTCGTGCCTTGTTCTGCCTTGCTTTGTCCTGTCCTGCCTTATCTTGCTGTGGGAAGTCGATTTCAGCCAAGTTGTGCCTCATGATGCACAGGAGCCGCCAGAATGTGTACGGCATGAACCTGGCGATTTCGCCGCAAGCATAGCTACTGTTGTACCGCATCTCCGTGAGCACATGCTGGTAGCTCAACTGCCTTGCGAAACCCTTGCGAAACGTGGATAGTTTCTTTCCCGCGAGATCACTATCACACAAACCATATCGTATCAAATTACAGCAGGTAGGTTGAGTTGGTTGACTGCAACGTTGTTTGACCCAGCAGTTGAAGATTTGAAGTTGCCCGTTCATAGCCGCTACTGCTGTCTTTGACCATCCGCGTTCTGCATCAGCATCATCATCATTGGCTCGTTCATATTCACCGGTGCGTCAGCCAGTAATTGCTGGGATTCCATGGTGAGTGAAGTCATGAACGGCTCGAAAGATTTTTTCAGCACCAGGTTAGATTCGGGATCAACGTTAACAGAGGGTATTAAATGAGTCTGGAACGCGGGTTGCTGTTGCTGTTGCTGCCGTTGTTGCATTTGCGTTACGCTTGGGTTCTGGGGTTGGCCGTGATTGGGCGCCAGATCTTTGGCTTGCCAGGTATCGGAGATTGCCAGGCCAAACATGGTGCGCATAGCGACTTGGACAGCCAGGTACGAGTCTAGTCTTCGGTTGAAGTCGGCATCCGACGTGTGTAAGTGAGCCGTAAGTCGCCGGTATTTGTATAGGCAGATCGCCGTCTTCTTCCTCGTACATCTCATCGTCGATGACAGCCTGTTCGGTCAGGTACAGCGAAAGTCCAGTCCGACCTCCGCGGATATCCGAAGATCGTTGCCCAGGCTCGACGTGTGCTTGGAGCCCTCGATCGCTGCGTTGAGATGCATCGACATTTGCTCTAAAATAGAGCGTCAACGCAAGGCAGGGCGACGGAAAACTGATACACACCTTTCTTGGTTTTCTTCGGGAGTCCGATTCACATTCACTTGCATGAATGGAAACATGGTGCGGACAGGAGATTGCTGTAGGAAGTCGAAAGCGTGACAGTGGTGGACTCGATTTGGAATATTGTATACTTCCGCGCTGTCCCAAAAGGCCTAACAGCAATGGGAGACGCCCCAAAGGACAGGATCCGGCGTCGGAGAGTAAGCAGGAGCGACACCGAAAGCACGCTGGGAAGATTGCGCAAAAAGCAGGTTGGAGAGATGTCAACGACGACAAGCCAAGCACAAATATCAGGAACGTAGGTTATCAAGAATCTGAACTTCCAGCACGAGGTGGTGACATCTGGAGCGGGCTCTCCTCCGGGACCCGCAAAGGCCAGGTCCATTAAAGATGCGGAGATTCTCCATGACGATCATGCACTAAACCACGAACTAAGATTTCGGTTTCAGACCGGGAAGAGAGTACTCCAGGGATGATCGCAAGTCGATTTTCCGACCTTACGTCAATATGTCCAAGGACGCGTCTAACAGAGAAGCGCGCCTGCCGATCCAGAACAGAGAGGTATACACCAAGCTCGTCGCGAAGATTCCTCGCCCATCATTTGTCATACCTACGACTTACAGCGATGTTTACCAGAAAGTAAGCCTGGGCATCGTCTTGCTCTCCCACCACGAGGATTCCCCACTAGTCTGAAGGGCCTGATATCCAATGCTGGTGGTACACCGCCTAAGTTACCTGATCGCCAGCCTTCGTCCTGGCAAAACTAGGTTTAGCCACGCGGTGCATGCTCAATTGCAGCAACCTGACGTCGCCAAAGCGCAGATTGTGTAGAATATGCTTCGACGCTTACTGTCGCAGACACTCTCCTCTGTGCCAGACAGCTTTCTACCTATACCATTGCGCTCACTCCACTGACGGAAGCCTTAATGGAGACCACCTTCATATTTATTCATGGTGCGATTGACACAATCATACTTGTCATTGACGTATTTGCTGACTGACCTTTTGGCAGACCTCACCCCCGTAGCCCGCATCCTCTACTCTTCAGACTCCGTAATCGATATTCTCGGCTATACTCCAGATGAGGTTGTGAATAGGTCCTGTTGGGACTTCTTCCCAGCCGAACAGCTTCCGTATGCGCGGAAGTTTCACCAGAATAGAGTGTCAATGGACAAGGCAGCTGTACTCGCATATTGCAGAGTCATGGACAAGCTCGGGGAGTGGGTAGGATGCGAATGTTGTTTCACGATTGTCTACGATGTCGTAGTTGTCTGTACAAGTATATACAAAAGAGGAAGGAGCACTCAGGGTGAGTACTAGGAAGTTAGTCCTCTACTATAGTACTATAGACTCTTCGCCCTGCTGCCCTCTCTAGAAGTTAGTAGTACGGAGGTATTATCGTTGTTAAGAAGTACTATTTTCGTATAAAGAGAGGCCTAACTTCCTAGCTTATTGGATTATAAGGAGTAGAACTCTATACTCTGAGATTATCTAAGGCTATATCTAAAATGAACTCTAATTCGTTAATAGCTAATACTAAATTTAGTATTTAGTTACGTAAAGTAGGCTACGGTAGTATATCGATATAAGGTCTGTGTAGAACTACTTGCTGCTATAGGGTTAGAGCGAGAGAGTAAGGTGAGCTAAGCGCTAGCATACCCATATTGAAGCCTGAGTCTTGCTCGTAGTCGAGGTTGAGTATTCGAGCGATATGGAGAAAGGCGGCTGAGGAAATCATGCTGTATAGCACGATGAAGTAGATATTTGCTATAGGATCTAGGGACGCCTCTTCACTATACACGACAAGACTAGTCTCTGAACTGAACGGCGTGGGCAGTGCCATATCGAGTAGTTGAGCACTGGGCAGTGGCCATTAGCCCAGTAGCTGTCCTGACGCGGCCTTTCCAATAGCAAGCTTTGATCCTGTTTTACCCGCTATCAAAAGCCCAGAGTGCTTGATTTCAGGCCTCTTCTGCGTCAGATACTAGTGCTGGGTGACAGAGATACATACTTCTCGCGCGCTGTGCCAGGCGGTTCTGAACCCGCTTGCGCTTAGCAGGATCAGTCACATTCGTCCAATCGTCCTATGCGAATTTTAGATGCGCGTCCATGCTCGCACCTCTGCGAGCATCAATTAGGTTTTCCTCTGCGGGGGCTGTCAGAAAGATGTTGAGCTCGAGATACTCAAGAGTGTGGTTGAGCTGGGGATCTATTCGTGCAGGCGTCTCAGCTGTCACGTCATGCAGAGCAAACGGATTTGCGTTGAGTGAGTGAAGGGCCTAGTCGCGGGCGAGACGTCAGCCGTACCCTCGCTGTGGCTTAGCGGCCTTTCTGACGGATTTCTGACCTCGTCTCTGACATTTAGTCGTTGAGAGTGCAGCTGTTCCTACTGGATCCACGGATTTAGCTACAGGGGGGTCGCAAAAAGACTGACAATGGTCAGAGCGCACTTGGCAGAAGATCATTAAGCCTTAGGTGACGGGAACCTACTACAGGCCTAGTGTACCTTAAGTACGCTCTGACCATTGTCAGTCTTTTTGCGACCCCCCTGTACAAGTCCGCACCAAGGTTGACGTGCCGCTCGACCCGGGTCACTTTACAAACCTTATACGGTAAGCGCCACAGTGGTTCGAATGGTGAAGCTGCTGCAAGACGGCGTTAAGATCGGAGACAGTCGGGTGTCTACGTGCGGAATGTAACAACAACTCAATGATTCACACCTATATATTAGATATGAAGACCCCAAACCTTCTCTACCACATGCCAATTCCTCGAATTGTCCACAGCATTCACTCTGCCGTACGTATCGGAAGATGCAACCCCTCGAAATCTACCACGCCCCGCCAGGCACCGGCCCGAACCCCTGGAAAGTAATCATAATCCTCGAAGAGCTCAGCCTTCCCTACACCATGACCTGGATTCCCTACAGCGCCATCAAATCCGCACCCTACACCTCACTAAACCCCAACGGCCGACTCCCTTCCATCAAAGACAGCAACACAGGCGTCACGCTCTTCGAGTCCGGCGCGATCATCGAGTACCTGGTCGAGACTTACGACCGCGAGCAGCGCGTGATCAGCTATGACGGGAGCCAGATCGCGGAGAAGTGGCTCGCGCGGAGCTGGCTGCACTTCCAAATGAGCGGGCAGGGGCCGATGTTTGGGCAGAAGATGTGGTTCACGCATTTTCATGCTGAGAAGGGAATTACTTCTGTCATTGAACGGTATGGTGATGAGACGAAGCGGATCGTCGGTGTGATTGAGTCGCATCTCCGCAGACGGCAGGAAGCCAGTGGGGATGACGCTCTTTGGCTCTTGGGCGGCAAGTGCACGTACGCTGATCTTGCTTTCGTGCCGTGGGACTTGCTGTTGCTGAACCGGTTGTTTCCGGAGGGGTTTGACGCGGCGAAGGAATTCCCGCTCTTCTACCAGTGGCATCAGCGAGTTGTTCAGCGGCCGGCGGTCAAGAAAGCCATTGAGATACGGGAGCATTGCATGGCGACGATGGAAGACTCTGCTAAGGCGGTGCTACCTCGAGGTCGGTACAGCCACGAAAAAGGTGCCGCCTCGCAGTAGACTTGCAAGATGATGGATGCGCACCGGCTAAGGAGCGGAGTACAAAATCCTTAAGGAGCGGATTACCGTATTCGGTCAAAGAGCGGTAAGTGTAGTTCTACCTTCGTCTAAAACGAAGGCACCTTTCTATACTATAAGATAGTACCTCCTTCGCCCGTAACGAGTAATTCTAATATCTCTATCCTTAATAACGTTAACGATCTTATAGCTCGTTTAGAACAATACTACTAACTTAAAGCCGCTATAGAGGAGGAAGACGCGACGCGATAGGCTCGTACTACTACTTAAACGGCCGCTCGTTTAGAACGAAGACGCCGCCTTAAGGCTACTATAAAGGAGGAGCTAGAGTAGGAGGAGAAGGAGGAGGAGGAGGAATAGAGTAGCTTCTTATTATTTAATAATAGCCTCGGTTAGAACAGAGACGACTCTATAGATACCGCTTTATTAGATACTACTTTATTTAGTAGCGATTTAGACGAAGAAGACGATAACTCGCTACTACCTCTACTAGAGCGCTTATATAAGAACTTCGATATACTCTAGCTCGCTATTAACGAATAGATACTTACCTATAGCTATAACGTAGTAGTTAATAACTACGTTTAGAATAATAATAGTATAAGAGCTTAAAGATAGGCTCGTTACTAGTAAGCTAGTAAAAAGTAGGATACCTATAGCCTTAATCGTTACCTATAGGATAGATAATAAAAGTCGTTATTAATAAAGGAAGGATACTTAATATTTTACTAATTCGTTACTAATAATCTAAACTATCTAGAAGGTAGTTAGTTAGTCGTCTATCTAAAACGGAAGATCTAGTATAAGCGCTATAACTATAGCGCCTTCTTAAAGGGTACCGCCTTAGTAAACTATTATCGTTATCGATAAGACCTTAAGATACGGTCTTAGCTCTAGTTAGACCTCTAGTACGGCCTTAGAATTAAGTAATCTATTATAAGGCTTCGTTAGGACTTCCCTAGTTTATTCTAAACGAGTAAGGATATAAGTAACCTCTACCTTTATTTTTAATAAGAACTACTTTAGAGTTAGACTCTAATTAATACTATAATCTACTAAGTAGAAGAGGCTAGATTCTTTAAAATTATAATATTAAGGACTAGGACTTTAGTAAGAACGAGCTCGCTAGTATCGAACCTAGCTAGAGCCGTTATTTAAAACGAATATTCCTTACTTATCTAAAGTCGATTAAGTATTATAAGCGCTTTCTAGATATTATCCTTCTTAATTATACGTATACGACGAATAAGTATAGTAAGCTAGTTATAAATATTATTAGGGTTATAGGTCTAAATAAAACGATACTAATTACGCTTACTATCCTTAATAGTAAGAATAAATAAGAGTTTACCTAGCTCCTTAAGTAGCTTAACGACCTCTACGTTTCTAACGAAGTCCCTCTACTAAAGCTTATTCTTACTAATTATAACTATAGTCTAATTAACGCGCTTAATACCTCCCTTATTTAGAACGAGATCCTAATTCGACTTTACCTTTAGTATATAGATAAGGATATTAAGGCCTACTAGCGTTTAAAGCTTAGTAGTATTATCGATCTAAACGACGATAACGGTAAGTAAAAGATTAATATACTATAAGGTATACTATTCTATAAGATATATTAGAAAGCTCTATTTACTAATAACGAAGCTAATTATTAGGCTACCCTCGATATAATTAAAGGTATCTAGGAGTAGGGGTACTAGTACCTCTAGAACGAGTAGTTTAATACCTACTAGGATCTCTATATAATACCTACTAGGATCTCTATACGTACTTCGTTTAGAACGACGTCCTCTACTTTAGACTCTAGTCGACCTCTCGTATTAAGGGCGCTTACTCGGTAATAAAGAAATAGCTTTAGAATTCCTAGTCTAATATCTTTAGTTTTATTAAACGTCTTATTCTATAGTAATTAAACTAGTTTAATAGGATCGAATAGGATATCTATAAGAATATAGAGCGAGTACTTCTTAAGATAACGGCGCCCTTTTAGAGACGCGTTAAGAATAAAGTCTATAAGTTCGCTCTAACTAACTCCCTCTAGTAGTATATATTAGTAACGAAGGAGATTAACGACTACTACTACCTTAAACTCTAATACTAGTAGGACTAGAACTAGGAGGAGCCGCTAGAATAGAAGCCTTATTCTAATCGTTACTAACGAACGACTAGTAAGCTATACTACTATCTTATCCGAGATTAACGTCTTATAGAGTAGCCTATTTTAATACTTAATTATAACGAATACTAGTAAATCGAACTAGCTAACGAGCGTTAGAGGAATAAGAATAAGGATAGGCTCTTTAAGCTTAATAAGCTAGTAATAAGACTAAGACAAAAGGTAGCTCTTTATTAAGGATAAGGTAAAATAGGTCCTAGAATTTATAGTAACTATTACGAGTACCTTAAGGCGGAATAGATTACTTTAGCTACTAGTATTATCGATTCTAATCTCTCGTCTTAACTAAGGGTATAAGGTTCTTCGTTATAAACGAGAGTAAGAGGTTATTAAAAGTAGCTAGCCTCTTCTTTCTTTTCTCCTTTAAAATCGAAGGTATCTCGAAGAATCTTACTATAAGACGCGTTTTAATTGAACTTCTAACTAGATCTATCTAGTCCTTTATCCTTATAGCCTTTAGTTTAGTCGATACCTCTACCTCCTATACCTCTACCTTCTTAGCCTTTATTTTAACCGAGTCTATAACCTACGCTTTTATCTATTATATCGTTCTCGTACTTAGAGCCCTTAGTCTAGACAAACTAGTAGCTATATTATATACCCTTAGTATAACTAAAGGACTAGCTATATTAGATACCCTTAGTATAGCTAAACTAGTAGCTATATTAGTAGCTACTATAGCTAGATTAGTAGCTAGATTAGTAGTTATATTAGATATCCTTAGTTTAAATAAGTTATTAGATATCTTTAGTATAAACGAGTTATTAGATACTTCTAGTATAAACGAGTTAGTAGCTACTATAGTAAATAGGCTAGTAAGCCTAAGCCTAAGCCTAGGGTTAGTAGTTCGTTAATAACGAGTATTAGTAGCTATTATACCTAGCGCGTACGTCGTTATATATAGCTTAGAGTTTATATAATAGTAGCCTATAGCTCTAGTTATAAGGGGAGTTATAAATAGGTAGTATCGATATAAGTAAGTAGTAGTTTCGAGTAAATACGAATATCTAAGGAGGAGAGACGGTTACGGGGAAATAGTACTTAAATAGTAGTTAGCCCTAGGGGCGGTACCGGTAGGCTAGCGGGGCTAGCTTATTACGTATAAGCTCCCCTAATAACTATTCCCCCTCCTAAGGCTTCGTCCTCGGAGCTAGTAACGCGTAGTCCTAGTAGGTACCGTAGCGCTATAGCGCTAGTTACGCGCTTACTTATCGCGGTACTATATCGCTATAGTAGCGGTTTTTATATACTAAGCGTATATACCGTTTAGTAGTAGTAGGAATATATAATTTAACGGCGGAGTTACCTAGCCCCTACGGTATCGCTATAGCGTTACGAGGGCCTTCTAGTATCGCTCTAGTAGCGGTATTATATAGGTAGAGCTATATTAGAGCTTCGTTTACTCCTTTAACCTTTCCCCTTATATCTATATTACTATAGGTCTTTAAAGCCCTTTAACCTTCTTATTTATTTATTATTACTTTATTATTACTTTATTATATCTAGTAGTAACATACCTAGTAGCTTAGGTAGTAAGAGGACAATACGTCTATCTAGTAAGCGTCGTTCTTAGACTAACCGTAGCTCTACTCTACCTAATAACCGTCGTAGTAGTACTCCTAGTAAGTTCCTTAGCTACTTCTATACTATACCTACTAATTATCGTAGCTAGGCCTAATACGAATACGCTAAATATAAACTACCGTCCTTCTAGCTTTACGCTAATTAATACGCCTATAATAGAATACCTATATAGTCGTCCTAGTACGCCGTATACTATAACTTAGGGTAGCTAGCGTATAGGTACCGAAGGTAGTCCTTAAGCTCTTACTAATCCTCTAACGCTAGAGACTCGTAACCTCTCCGCTATAGGGCCGGCCTCTTAGTAGTCCTCTCCTTAAGCTCTAAACCTAAGCCCTCTTAGTAACCCTAACTCGATAGTAAAGGCTTAGCGTACTCTTAGTCTTAAGTTATTAAAGCCTATATTAGACGCTAAGAAGAAGCCGTACTAGGTATATAATCTCGACGAGACTAACGTATCTTCGATAGACCTTCTTATCGTCCCTAACCTTCTAGAGCAAATTATACTATAACCGGATCTCCGTTATTATATCTACCGTAAGTATATTCGCTACTAGAGTAACGATACGCTACTAGCTAGCTCTAGCTACTCTTACGCCTCTCTAAGCGATAAGTATAGTAACTATAAGAGCTCGAAATCGAATCCTAAGTACGATATAGCGTATCTAGCTAAGTTTAACCGTACCCTTAATATAGTAGAGTAGTACTACTAGCGTACTATTCGTAATAATAGAGCTAACCCCTTCTAGGTCGCTACTCGTTAGTCTAAGTTCCGTTCTTACTATAAGAGCTTTACTACCTATCTCTATACGCTTATCGAGAAAGTAGAGAACGACTATAGTAATAGTATCTCGAAGTAGCGTTCTACTCGCCGTACGTCGTTTAAGAAGAATAGTCGTTCCTTTAAGGATTATATAGGTATCTCTAGTAGTATAGAGCCGAGTAATATCGTATCGAACTATAAGATAGAGCTAGGAGCGGTATATAGTATAACGAATTAGGAGAAGCGTCTAGCGTACTATAGTAGAGTAGTAATATAAGGCTAGTAAGTAAACGGCTCGTATACGTAGGGGTTAAAGAGGATAGTATATATCTACTATACCTTTATAGTAAGGTTACTAGTCCTCTCCTAGGGAGAGCCTAGTATAGAATAAGAGCGTATGTTTTTCTTCTTCTTTATATCCCCGATTCTCTATAGTACTATATACTTATATAGGGGTAATCTATAATTACGAGAGGTTTACGCGGCTATAAGGCGTAAGTAAATAAACTTCTATTATACTTCTTAATTATTAGACTACCTTACGTAGACTATCTTACGTAGTCTACCTCTCCTTCTTTTAGTAGGAGGAGTAGTTACCTTTAAGTTTAAGGTTCTACCCTAGTATAGCGTAGCCTCCGTAGAGGTACTAGAGCTTTCGCGTATTAATTCGTTTACCTCTAGGTATAACTATAGTAACTCGTTCGCCCCCTCTAGCTTATCCTTATACTTAAGCTCGTTATACTCCTATAAGTAACTACTCTAGCGTATTTAGTATAGCCTCTTCCCCCTACTATCTAGGCTATATATAACGACCTTCTTAATCTTATATTAGTCGCTATTATCGTCCTTAAGCTCGTCTACTAGTAGCGGCTAGTACCCTTTTCTAGCCCTATATAGCTCTAGTAAGGAGATATAGAAGGTTAGGTATAGTCTCTTTATAGACTATAGTAGGTTAAGCTTATATACTTATTTACCTACCCTTTCGATAATAGTAAATAGCCCTAGATACTTATTATTAAGCTTCTTATATAGCCTCTTACTTCTAATATTCCGTCCGTTAATAAGTACTTAGTCTCTAATAGGGAATTGCTTAGCCTCTATATAGTAGTTATAGTACTTAGCCTATAGCTCTACTACGGCTTCGAGGCTCTTTCTCGCGTTATCGAAAGTAATTTGCCTCTTTATTAGCTATTACCTAGCCTAGTCTACTAGCTTCTTAGGGCCTTTTCGCCCCCTCTCTATATAGTATTCGTCTTAAATACCGTTAGGGACAGACGGTATAACGCCTATTACTACTTCGATTAGGGTTAAGCTATAGCTCGAATAGACTTTAGAGTTATAAGCGAACGCTACTATATATAATAGTTACGCCTAGTCGTTCTAGTTATAGCTATAGAAGATCCGAAGGTAGCCTTCGAGCTACTAGTTTAGACATTCTATCTAGCTATTAATCTATAGATAGAACGCGGTAGAGAGACGGCGCTTAACCGCTAGCTAGTAGTATAAGGTACTCTAGAATTCGCTCGTAAAAACCGAGCCCCTATTAGAGACGATATCGTCTAGTAGCCTTAAGAATATAAAGTTCTTATTATAGATTAGCTCCGTAAGGGCTAGAGCGTCTATAGTATCGTTTACTAGGAAGTAACGTACTATCTTTAAGAACCTATCTACGATAACTAGGATAGAGTTATAAACCTTATCGTTAAACCTCTTTAATAGTAGTAGGCTAATAACGAAGCCTATAGATAAAGACTTCTAAGGCTTCTATAAAGGGATAAGCGATTAAAGCTTACTAAAGGGTTTATAGTACTTTAGCTTAGTACGTTAGTATATATTATACTTCTCGACGTACGTACGTACTTTAGTTACGAGGTATAGCTAATCGTACTTACGGGTAAGGACCTCCTAAGTCTAGTCGCGCCCGTAATAACTAGCTACTAGGTCGTCGTAGTTACGCTATAAGAGCTCCTAACGTAGCGTAGTATAACGAGGGATATATATATAGTTCCTATTACGTAGTAGCCTATTAGAGTCGAAACGGTACTCGGCGTTAGTAGGCTAGTAGCTTTCCTAACCTAGAGCTAGGTCGGAGCTACCTAGTTATACTATATCCCTATTACGGATATCCTATATAAAGGCGTCCCTTAACTAGATATCGCGAATAAGAGAAACTAGGCTCTCTAAGGGATCTATAAACGTAGACTCGTCTACTATAGCTATAGTGTTACGATCCTATAAGTAGTATTACGTAAGTACTTCTTTAAAGAGTAGGTAGTAGTAGGTATTTAGGTAAGATA
>JAABUL010003054.1_pt1 | contig 25851 bp, 30 predicted proteins | sample 5559151 | NCBI WGS metagenome assembly JAABUL01 (sample SAMN10711876, study PRJNA513368) | rock metagenome | isolation source: Antarctica rocks | place: Antarctica: Victoria Land, Pudding Butte sud | reverse complement strand
GACACTTTCTTCGTCGTCATGAACCTTGTAATGGCATTAATAAAGTCATAATCTTTCAGCTGGGAACCCTCATTGAGAAAAATATGCACTAGTCGGTAAACCCGAATAGGCCTGGATGAAGCCATCGATGAGGTGCACATGGGCAGATCGGCCCGCTCAATGTAGAGTTTCATCGTTGAAAGCCAGTAAGAGTCGAATGTAGCAGATGGATTGGTGGCAGAATCATTCTCATCGTCAGCCTCTTCACAGCTCCAGAGACGGCGTGCATCTCGGGCGCCGAGGAGGGTGCGAAGAATTGTCCGTTCTTCTTTCAGATCTTTGTCCTGTGCTGCATCTGGTGCTGCCCCAGCTTGCATAAACAACTTCATTCGCGCGATAATGTGATTTGCGAGTGAGAACTCTCCCAGAGCATCGTCTCTCACCTGGTCTTCGAGGTACTTCACAATGTTTGTCCTGAGAGTGTTGTCGACGACAGAGGGTGTGAATTCGGAAGACTGTCGCCTTGGAGGACCCTCAAAAGGGAGGCGATCGGTAAGATCGGTCATGTCGTCGTCAATGAGACTGCGAATGTTCTCGAGAGCATCTGTTTGGATCCTGTAGATCCTTGATGGAGTAACAGCGTGACTCCTGAGCTATGCCCGGACTGCAGATGTGCAAACGTCTAGGGCCTCGTTGATGGCGCATGATAGCAGGGTCCTGATCTTTTCTTGGAGCTTATACGCGTACAACTCTGTGATGACTCTCATTTTGCCAGACCCCGGGAACCCAGGCAAATCACAAGTCTGTCTCCGAATCCATTCGCCGTAGTGACGCACGTTTGGATCCATGCCATTTTTGCTGGTTAAAATCCGTGCCACGTAGTGATTCATATATTTTTATGAAATAATTTGGTAGGGACATAATGACAGAAAAGTAAATATTCCAGAAATGGGTCTTGTTGTACGTTAAACTGCGGCTACAGGAGGATTCGAAGTGAGGAGCGGATGTCTTTGAATTTCATGTCATAATGGTGACCAAACGAGCATTGCTGGGACAAGCCTATTCGATTGGTAAGTAGATCTCAAGCATTACTATCAGCTTCGGTCCACACCACTTCTAGAGCGATCCCAGTAAAGGAACCCGTGGCGATGAATACAGAGCTCGATTTGATTCTCGTGTAAATGTGGCGCGTAAATAAAGTAACCAAGGAAGAGCTGCTCTTTGCTCTATTGAGCTTCAAAAGGGCGGTTAATTGTTGTGAAGACCTTCTGCGAGATCTTCCCTTTCACACTGACACCTTCGTAGACCTTTGAAGAAGAAGCGTGACTCTTCTTATGATGGATTTGAAGGCGAACCTGGCATCCTGGTGCCGGGACAGAAGCGCAGCTGTGCAGTGAGCTAAGGTGTGTGTGTGATTCGGAATGTGTGCTCAGATTAGTATGAACCTGACTTGGCATCGCTTTCCCTTAGTGATACCTGCTCCAAAATGCCGATTATATGGGGCGACACCGCAGGCTCGAGCTCAACATCATATGTACCGTCGTGTGATGCTCCCTTGTTGTTGGCGGCGTAAATCACCTCTCTCATCAGCGTCCCAAGAACTTGGACCTCACAATGCCTCTCGTCTAGATATTTGCGAGGTGGCAGCTTTGGCATGCCTTGCCAGGCTTTGTTCTTCGTGACAGTCCAAGAAGGAAGATTGGCTGGCCAGTCTTTGTTTCTCCGATGATAGAACCTCTCAACTGCAGTATCTGGCCCCATTGGAGCTATACTTGGACTGGAGAAAGCGTCATCCTCCAGACAACTCTGTCCTGGGACCAGCTTTCTGGCGTACCGGTGAAAAGGCGGTGACGTAAGAACTGGCGTTGCCGCGAAATGTTTGAACCCTCCTTCCATTTTTTTAATTGATCCTTGTGGAGTTTCACAAGTCGTTCGTCTCGGACAACCATTATTCAAGGGTAACTTTGCTTCTACGACAATGAAAACGTGGCTTGCAAATTGCAGCCTCTGAAAATATCTATATATGTATATCTTCGACAATGGCGGCGTCATTGGATGACAGGCCAGGTATGTGCTGTAGCACGTGGATGCAGATGGGGTTCTTATAGGAAACAGAGAACGCAGCTTTGGGCGCTCTACCAGTATCTAGGAAGTCAAACTGCATCTCCTGTATAAACACCATCGATGGAATGATCCATATCAAAAACGACATCTTTCAACATGTCCGAGAACATGCGGCGTGTTGGTTTTGGGATCTCTCGACCCAGTCGAGCGAGATTTCGCGGCGTGTGGGTGGTGAGGCCATGTGACCATTGGAGGAAGACAACCTCCATGCAAATCCTCAGGACTGGTGTCTCAATTCTCAATATAAGAACAAGTCAAGGGCGTTCTGAACAGCCCCTAATGCTGAACTTTGGGGGGATGACTGCAGACGGTTCCACGTTACTGCTCAACTCCTCACTCTCATCTCGTGCAGACATGGAAAAACAAGATACGGTTCTGGTTGTTCCATAGACTGGTTGTCTTGGCCTCATTCGCACCTTGGAAGACATAGAATTGCCATGCAAGGATGTCAGCGCTCCAGTACGGAGGATCTTAATAGTCCAGACTAGCATGATTAGCAGGTGTGATGAGGTGGGAGTGCTTGATGATACATACATGGATTCATCGGTTAAAGTCACCTGAGAAGCGCTAGGTTCGGTGAATCGTTGGTTGAATTGTCTGACTCAAAGCATGGGCGATGTCGTTTGGTCCAAGCTGGCACTGATCACCTTCCTGCAAGAGCAACATTCGGAGACTCTGAAAGTCGAATCCGTAGCGGAATTCTTTGCCATTCTCCCAATGCGTCTCGGATGCCTTTTGCCTGCAGCATGAAGGCAGCTACTACGGCACTCAACCTGCCGGGGAAGATTTCCCGATACTGGCCAGGCTGCAGAGATGGGTTGAAGAAATATATATAGTGATGATGATGATGATGAAAGAGATACATATATGTATTGATGGATATATGGACTCAAAAGAAAACAGCGAAAGCCAAGGACATATGTCTTGTATTGATGTGGTGTGTAAGAAAGATGGAGAGAGGGGGAGGGAGGTCCTATTTATGCTCCTGGGTGCTCAGGGAGAAAGCAGTGAATGTCTTGCATCATCAATAGAGGGCGTGAATCACAGAGGCTTCTCTGTGCGATTCCCAGTGACAGGAGGCGGGCCAATGAAGAGCTCGGCGTCACACAATTTGAATGACAGAGAATCATTGCTTCATCTCTGCGATTGACCCAGAGTGTGACGCACAAGCTTCAAGTCCTGGGTATCATCTTCATGGCGGAGAATTCTGGATAGGCCAATCCGTGCACTTCAACAAAGCCATTCTATATCAGGCATGATGCTCCGACTCAACATGCAAGGTCACTATCAACACCCTTGAATCGAAAAAGCCGGCCAAAGATTCCTTCATTGGCAGCAGAGAAAAGAAGGTGAGGCGCTCGATTCATTCCTTCCTCGGAGAAAAGCATAATGAATAGATTTTCTCCGTGAATAGAGTTTCTCCGTGAATGACAATTGAATCCTCAAGTGGCATACGCAAACGTTGACGCCACCATTTGATACGAGACCAATATCACCATATTCAGAGCTACAGGAGAGGCAAGGCTGATGATACTGACAGCGGACCCTCATTTGAGAGCATTGCAGAGAATGAGACGGATAGAGCTTGCTGTCTATCAGGTGTGACTGTGTGGTAGAGACACAAAGCTGGACGAGAGGCAATGAAATTTGAGGGTGTGGAGCGAATTCATTTTCCTACACGGAATGCTGTATTCAATTCAAGAAATGACTGAATTGATCTCGTGGGGACTGTTGAAGGGAATGTTCAAATGCTTGAGAGGTTCCAGCACACAGCCCAAGTGACATCAAGCTCTCTCATTCGTTTCCCTGATGGCGTGAATGGGCTATACTCAGTGCACGCTGGGAACGATGTCAGCTCGTATCCTGTAGCTGTCATGATTGCCGTAGTCTGGGGTTCGTAAATGTCTTAAGGCCGGAAATGCCTGCATATGACCGGCATGATGAAGATTGAATGTTACGATAATGTGTGTAAGGATTCGAAATCAGAACTTTGAGTGAGGGTGGCTGGTAGATCGTAGTGTGAGGGAGTCCAATGATTTTGATGTAGAATAGGCTCGAGGATGTGATATCTTGACAGGAAGTCGGAACATTGAGAAACCTGGGCACTGAACTCACGTTCAGCCTCCACAGTCGATCTTGGAGGCTCTCCATCTATACGCTCCGGAGAGACCCTGGAAAAAAGTCATCGTGAGGCTGTATAGATATTGCTTACGGCTCAGACATAGAAGAGAAGCCCACTTCCAACATTGCCTGTGTGACTGGTCTCTCCAATCTCAAAGTCAAGCTCAACGTACTCCCATTCCATCTACGTCAACATGAAAGTCAGCTCTTCTATTCGCGCATGAAAATTCGATTCGCACAAAAGAGCCATATGTTGGACGTTGTTCAACGGGGCGAATCACCCCTACCATGTTTTCTGCAATTATGAAATTGGTTGATGTCCAGAGTACACTTACTACAAAATCAGTGAGTCCTCGTATTGCGGTGCCAAACATGCCCCAGGTCATCACCTCATCGGGAAACACGAACAGATGTGCCACCCCTGAATCGGCTTGTACAACGTCCTATCAGTAGTCTCCACGTCAGTCCTGAACGTTGACAGCGCTTTGAAATAGAACACAAGGACCATGGAGTGGGTTGTTTCCAGAGATTTCTGGCTATTTTGCTTTCGTGCAGGTATTGAAACACGGGTTTGGCGGGTACATACCCTCCCAATAGGTCCCACGACGCCAGCATACAGCTTCTCATTAGCCATGTTGCTGGCTTGAAGTAGACAAGCAAGTACATCCTTCTGTGGGAGAGTCCGACGATAATTTGAGAGCTTCTGTAGAATCAAAGGTCAGCTTGCCCTCATCATAGTAGGAGCGAAGTCGAAACGCATGGCTGACAATCTAGCACAACGACGCGTCCGAAGATGCTACATACCAGTGCCAGGGCGGATCTTGGAATTCTATAATAGGCTGGATTTGCAGGAAGTGCACTGCCATGGTGGTTCATTGTCTGTCTGTTGGAGCTTGGCCTGGCATTGTGCTTACTTGAGATGGGCTAGGAGCGTTGAACTGTAGGAATTAGATGCGTTGCTGGACTGCGAAAGTATAATTGGAGGAGTCGTAGGCGCTGCTCCGATAGAGATCGTACATAGTTGGAGTAGTACGACAAGCAATGAGCTACTGAATGGCCTCATACTAATGGCTGTGAGAGTAGTCCGAGGGAAGCAGCATAAAGGGCACTACAGCTAGAAGCTGACCATGATGAGAATCCCGAGTCTCCACCTTGGCTCAATATAGCAGATAGCCTCCTGATTGACCTCGCATCGCGTGATTTGCGATACACGCATAGAGAATATCCCGAGGCAGAATGTTTCGCGATTCACGGAAGAAGCGCGCTCTTTCCCGCCTGTCAGACCAAATAGTATCAGGCACACTGCGGAAGCGCAAACCGAACATTGGATACTCGGGCAAATCCCATAATAGTTGGCTATCGATGATACCGGGTATCATGGCAGGCGGGCAAATGTCGTGAGACTCACTTTACTTGGTGAAAATCAACCCCAAACTGGTGGCGGATTATTGGATGCTGAGATAAAGTGGAAGTATTCAGGGTAAGATTGGACATACGCATGGTGAACACCGGCAACGCGAACCTACTGTTGATTCATGTCAAGGTGGCCCAATCTAACACAGTCTATATACCTGCAGTATCCTCCTGGATTGGTCCCCTATGCCGATGAATCCGACCCTGCCGAATTCCCGCGGTAGTGAGACTTCATTTGCAATGTGTACTTTGCTCAGAACTCGTGGCTCGTTCCTTGATGCCGTAAAGAAGCATTGTGTCCGGATGAATTCTCTCGACGCACGCGAAAATGGCATTCCTATCGAAAGGAGGCTTGGCAAATGCAAGCAGGCGGTAGTCTTCCACGTCTTAGTCTACCAGGGCAGCGGCGTGTAGTCGAGCTATATCCTACCCTTTGACCCTCCATTGCGCCAGTATAATGCCTTTCACCGCATCAAGGTCCCCTTTGTAGCCTTGTCTCGCCGACTTCTCGGTCGACGAGGGCTATTTATCGCTCAGTGTTGCGCCTATAACGGCGTTCGACAGCACTATATTCGGCACGAAGGCGGGTTGCATTTCCTTGCAGAAACCCCATATCTTCTGTTCAGCCTGTATGTTGCTTGCTCCATACACAGCCCACCTCTTTCTGGTTTGTGTGACCGTGGCTTCCATGCTGCTTCAACCTTCCCGGTGTACCATTTGTAAGTGCTCATTGCGTCTTTTTCGGGTAGACCTTGGTGGTATTGCAAGTGATGTAAGCGAAGTGTTGGATAGATGATTGATTTGGTACAGAGGTAGCAGCATTGATAGCTCCTTTCATAGTGTCTGGGATGACTTCAAGGGTATAAGGGTCGAGTAAAGGAACACAGGCGACCATTGCAACACCTAGGACGCCTACGCGTGAAGGGGCAGATTATCAGCAAAGAGTCCGCCGTCTAGCAGTCGAAGGATCAAGTGCGCACCCTCGCGACTTCATGGAAAGCGCCATTTGCTGCCATGTCCTACACCGCAAAACTCTCAAGCCTGCCCATGAATATCTCTTTCATCTATTCAAATTCTGTCGTGTCACGGTAATCTGCTCTGATAAGCTGGTCGGTAAAGGAGAGCATGCTGCCTCCTCTACTTTATATTACATCCTATGACTTGTTGCTTGCGGCCTCGCCGTTGATTTCCACGAGCCGCAGCCGCCAAGCAAGGCTAGACCTAGCTAAGACTAGGTTCGGGCCCAGTAGAGAGAGGCCGCCACGAGGCTAGCTTCATCACTTCAGCAAGTTGCAAGATGCCTTCTGAAGGCAATCAAATTCATCCAGAGATCCTTGATGAGAAATTCTCGCGAGCGGAGCGCAGTACATTTGTCTACATCGATCTCTTTGCTCGTGATTTGGTAGCTCTGCTGGCCATTCGTCGAATGCCCTCTCCGTCCGCGGCGCTGACGAGCTGACAGGAGTGATATCGCTGCCTTGTGTGTCTGGTGACTCAATTAACACGGATAGCCATTGCTTAGATCCATCCCCTATTGCGAGAGCGGAGGTTTTAGTATATCGGGAGAATGGCATTGAATACATTTCTTCGCCCATTCCCACTTGTATGGAGACACATCGAGCCACCAGCCTCGTGTGTTCAGTCTCCTTTGGAGCCGGAGCTCTGCATGGTACTGATTTTAGTCATCCAATCAAGTCACTCACCAGCGCTAGGGACCTCATCCCATCCAGTAACAACATTGGGGGCTGTCGACACTGTCTTAGCGGTGCAGTGGATCGAATGGCTCCACACCCACAGCGGTCCCGAAAAGGCTAGCCTGATTTTGGTGATGACTGCGCTAGTGCCAATGAGAGACGCCCCCCGACGCATACACTCAAGACATAGCCAGCTAAGTGGTCGCACAAAGTGCAGAGGATGTCCGGCAAAGGGCTACTTGCGCACTGTCACCTCGCGTTAGTGGCTTGTTCGTACTCCGTACTGTAAGTTTGAAAGATCCGAGGCTCTGACCTCAGCGTCGGGCCGGACTAAAGTCAATTCGCCCGTGCCGCGGGGTGGCATCCTTCAACCATGTGCCATCTGGTGTTGTGTCACAGTGTCAGATCTCATCCCACCCTTAGCGGGCATGGCGGGAACTTTACCGTTGGGGGTACGAACCTAATGCACCAACCTTCCCGAGATTAAAACACGCGTCCATCCCACTGTTTTTCTCCTTGCCATTCGACGTATCTAGCCGTCGCATAGGGCTACCTTCTCTGCACCATGTCTACTGCTTCCTCCAACGACTTCGGGAGCCCGCAGTTCTTCAACGCCAGCAATGGTATGTGTCCCTCAACACTCAACTCCAGCCCCGCGGCACGTTATGAAAGGACGCTGACTCCGGCCAGTCGACCTCAGCACAGCAGATCCACGAGATGTGTGTATACCCCAAGCCGTGCCACTCTGTGAACATCAAAACATGTGTGGAGAAAGTCGCTTCGCAGCACTCACTCGTTCGCCACGACGTGAAGACTAGACTGACTTTCGGGTTTGACAAAGCTAACCCCTATGCCAGGTCATCTGCGCTCTCAGCACGTCGGTAAATGAGTACAATGGTCAGCTTGGGGCCAGGGTCTCTGCCTTGTTCGTCATCATGATCACCTCCAGTCTTGCAACCTTCTTCCCAGTGATCGCAAAACGGGTGCCAAGGCTGCGCATACCACTCTACGTTTACCTCTTTGCCAGGTACTTTGGGGCTGGTGTCATTGTGGCCACGGCCTTCATACATCTGCTGGACCCTGCCTACCAGGAGATCGGTCCTCAAACTTGTGTTGGCATGACAGGGGGTTGGGCTCAGTATTCCTGGTGTCCTGCCATTGTATTGACCTCGGTGGTGGTCATTTTCCTCTGCGATGTAAGCCAAAACCCCAAGTACACTGCTTTTGGGATATTGAACCTACCTACCATACAGTTTGGAGCGGAGCGATACGTGGAAATCAAGTATGGTATCCATCTCGAGCAAGACATCCAGGGTACAGTCACCGATGCCAATGATGATCCGGACGCTCTGCACGGCAACGCTCGCTCCGGCTCTCTCCACATAAGACATATGGCCGAACAGTATGAGAAGGGCTTCACTGAAGTCTATGAGGACGATAGCCCTGGAGCACAGGCCGCTCGCGAACAAAGCTTCAGACAACAAATCGCGGCCTTTCTCATACTCGAATTTGGAGTCATCTTTCATTCAGTCATCATCGGTTTGAATTTAGGGGTCGCGGGGAGTGAATTCAGCACGCTCTATGTGGTACTCGTCTTTCACCAATCTTTTGAAGGTCTAGGAATCGGTGCCAGAATGTCAGTCATTCCTTTCAAGAAAGGCTCATGGTTACCGTGGCTGCTCTGCTCAGCCTACGGCCTGACCACGCCAGTGGCGATTGCCATTGGGCTGGCGTTACGGACGTGAGTACAGCTGGGGTTCGATATCCAAGGATATTGGCTGACCGCTAGCCCATCTAGAACCTACAATTCCGGCTCCTTCACAGCCAACGTCATCAGCGGCGTTTTAGACTCCATGTCAGCCGGCATTCTAATCTACACAGGCTTGGTAGAGCTGCTTGCACGCGATTTCTTGTTCAATCCCACGCGTACGAAGGATAACAAGAGGCTATCCTTCATGTTGGTTTGCGTTTGCGCTGGTGCGGGCCTGATGGCGCTGCTTGGGAAATGGGCATGAGTGGATAAAGCTGGCAATGCGGTTTCATGTCGCCAGTATATAGAGAATTAGCTGGGAGTCGAGGTCTAGAGTCCCATAATTAGCCCGTACAGGGGGCTGATTTGTACGATCGATAAATAATAGGAGGTTGAATACGAATACACAGCCTAGTACAGCCTAGTAGGCAAGTACCAAGCCTTCTCCAGAGTAAGATAGTTTCAAGCCGTACATGCAATGTTACTATGCAGTGTCATGCATGCAGTATTACCATGCTAGGTCCAAGGAGGCTAGTACGGTGTCTTGGCATGTACGTCTTATACCCGTACCAACCACAAGTGAGTCCGATCGCTTAGTAGCGCCGGGAGAAGCCACTAGTCTACTAGCTAGGATCTAGCCGGTTTTAGTAGTAATTCATTCCAAATCTCTAAGCTTAAGGCTAATCATCTATATATATACTATAAGCTACCCTTATAATATATACCTTATATAAGTCTAGAGTCTATTATATAAGAGCTAGCCTAATTATATATTAAAGCTAAATTAATTAATAAGCTATAACTTAAATTAAAAATATAGTATATGAAAAGCCTTTATAAAGAAGCTATCTTTAAACGTTCTATATATAAACCTAGGCTTATACGCTTAAAAACTATAGTATAGAACGGCTAATTTATATATCTATGGAAACTTTAATTACTTATAGTCCATGCCAAGCATACAGGGCTGAGGCTGGCCTCTAATTGAGCGCATCCTGACAAGAAACGTCATTTCCTGTCCTATTCTACTTTCACAGCATACCTTCTCAACAACATCAGCCGCCATGCTGATCCACGACACTCGCGCATCGAGCGGAGGACGCATCAGTCAAGATCTCCTCGCTACTTACGTACGGTACAAACAAGATACAAGAACCATCATTGCCTGGCTTATATCGCATGGCACAAAGAAGTACAGAAGCCTGAACACTATCTCGATCAAAGACATGTTCAGCCTCGCCGAGACGGTACAAAGGAAAGCGGTGGCAATGCCAGACTTTATTGACTTCCATTTCCGTGAGGCCATAGCAGCTCGAACTGAGATTTCACGTCATTTCCGGCAAAACGATAAAGCTGATACACATAATGAAGAAAATACCCTCAATCACGAGTATTTTACTACAAGGTAAGACGAAGAAGAGTGGGGCCCAATGCCTAGCATATCTACTGATATTCTCGATCTCCCTGGAACAGCCTCACACAGATATACATCGGCCTATGCGAATGTTGCGGTAAAGCCGAAGCTGTTTGCAAGAATACTCAGAAGAAGCACTCTTTGCATGAAAACAAGACTGAGCCTACTAATCGATTCGAGATTCTGGACCTCGGACCTCACGACCTTGATTGCTCGTTACGAGGAGTTTCACCAAGCGGAAAGGGTAAACGCGATACCGCAGCGACTTCGTCTACACCGACGGAGGTCAAATCCTGTCCTCAACTCGTGGATCCGTTGAGTGACATGTTCGAGCTTCAGAAGGAGGCTCAGGTATGCACATCCTTGCCTGACTGTACCATATACTAACCGAACTTTGCGAAGGAAATGGATAATTTGCTTCTCGCAACCACGAACGTTTGGGAACAGGCATCACGCCAAAGAATACCGATCGTCATGGCAGCGTTTGTCACCAATGCTGCTTTTGCGATATTCGAAGGGGTGGAACAACGGCTGAAGATCCTATGCAACGGCTCTGATCCCACCATCCTCCAGACAAAATTCGTCCAAATGCGAGAAGAATTGAAATCTGACGGAAATGATGATGGAGGCTCGTATATATTCGGGTCAAGCCAAGTGGAAGCGCTACAGCCACCGTGGAACCTACTCATACACTTGAAGAACAGTTCACCGGTAAAAGCACAGGAGAGAAGCGTCTCAAAATCCACCTCACAGACTACTGTCCGAAGAGGGCCCAACTCGGCGCCAATAGATCGCGAGTGCTATAGCACCATAATCGGCAATATCACACAACATGTGAGAGCCGACCGTCGTCCCACAAGTATTGTGCTTGGGTCAACACCTTTGTTTGCTGATGTAGGGTACTTCATGACCCATGAGGAGAACAACACAAACGGTCTTCGCTGCGCTCTCGGGCTCCAGATCATCCTCGAAGCACACAAAAGTTACCTGCTGGCCTCACAATGCACACACGCGCCCTCAAACTGCCGCTTGCAAGCCCTCAAATTCGCCCAGGAAGTAGCTGCGAACCTCGGCCCTGTCCTCGGTGACTCAAGCATGCCCTGTCGCTGTTGTCAAACTTTGGCATCGTATCTGGAGGGTTTCAAGCTCGACCTCGAGGCATTTTTCCAAGAAAACGTATTCGATCTTTATTTTCAGAGTCCGTGGGTTTCAGGCTGCCATGTCCTTGAAATTCTGGAAAGTTCCTTTTACTTTGGATTGCGCTTGTTCAGCTACCGCCACTACTGTGGCTCCGTGTTGCACGTGTACAACATCCCGAGGAGACTGACGGGGTTCCAAAAGGTCGATGTGCTTGACCAGCTCTGTGATATCTTCAATGAAGTCTTATTCCCCGGTGGACGTCCAGATCGGAATTTCAAAGCTTGCTGCATGCGATACATGGGAGGGAGGCTTCGTTTCAATGCTCAGACTCCCAATCATAGGTCCGGCTCCCACAAGATGGAAATCCCGATCCACTCCGCCAAAGCTACAGCTGGGTTTGGCTTGCGCAAAGAGGCAAACGACTCGAGATTTCAGTATCATAAAATTTCATTGCTGCACCACATCAAACACGACAAAGGCTATCATCTGGACGACGCTCTCTGGAGCCGCGTTCACAGCTTAGCAGGTGGCGATAGAGATCAGACTATGGGAAAAGCGAAGACAAGACGTTCCTGCCCAAATCATGGTCGCAGAGGGCAACGTCATCTGGTGGACTCTACGCAACACCAACTTTGCAAGCTTCAAGAGGCAGCAATGACAGAGTTCACCGGACCATTCCCAATTGCAAAGATCAACTTCTTCAAAGTTTATATTGCCTGCGTCCGTATCGTCGGTATCATAAGCAGGCATGCACACGAAGAGGAGGATCAAGGAAGCAGATGCTTGTGTTTTCTCGATACGATTCTCTCAGCTGCCGATCGGTACAGAGATAATGAGCATAAGATGCAGCCCTTTGGATGCAAAGGTTTGCGACAAGGTTGTGAGAAAGCGATTGTGACGGTGCTGGGTGATGTCAGTCTCGATGATTTCCTATGGAAAAATCTGTGAAATGGATATGACGGTGATCATGGATCAATAGCGGTTGGGATTAGGTGGGTGATAATGATGAGGTGTCAATATTTCATTAGTCTCACAGGAGTAAGGGAGGGATCTTGATGATCTGTTTGTGATGCGAAAGAGATTTGGTTAGCATGATGATCAGCACAACCAGCACAACCAGCACAACACTGATTGTTGCCGCCGTGTCCAGCGTGTGTCGAGAATATCGCCCATTGATTCATTGGAAGCAAGACAATATGCCAGTAAGCCAGGATGGTTGCTACTTGGCAACACATCGAAAATCAGCCTTACGAACCTAACCCCCATGCATATACCAGAGTTGCCATTCTTCAAGGTAACGCTATACCTAATATCAAGCGCCAGATACCGTAACCGCCAAAATTTTCTTCGCCTCGGGATATTGCAAAGAAAATGGAATACCAAAGATAGAACTAGTCAGGACATGATATAAGTCGCTAAGGGAGCGCTCTAGGTTGTGTCTGATGTTTAGGATGGTGAGTTCTCACTCCCTCCTGACCCTTACCCCTGATGGCTCATCTCATTGGCAAAAAGGACAAAAACATCCAGCAGAGAGTATTCGCTGGTCGTCACCGACCCAACTACTAATTCTCCGATCTGAGACTTGTCGATGGCAGAGCGGACGGGATGCCGAGTTTTCCTCAGTCTGTGGCTGTATGTGAAGGAATGGCTCATATACCGTTTTATATCATTGCTGCCGAATTCGGAAAGGCCGACAACGCCTACTTAGCAGCACAATGTAGTCACACAAGGCGTCGTTTAGTATTTGAGGCCTCGAAGACACGATAATAGATCGGCTACTTACTTTGAGGCTTAATTTGGGACTGCATTGCCGCCCGCAGCAAGCGGCCCAGATGGATTCGAAAGCGGCAATGAAATCGCTTGAAACGCAATCTACCCCCCAAAGCTTTTTCTCTCATTGTCATACACCAACCACAGTAACCTAGGGTCAGTACCCAGCAAAGTCCCAAGATGCTCTTGCTCCAATTACTCCTAGCGCTTTTGCCATGTTCTCCCCGCCTAGTCTCAGGCTTGAATATCCCAATTCGAGCTGGCAACCTGACCGCACCTCTGGTGCTCGAGTATGCCGGCCTTTCACAAAAAGCGCCCTATGAAATACCAAGCTGACAGAAGTCCAGCCTCGCCTCCCGACCCTTACAGCGACATCCACTCCCAAATCCTTACCCCATCCCTGACACCGACATCACGCTCGATTTCGAGCCCCATGGCGAAGCTCTTTCACCGCAGAGAGTAGGAGCGATTCTCACGACGATTATTGTGAATGTGACGTCGCAACATGGACCGTTCGACAATTTTCCCGAGAGAAGAGTGTTTACGCAGGGAGGCATCGAGGTTGCGGTCGAGGCTCATGTAAGCTTTCATTATCTGGCTTATGAGTTGAGCTATGGGGATGTGGTCAGTGCGTTGCGGGGTATTGCGACGAAGATGCGGCGGGAGGGAGTCTGGGCTTGGGAGGTTGGTGTTTTCTCTACTGAAGATGGTGAGCGGTTGGGTAGTGTGTATGTCTCTCGTGGTTCGATGTGATGTCTGAATATCGCGTTTGTGATGCGAGGTTTGAATTGCCAGTAAAAGTTGTGCCATGAAGGCTATTTGGGAATATAGTATCCTCCCTCTTACATCGTACCTGATGCTCTCAGAGGTCGCTTTCATCTCCTACCCATCCGACTTCCAAGCGCCAGTCAGTACTGCTTTCATTATAAGTGTCGCAGGAGCAAAAGAGCTGGTAGAGACTCAAGTCACTGGCTATTGACATTAGCAGCATACTTCACCGCACTCCTGTTACAGTGGATAATGCAGTCGCTGCTGTGACACAGATCTCGATGACTAGATTATTGCTGTTGCCCCAGGAGGGCGCCGGGAATGTAGGAAGAGCAACATCTTGAATCAGCCCAAAGGCCACTCCAAGAGCGTCGACTCTTGACTAAGACGTTGATGGCGACAGTGAGTGTTTTGAAAGATGTCTGCTGGTCGATACTGTGCCAAGCATCTGGAACGTGGCGTTCCTTAGCGTTGCCGCTAAGCAAGACTTCGCGTTTAACGTGCCGCATCCCCTTCTCTACTTATTACAATCTTCGGTGTGCCCCGGATATTACGACGTGAGCTTTGGCTTCTATCTGTCTCATAGACCTCGGCGCTCTGGGCCAGGTAGTTGCTGCAACGGCCGACAGTTGGTCACACCATTGACGGGTGGTACCTCTCAAAAGGGGGTCTTAGATGCAGAGTTGTTGCATTTGTCTAGCGCAATGTCACATCTCTCAGGCTTAGGCTGATATGAATGTAGTCTAGCTAAGCGCCTGCGACATGGTACTCGAGTGAGTCATAGAATATCTGGCAAACGCTGGCGGCCTACCACCACCACAGAGGCACCTCTTCATTGTCCATCAATCCTTTCGCAGCAGCCTTACACTTGCAGATCTAGTTCATCTCACCTACCACTTTCACCGAACAGATCTTCACCGCGTTGTGGCGTTGCGAATTTACTGTAGGTCGAATGACTGGGCAGAATCCACTCGAGCTGTTGATAATTGATCGGCAATTGTACTGCTCGAAGAGATCTCCGCATCATCAGTCACAATTCGTTTTCCTAATGTGAGTACCTAGGCTCTTCTCTACAACGGCCTCTTCGATCGATCCGGCAGAATGCCGAATCAAAGCATACTACCCAAGTTTCGATCTACTACCGCCGATGTCCGATCAGTCCAGAGCCTAGACTATCATACTCGAAGTCCGCCATCTAAAGGCATTTTTCTGCTTGTTCATGGCATAGCTTTTGGTGCGATGAGCTTCCATTGCATCGTCCACCCTTTGGGTTTCCGCTAATGTAATATTTATACATCACACGCGTGTCAATACGAATGCGCCTTAGCATCGAGATTTCCCGATTTAGATCTCCACATCTGATCCGAAAGGGGCTGGGAAAGGAGCCGGAGAAGCTTTACAGACCGCAAAACCCACTTTTGTACCTGGAAATCCACATGCGCTAGAGCTTGGGTGGTGTTGTGGTGTCATGCCCAAACCGCAAGGTATACCTAAAGGGCTTGTATGACATAGATATCAAGTTTAGAGCGTAAAGCGAATGCAGCAATGATCGCGAGGGCTCCCATTGAAGCAGTCTGACCAAAATATCGCTACGTTTCAGACTTAAGATTCTGGTGGCACGCCTCTTCGAGCTGTCGATTGCGGCGCGCGCCATTACGGTAGCCTCATGGATTGGCCGCCCGAGACCGCGAAACCTATCAAATATCCTAGCTCAACAGCGTAGATCTCTCAACGAGGAAAATTCGCCGACTGAGACTATCGTTGACAGTTTCATCGATGGGATGGTGCATTTTAAAGACGCAGGTCTGGTTTCATGAGGCCTGGATGATGACATGGTGGAATTAGGCTGAATCTGTCTGCAGCGCTGACAAGATACTTGCTTAGGAGGTACCCGGACAAGCATATTTACTCTCGAAACCCTTCTATCAACAAGTTTTCCTTCAACAGACTCACTAATTTTGTTGGCTATCCTACCATATAGATCTGTGATCTTCAAGTACCTACATTCTCCTCCATCCACCTTTTCACGTCCAGAATGTATCCCCCAACGCTTTCGCAAGTCCTCGGCCTGGCTGCCATCCTACTCATTGGTGCAAATAGCTCGCCTCAGTAAGTTCTGGGTATCCAACATCGGTGGAAGATGTTCCCAACTAACGTCTGAACAGACTCAAAGTCGACCTCGGAAGGATGGTGGCCTGCCAGGAGCCAACAGGCACACCGACCGACATGCCGCCAACTGGCGAACCTACTGGCATGCCCACTGAATTGGGGCAGTATGACCTCATATACTCCAATCAGTCCTTTAGATCTTCTGACTAACATAACGCAGGTGGAAGGAGATGCAACACAAGGGTCATGGTCACGGCGGGCACGGCAGCCCAAGTGGAAGTGGAAGTGGCAGCGTTGCTGTTCCTGAGTCCACCGGCACTGATAGTCCTGCATCCACCGGTACTGATACCTCGGGACCGACCAGTACCGGTAGTGATTTTTCTGCAACATCAACCGCTGCTGCCTCCGCCGCCACCGCCTCTACTACTGGTTGAGAAGGCGAAGTCACTAGATATTGATGGGCTCCATAAAAGGTTTTCAGCAAAGGGCACAACATGAGCAAATTATGTAGATCAAAGGCATTGCAACTTGACTGATATGCCTCTGCAATGTATCATATCAGAGGACAGTCGCGGGCATATTGACTAACTTTGACACCGGTGAATCTGGTTTCCGCCGATGATATCAGGCAAGTGAGCCACAGGTGAGGACTCTAATCCCCAGATGACAGAGAACATGATTGTTAATCTCAATTACAATGGGAGGAATGCGTTTGAAGTTTATGCTAAGCTAGGCTTTGCTTTCGTTTCTGTTAGGCCGCATGGTGCTGGGTACGGTTGCTGCATTCAAAGGAGAAAGATGGCCGTTCAGATAGCACTTAAGCTCCTATTCCTTGCTTTCTCCGTGACTGGCTGCGACGTTAAAGAGTGTGCCGGTGAGTGGGTCACCCGTCTACGTTACTCGTCGACGCAACAGCGCCACAGAGCACTGGCTGACTGTAAATGGTGTCCTTAGCTATGATCCATAAGCTCGACAAGCAAACTCAGATTGCTGTGGATAATATCATTTTCTTCCAGCTACCAGTCTGCTCCTAGTGTGCTTCAAGGTTCGCGGGTGGTCAGTCCCGGGTTGCGTGTCGTGCGGTGGAACACTTGCAGAAGATGCTGAACACAGTATAGTGCCGATGCTACTTGTCCAGAAGTGCCTTTGGGAATCAAATGTTTGGGACAATCAGTACAGGTGCAGGTTGCCTACATATTACGTGCTGTATGCAGGCGCACTTTCTCCGCAACGCAGCCTACACTCGATCCTCACCGACTATAACTAGCGCTACACACCGGATTCGTGTCACTATCAGGCTGTGCTAGTATTTGGTGGCAGCGCTTAGCGGTGACACCTGATTGGTTACTGTTCAGCTCGGCACACGCTGGCCGTGTAGGGTTGCTCTAGCGTTGACTCGCCTAATCCTGGGCCATACATATCACTGCCCCGATGATGCAGGCAGCCTCGCAGCCATTAATAGAAAAAAGGCTAGGAGCGAGGGAACCTCAAAAGACGTCTGGGTCGTTCATCACAACGCCTCGTCTTCGCTCGTGCAAGAAGAGAGTGAAGGTTTCTCAAAACATTTCGGAGCGCAATTTACCCTGCGCACTCAGCGACAGCGTTCCAAGGGTCATAGACTCCTATCCGTACTATGCAGAACCCGATGGATACCCGAAAACAGCAAGAATGGGCCCAATATATATTGGAACAAAGCGAAAATCCTACAGGTCTAATAAACGAGGCTGCTTTGCCGGTAGAGAAGCCCTCACACAACAGGCAATTGAGAAAGAAGCGTCCGATCGACTGGTCGGAACAATTCGTATACATTGACAGCGATTGCGACTCCGACTACCACCCAAGCAAGCGTTCAAGATGTGGCACGGAAGGATCGCGAGACCGTGCTAGCCCCGTAAGATACATCAAACGTGAACCAGGTCTTGGTTCATCATCCGAAAGGGAGACATATATGAAGCGAAGTAGCTCCCCGTCGCAGTATCAGAGCTGGGATAACGACAGTACAACGGTTGAGAAGGTTGATGAAGCGCAAGAGCCGGGTACTACGGCGAATGAACGGGACCTTCAGAGTAGACCTTCAACGTCCACACTCGCAGCAGAAGCCGATTCGGCGAAGGAGCAGAAACGTTCGAGGCAAAGAGAAGATCCTAAATCAGAACATCCCTTGCCAAAGCACGCTGTCGAGCGCCTCGATGGAACCTAGGACGTTCATCTAGAACTCCCCGCGCCCTCATACGAAGTTCCTCAACCTCGAGCGTCCATACGAGCACCCTCAATGGCAACGGAGCCAGCTATTCGTTCGCATGCAATATTCGCTCCTGGTTCACATCACCCTCTCTCTAGCTCAACCAACAATGACATTACTTCCAAGGATGTTGATGAGAGCTTCATAGAACTGCAGCCTACGACAGCATCCAAGCTCCTTTCACTCCCAGACCCTGAGCATTGCAAAGGAATCAAAAGCCAAGTCAAGACACCATCATCACCCTCCATACCAACAGCAGTGTTGCGTGTCCCCATGCAGATCGACGATGATGCCCGTGCCAAAGAGGCGCTTTGTCCTTTGCTGTCCGCTGGCTCGTGGATGATTGTGAAAAGTGCCATGCAGCAAGGAGTCGTCAACCATGACCATTGGCAGCCTCAAAGTCTTGAGACATCTCAAACGCTGGGCGTAGATAAGAATGACACAACTGCCAAAAGCATCCTCGGAAAAGTCTTCGACATTCATGAAGAGATGAAGACTCTGTCATCGGATGAAAGATTGGCATCGTGGCTGAAGCTGACGGTTGACCTTGTCTTTACTTTTCCACGTTAATCCTATCCTGGAACTAGACACCCTTGACATTTCGTCGCTTGCTCTTTGACGAATGTCTGATAACTTCATGTCTCACCACCACTGATCTCTTCCTACATCACTTCGGCAAATGGCTCTGAGGAGACAATGTTTTTTACCAAAGAACCCGATAGTCTGCGGTGCTACTGGCCATACAGTGTCGAGCACCGATACATTCTAATGATTCAAATCAGATGAATATTACCCAGCAAGACGGCAATAGCAGCCTCGGGCAATTCTACGCTACTCTCATTCAGCAGGATTGCCACCTTGCACTCGGGGCTCTCTCTCTATTAAACAACTTCTTCACTTTTTAGGTTGTTTAATAATTGCATGCAAAAGTCCACAAAGCGGATTGGTCCCCTTGTTTAGATCCCCATCCCCTAGACCTACGACGAAAGGTGATACAGCTGCCCATATAATAATATATAGGAGAGGAGCAAGGTTAAACATAGTGACCAGGAACTTGCGACCTAGCTCTCGTTAGCTATGTCGATGCCAATATTCGTTCCGCCATTTCGTTCACCACGTGGTCACAAATCTCCAAAGCCCGGACGCGATTGGTGCAGTATGTCTTAGTGTAAATTGCTAAGAGGGCTGCTACTGTCGACTGTAAGCTATGTCCGAGTGCGCTTACCGGGTCAGCTGATTGATCCGAAACAGCCGGTTATTATGGTACTCCGGCGTGGACATGGTTTCTCTGGGCCAATGCAGCACCTTTGGAGAGTCTGTTGAACGAATACACGGGCGCTGATATCCCTAATGGTATCGATACTGTTGCACCAAAGGCAACCTGATAGTGTCGATATCATCAGTAGCGTACTGAAAGCGACATCATTCGGTCAAGTATCTTGGATGCGGGCTATTCGACTATCGAAGGTCGGTTTGGGCTTTGAACATCTAAAGAGTGATGATTAGAACGGGGTTGTAGCTATTCCATGACATAAGATCTGCTGTGCTGCTCCAACGTCACGCCCCGCATGTTGAACTTTGCTCACCGCCAAACCATGCGATGGTCCACGAACGGCATCCTACATAAGCGTGGAGGCGCAGACTGATCGCCAGTGGGATCACAATCAGTTCCACTGGATGGATATTGCCCCTCATCCCCACACTTATCAAACGCACCCCGCACTTGTAGCCGTGCCGTCCCCTTGTTGCTTACATTTCGATACCCGCGAGCTTGAAGATCTGCATCCCACTTTCCATAGGTCGAAAATCGCGCAAATGATTGAAGCTGGTATTAAAATTCCTCATGTCTCTCCTGCAACATCATGAATCATCTCGTCATTCAGTTTCTGCACTGGAAACACAGCAACTCCGAGATTTTTGATCATGCGAGTCTCCCAAATCCACCTGTTATTGCCGCTCCTCTCATTCTTCGCCTCCTCAGCTATCGCAAGCGCACTTCCCCAAAAACCCCACCATGATCTCCCCACAATTGCAGAACGAAGTGCCCCGAGACCTGCGCAAGTCCTCGTACCATCTCTCCGCTCCAGAAAAAGAAGCGTCAGGATCGGTAGTCTCGTTCCTGGCAACCCCGATGCACGAATCTCCGGTCTACCAGAAGGCTGGTCCGGAATCTTCTCAGACATCACCGCTCTCCAACCCTCCGACGTAGTCTCCGAACTATTCATCCAATTCTTCAAACGCGCTGCCAAGAAGGTCGCGCAAAGCCTTCTTCCTGATCAATGGATTCAGCGCATAGACGGCGGCAGCTTGATTTTGGAGATGTGGAACGAGGATCCTGGAAAGATCGTGACGCGGGAATTGGTGCAGGCTGCGTTGTTGTGGTTGCTGAATGTGGCGCAGAAGGGATGGACGGGGTTTTTTGTGGCGAGGGTTCGGGACAGGATGAGTAAGGAATGGATACGAATCAGATTAGTGAATCCCAAGATGTTGCCAGCGTGAAAGATTTCGGTTAGGTATGGGATCGATGACGATGGTGAAGAGAGAGTGGCGTAAGGGGCTGCTTGTAAATTGCACCGTGCTTAAGTTAATAATGCAGATGATGCGAAGTTGTTGGAAATACTCATTGTCCACATTTGCTGGTCTCTCGGCAGGCTTATTAAATTGCAAATTATCGGCAATACCATAGATGGCGACTGTTTGCCTCATATGAGTCTTGTCTCAGGGTGATTGGAAGCCTGGCGAGGCAAACGTCAAATCCAAGCTGTTTCTACCGGCCGTAGTGGAATCTGATAGCAGCTGACCAAAGGACTGAGCCGTATTCAATCGATTCCACGATACAGATCTGTGCCTTGACTTCAGCAGCCAATAAATTGTCCAAGTGATGATAAACAGTTGCCCTGTTTCAAATCCCTCGAAATCAAGTGGGACTCGATAGCAGTACTTATAGTAGTGCCTCTCTTGCCGAGTCACTTTTCCCTTGTCTCACAAGACTGATCCATCAGGAAATCTACACCCTCTCTCTGCCTCTTGTATTGCAATAAACAAAGCATCCACGCTCCTCATCCAGTGTCCAAACAACTTTCCACGCTTGCTCGCACGACATCAGGCGCATCTTACCAGTCTACCAAACTAAGTAAACAATGCCCGGTGCATGTCACTATTGCAGATGGATCCCCAGGGGCTGCATATGCGGTCATTGCGGAAGGGTCATTCCTTGTAACGTGTGCCAATATGCGCGCTCAGGCCACTACTGTTACACATGCAGAAGATACAAGAGTTATTAGAGCTCTGCTGTCAGGCTGCTGCTTGGGGGTCTCCTGAGGTGTGGTTCACTACTAATTGCGTTCATTGATTCGGAACTGAAAGAAGACAGATTAAATGAATTGGTGGATTCTTCGAGATTGATGTTTTTGACCTATGAATTGGAGATAGGACGAGCGAGTGGGGAGACAGGCTTTGGGGTTGTGATTGACTAGCTTGCAATGCTTTGAAATATATCGATGTGGATCCAAGTGATAGTATGAGCAGTGGTGCTGGAGCATGCGCAATATCAGAATGGAATAGAAAGAGAGCAAATAATTCGTGATCTGTGGAAGCAGGTCAATGCATCTGAGTCAACGAAGTTCCGCAGAAAAATATTTGTGTTTTACCCTGACCCCTACCATCGAGTTGTCTCTGAGGATTTTGAAAATAATCGAAGATACAGGGCGATGCTTGAAATTATGGGAATACATAGTCCATGGGCGTTTTCAAATGCGGTCTCTGGATCATGATAGGCGTTGTCGCTCCTTTCCGACTGTATCTGCTGTGTATATCTTTAGATGTCGTATTTTCGGCGCAGAGTGGCCGAGGAACATTATAGCCCGTATGGGTGTCGGCACGATTCACTTCCAATTCCGGCGATGCATTGCAATACCTACGTTAATGGATCGTTCAGCCGTAGGTGCTCATTCAATCCGCTGTCGTCATCAAAATCTTCTCTATATTTCACCTAAGGCGAATAGGCTAGACGGTACTCCAGCGAACTTCAAAGGCTTTGATGAGAAAGGGGGGGTAGAGATACTTTCCAGCCGAATGTGTTTGACCGTTGTTGCAGCCCGGCGTGGTATATCTGTCTGCATTGCAGCTCGTCAAGCCCATTGGGTCCAATATCGCATGCACTCTGTCAGCCTGTCTGTAACAAGTTAGATACACGGCGACCGTACTTCACAACTGGCAATAGTGTGGGAAGTCGCAAGATGCTATGACGAAGAGGTGGGTCGCGCTCTTGCGCGTCTCGTCGGCTGCTCTTGGCGCGTCTTAACGCGTCTGCTCTGCCGTAACGCGTCTGCCCTGCCGAGACTGACCTACAACATTACGCTCGTTGCGAAGCTCGAGGAGCTGTCGGCCTATAACCGAGCTAGCACACTGGTCGATCCTGTTCGTTCATCCACTGCCTCCGTAGACTCACAGCTTGTCCATCCCCGGACCTTAGTAGCCTCAGTTGTGCTGGCCATTGAGGACGAATGTGCGAAGCTTTCCCAGCTACAATTGCACCATGACACGTGTCGACCATTAGCAAAAGAGAAAAATTTCTGTGGACAGGTCCTACCAGGGGAAAGGGAAAGAGCACGTGAAGCCATGAAATCTCTTCAGACGGCGATACAGACTTGAAAGTCTCAACCTTCGGTGCCAACCCGAGACGACTGGGAGTTCAAGCTGGGGTTTACGGCTCACCTGCTCTCCTTCATTGTACGATATTCGTCCATCTAGTACGCCAGGCTGCGGCAAGGATGGTTGGCCACTACGTGTCGAGAATAAACCCCTGAGGACGATATCGACATGGTGACGTCCGTTTTCGCCGGAGCTGCAACTTTCAAGATGGCATGGGACAGGATGAGTGAGGATTTCGGATTAAGGGCTCGGGTCCTGGGGGGTCTAGGGTAATCGGATCAGCTGGTGAAATATATGAGGGTTTGCGGCTTGTAGGGTTGCCACAATGATATAATGTTATGCGGTTTGAATATAAACTTGGGGATTCTGTCACCAGAATGCATTGTTGGTATGGAGGACCAGGAAAATATACTTTACTATTGACAGCATCGTCCGCTCTCTTAGTGTGAACAGGAACGAACTTCCTACGGCTCTTCACTTGGCTTTAGCTCTTTCTGACAGACTGCTGAGAACGCTATTTGTCACACAATGACCGTACGTAGTCCCCTGTGATCCTCGCATGCTGTCACCAATCGTCTATCATCAACCATCTTCTGCTACCATAGGCCTTCTACATGTTCACAGTATAACCCCAACTACATATCAGCTATCCCCTTCACTTTCCCTTTCTCTCCGTCTTCAGACCCTTCCCACATGCAACACAAAGGTACTAGACAGGCACGTACCAGAACCCTTAGCCTCGTCATGATCAATTTTCCTCGTACAGGATGCGGAAAGGAATATCGTCGCTAAGCTTAGACGTCACTCTCCATCCTTTTGTCACAAAATTGAATTGCCCTCTTTTGCCATTTCCATCGGCCCCAGCTGATATCTTGACGGCCTTCAGCGGCTTCAAGAACTCTTCTGTCAATTTGTTATGCTCTTCTAGTGACCGATATCGCGCAAACTTGGGATCCATTCTGATCGAAATGCACAGATATCGAAGCTTCGTCATAGAGGCCAGGGTCCGACAGATTATCAGCCAATCAGTCCACTCCCGCGAGACTTGTAATGGTCTTTCAAGCTGCGGAAAATCGTAGTAAAACTCGTTCAAGTGCAAATTGCGAATATTGCGGAAATTGAGCAATTTAGCATTGTCGATGGAGAGAACGCGCCTACAGTTATCGATGGTGAACAAGGGCGTCGAAAGCATGAAAGACAGGGCTTCGTTATACCTGTCGAGTGATCCGAGCGTCAGTATTGGGATATTCCCGGGTGGGAGAAGAGCGATAGGATGACTGAAAAGTCAAAAGCCAAGTGAGGAGTAGGAGATCAAAAATTGACGTACATCCACCTGCATGATAGACACAGTGCCAATAACTGATCGTTCGGGACTTGTGGGCTGTCTAGCTTTGTCGTCCAGAACGGCTCTGACCTCCCATGTCGATGCCCGTCCCAACTGTCACCGGGCTGCCACTGGGGACACCCAAGGTGCGCTAAACGAAAGACACGCAAGACTTCGTCTTCGTAACAGAGAGCTTCGATATGTATCAACGACGGTCCGAAAACCTGGCTATATATGGCTTGGCGAATCTCGATAGGCAGTCGAAGAAGATGACAATGTGCCTGCAGTAAGGGTTCGTCGACTTGCAAAGATTTAAATTCCGGCTGCGGAGTAATAGAATAGTTCAATTGCTTGAGTGTGATTCGCGCCGGTGTCCCGGTGCATATGTACGGCCTTGATGCTTCGCCCTGTGGAATATTAGCTTGTTGATGTCCTGAAGCTAGGTGGATATGGAGGTCGAAACGTGGAATATACCATTATGATAATATCGAATAGTATGTGTTTGTGCTGTTATAGACACGACGGAGTGGATCACACTGCCCAGACTGTGTCAGAAGATCTTGGTTCTAACATACAGTACGCACCCTCCACGTATTATATATCGGACTAGCCCGCCGAGGCTATGCTACCGCCTTGTCTTTACTCTCCCCAAGCTATAGTAACGGAGTCATGTTTTATAAAAGATCCCTTCAGTGCAATTCGTCGTATTTCAACAGAAGGAGGATTCCTGGAGCGTCAGCCCCCGCATCGTGCCAAGGCATCAGATAAGATAAAGGTCACATGATCCCTCATGGTCCGATATCTGATATGCATCCACCCTGTAACAGATAACCCACCAATCCCAGAGTCCCCATTCCTCCAAAAGCGCCTTCCCTAACCCACGTACCAAAAGCAATGTCATCCACCCCACCCACCGCAGCCTACACCCTCTCCCTCCCCAAACTCGAACTCCACGCCCACCTGACCGGCAGCATAACCCCCCAAACCCTCCACGAAATCTGGCACCATCCCACCCTCTCCCCAACATCCACCCTCGAAGACCCCCTCCACGCCCTCTCCCCCACCAAAACATGGTCCATCACCACATTCTTCCCCCTCTTCTCCACCTACATCTACGCTCTCATATGCACCCCAGAAAGCGTAACTTACGCCACAAACGCCATCTTACAAAACTTCAGGGCCGATGGCGTTGTTTATTTAGAGCTGCGCACGACGCCGCGGGAGTCGGAGTTTATGAGTAAGGAGGCGTATGTTGAGACGGTGCTTGAGTGTATTGATTCTTTTGAGGGGAAGGAGATTATGAGCACGTTTTTAATCCTGTCGATTGATAGGGGGGATAGTGCAGAGGTT
>JAABUL010003051.1_pt1 | contig 25883 bp, 1 predicted proteins | sample 5559151 | NCBI WGS metagenome assembly JAABUL01 (sample SAMN10711876, study PRJNA513368) | rock metagenome | isolation source: Antarctica rocks | place: Antarctica: Victoria Land, Pudding Butte sud | reverse complement strand
ATTGATGATATGCTCTGGAGTCGATAGATCGAGGCGATCGTAAATCTCGGCCGAGTCAGAGTCGGGTGTTCCAATGCTCGCCCCGTGCAAAGAGTCATTGAAGAATGGGACAATCTCCAGGGCCGAATGGTTGGCCTGATCGGAAGACTCAGTCTGGCTATCAGTGTTTCCAACAGACATTGAGAAAGGACAAGTAGCTAGCTCGGACGACATGGAGTCCAACGTTGAGTCGCTGATTCGTGCAGGGTTGAGAGTCTCTATGCTTTCGATCGCCACGGGCGAAGAGACTTGCACTGGAGTAGGGGAGGTACCTCTCAAGATGGAATTTTCGGACAAGGTCGTTAAATCGCTGCTTGGAGATGCCAGCTGTTGACTTGCTAGGGTGTCATCCATCCTAGATTGGGTGACATGGTCCATCATGATCGAGAACAGATGATCTCAATGTGGGAAGGAAAAGAGAGGAAGAGCTAGCATGCAAGAGAAGAGGAAGAGACAGAAACTTTGAGGGAAAAAGATGTGGGAGACAGAGCAGATACGGTCGCCGACAACAAAGAACAACAGAATCGGTGCGGGTTCTGTAATAGTCTTCTCTCGATTTGGCTAGAGATGTCTCACTGATGCTTGCTTCTCATCTTCCAATCCGGACGTAGATAGGGAACAGCCGTCTTCTTCTTTGTTGGCAGTCAACGCAGGACTGTATCGTATATGGTCTATATACTCAGCCCGAGAAAGATCACTACTGTCGAAGTCTACAGAGAGAGCGATAATCTTTGTGGCGAGAAGAAAACCTACTGTAAGCCACGGCTTGCATCTCCTCCCTGCTTCTACTGAGTATCCGTGCGGCGAACATTCACAGCATTTATTCGGTTAGATCGAGCGGGAAAGCGCCGCTTCGAATGTATCTATCCGACTCTAATTTTCGTTCGAACAGTTCTGCCTTGCGGAAATTGTAATCGATCTGCGCACTACCATCATCGGCAAGGAATCCTCCACGTCCAGTCAAAAAATTTCCCGTTCTAGGGTCCTAGCATCGACAATTCTTGCACGTGTTAGGATGTTGAAGCGGAAGCAAGAGTAGCTTACCTTAGCGGTCTAACCGGGCGGTTTCTTAGGATCACGTGAGAATTGTGCCTGGTTTTTAATCTTACAAACCAATTACAAATCATAGTGTTTTGCAAGAAGATATACGAGTCTCGCAACAATCTTTGATTACGTTATCCTTATAAATTATATAAGAATATTATAGTATTTCAGAATATTGTACGTTTGTAGATCTAGTACAAGATACACACAAGAAATATATAAGAACAACTGTAAAATATATAATCGATCAAAATACAATTAAATTAGTCGACAACTATAAATATATTACGATAGATTATTATATAATAGAAAGAGCAAATTTTAGAATTATTGTAAACTTTAAACTAGAAACTTTAAGATACTTTATATCGAAAGTTTATTAATTATACTAGATATTTCTAACAAGAAATACTCTATCTTATATAAAAATATATAGTTATATAATAATATAATCTAATATATTAGATTTTATTAGATTTTCTTTGCAATATTCTTTTTTTCTCTTTTCTATAATTACAATATAAATTGTTTTAATAATTGTATTCTATATATAGTTTATTTTAAATAAAGTAATTGCAAGAAATATAAAATTTTATATAATAGATAAAATTAAATTAATCTAGATTTAAAAAGAACTTTTTTTAAGTTAAAATCTATAAATTAATATATTATCTATTATCTATCGAGAGATTGAGAGAATTATTAATACAATATTAGCGTTTTATTCTAATTGTTAAGATTAAATTAAAAGTATTGTTAATATAATATTTAAAAATAATTAAGATATAAGTATTATATTCTTGCAAAAGAATTTAATTAAGACAAAAGATATATATAGAGAATTATATAAGTTATATATATTCTATAGATTTAATAGACAATTAATTAAGAAATTAATATCTTAAGAAAAGCTAAGAGAACTAATAAAGATAATAAAGAAAGAAATATATTAATATACTATCTTGCTTGCAAACAACTAACATATAGAAAATTTATTAATAAGACTAGAAAAGATAGTTAACAAACTCGAGAAAAAATTAATATTAAAGAAAAAATAAATAAACAACTAAACTAAAAAGATTAGTAATTAATAATTATTATTAATTCGAAGTTCTTTTAATATAAGTATTAATATAATATTATTAATACAAAGTATATATAAAGAGTTTGAAGTAAAGATCTTTATTAAAGAAGAAAAGAAGATAAAAAAATTATAGCAACAACAACAAATAATATAGTTAATTAAATAAGAGAAACAAATAGTAGTAAAATACTATCGATATATATAAAATGTTATTAATATATAAAGATATCGAAGTTATAAAGAGATATTTTAAGTTACTTATATTTAGATTTAAAACAAAGAAAAGCAAAAAATTACTAAAGAAAAACAATTTCTAAATAAAGAAAGTATTATTTAATACAAATTTACGCAAAATTAATTATAATATAGTAATATACAATATTTAAGTAAAAGAGAGATTCAAAAATATAAAGAGAAAGAAAATAAAGATATTTATTAAATTTAACAAAAGTATATATTTAAGAGTAACTATAGAAAAGATAAAGTAATTTATTAAAAATAATTAAAAGACAAAATATATATTTCTAATTATATATATAATTAACGCAAAGATAGTAAATAAATTAATTAACAAAGATATATATTATAAGTTTAATATTAAAATTACGCAATTCTATAATTTAAGTTATTGGATTTATTAATATTTAAAATATTAAATTGACAATTATAAAATATACAAGTACAAAAACAATTAAATATAGATTTATTATATATTAACTTATTGTTTAAAGTTTTGTTTATATAAGTAGATTAAAATATTTAAAAATATAGAATATATTAGAATATATATAAAGTCTTTAACTCTTAATATTGAAAACAACAATTTAAAAAGAAGATAATTAAGATAATTATAAAATTTAAGTTAATATATTTAAATCAATTGTATTTATAATATAAATAAAATAATCTACAAATTTTAAGTTTTAAACAAAGAATAATCTAAAGAGAAAGTAAAATTGTTTGTTAAATATAAATTGTTTGCTTAGTATTATTGCAATATAGAAAAATATTATTCTAAATTACTTAGTTAAAAATTTGAAGCTAAATTAGTTAATTTCGATATTACTTATATTAACATTATTCTTAATTAAGAGTTTAATAGATAAAATAGATAATATCTTGTCAACGTATTAAAGAATATAGATAAAACTAGAAAAAAAACTTTAATATTTTAATAAAAAGAGTTTCGAATACTATAATACAATATTTACAAATATAGAAATAAAATAGTAGTAGCATTACTATACAAGAAAAAGATAAAAAACTATACTATCTTAGTAATTTAAGAGTTCTAGCAATATAATAAGAGCTTTAATATTGGCAATTCCGGAATTCTTGTTAATAGTACTATTAGTAACTAATGGTTAAATTAGCTAATATGTCAATATATTCGCTTTCTATAATTAAGCGCAAGATTGAACTACAATTAGCAGAAATCGCAGACGCGTAATTAATACGCGCTTTGCTAAGATCTAATCTTGCACATTGTTAAGTTCTACAATATAAGCGCTATTTATAGATATAATCTATAGACGCAATCTATAGACGCAATTCTTAATTGCTATACGCACAATACAATTACGCAATAGAGACGTTCTCGTAGACGCACAACTCGCGCATAGAAATCTTACAAATTGTTCGATTTTGCTATACAAATTACTATAATATAGACAAGTAACAAATAAAGATATAAGCAAAGTATTGCAAGAGTTTGTGCGTATCTCGAACATTAAAATTGAATTTCTATCAAGCAAGCGTCAAGATTTTTGCTGCTAAATAGACTCTGGGCTAGCTAATAGTTAAATTAGCAGTTTTCGCAACAAACATTTTCTGAGCAGAGGTTCTAGAATTGCTAATAAAGATATGTTATTTAATAAGTGTTAATTTTATACTAGAAGATAATAAAGACAAAAATATTTCTATATTAATAAGAAACTTAATAATAATATCTAGTATTTAATATAATATTTAAGAGATATAAGTATTATTGTATTAAAGATAAAAATAAATAATATACAATTAATTTGCAAAACAATTTATAACAAAAAGCTTTTAAGTAATCGAGACAATATTGCGTATACTAGAAAAAAATATTCTAATAGAAAACTTTAATCTTTATTACTTTATATAAGTTAAATTATTCTATTTAAAACAATATTTATTGTTTAATATATTAGTTAATATAATAACAAACGTTAATATCTTACTAGTATTATTACAAGATATAAATACGCAAAATTATTAAAAATCTTAGATAATTATATAGATTTAGTCTTTATAATAAATAGTATTACAAATTAACTAATATAATACAAAATTAATAAGATAATAAAGAACTTCTTAAATAATTTATTAATACAAATAACTATAAATCTAAGAATATATAAGAAATTAACACAAAAATTACAACGCAACTAGAAGATAACAAATTAACAAAAATTGTTAATAGATTAAAAGAACAAATATCGAAACTGCTATTAAATTAAGAAGCAAAATATTAATATATTAATAAATATACTAAAATATTGCTCGAAACTCTAGAAAAGATTGTCGAGATCTTTATTTTATAAGTTAGATTTTATAAAATAATTAATAGATTAACTGTTAGATCGAGTTTCGATTTTAACTTTAGAAATCGACTCGACTTAACAGTTTTAACATTAGAAATCAAATCAAAATATAATTTAATTTCTATTATTTTGAAATCAAATCAACTTAATTCGACTTAATTCTCGATTTTAATATTAGGAATCGAATCAAATTGCCAAGAATATTAAGAATATTAAAAGTAGTATAAATTTAGTTTAATTTCTAATTTTTTAATTATTTGCTCGATAATGCACAATAGTAATATATAATATAAAAACAATCTACTATATTTATTAATTAAATTAAATAGATTAATTATTTCTATTAAATTATTAATTAATTATTACTAAAAATAAAAAAATTTATTAAAAAGAGTAGACTTAACAATTTAAGTCGATTTTTTGGAATCGAGTTTCGATTCTAAGTTTGCAACTCGATCTAAATAATTGAGGAATCGAATTAACTTTTCGATTCCAACTTTAGAAATCGACTTAATCTAATTAGAATCGAGTATTTGACTTAAACTTAATAATTCGATCCGACGCAATCAATCTAATAATTAAAGTAAAATAAAGAAAGAAATATATAAAAACAATTAAAAGAATGCAACAAATAAAAAGATACTATTGTATTGTTAATAATTAAACAAAATATATTAAAATATACAATTAAAAGAGCAAGATTATTAAAAGAATAATATTCCAAAGTTATATACAATATAAAGCAATTTTTCAAAAAGTTATTTGAAGTTGCAAAATAAACAAGAAATATAATTACAAAAACGATAATTTAAGCAATAATTTTCTCTCTTAAGAAAATTGAGAAAAACTAATATATTATAATTATAATTAATAGATATATAACAATAAAGCAAAATATTAATATTAATATATTGCAAAACTTTTTATTATTATTATTATTATTATAGTTGTTTTATAATATTAATTTACTAAAATAATATAATAATATTGAATTCAAGATTAGCTTTTTTAGTTTTGTAAATAATATTAATATTTTAATATACAAAAAATTAATAAAGTATAATTACAAAGTTTTAAATACAACCTATAATAAATACGAGCAATAATTATAAATATATAGAATTAAATTTTTAAAATTAAAGTATAAACTAATTTACTTTCTAAAAACTTTAAAATAATTTAATATAATTATTAAATAAATTCGAAAGTAAATATTAGAATTTTAAAAACTTAATTAAATTTTAAGTTAAAATATATAACTTAAATATATTATATCGAAACAAAACTATTAATTAGATAAAACATTAAACAAACAATTATTAATTTTATCTAAGATTTGTTAGTAATTGCAAAAAATTAGATATACTTTGCACTAATATAATTGTTGCTTATTTATAAAATTGCTATATAAGATATATTAAAGAAAACAAAAATTTATCGAAAAAATCTAGATACTAAGTTAAGATTAATATAAGAAAAAGTGCTATAATAAGTTATTAATATTTATCGAACAATATTAACAAAAATTCTATAAATAAAAACTAATACAATATTAATAAACAAATATTTATAAAAACTAATATAAAAATTGATAATAATTAGAAATTAGTATTTGTAAACTAATTGTATCGAATTAATTAAACAAGTTCGAGTTAATTAATCGACTTAAATCTTAATAATTCGAATTAACTTAATTGGAAAGTCTTAATAAATTAATTTCTAAAATTGAAATTAAAACTCGATTTAATTCGAGTTAATTTCTAGAATTAAAATCGAAACTTAACTTAAAAAATTAATTTGAATTGTTATTTTTAGTAATAATTTGATAGAAATAGTTAATTTCTTAAAATTAATTAATTAATATATTATATTTATAATTGAATTACTATAATATATTACTTGTAAAAAAAAATCTAAGTTTAGACTTATTTTATACTATTTTTTAGTATAGCTTAATATAATAATATAATTTTCGGTTTCGTAACAATTTAATTCAATTTCTAGTATTAGAATCGAAAATTTCGAGTCAAATTAAGTTAATTTAAAAAAAAAATAGAAATTAACTTAGATTTTAAATTAATTTTTAATATTAAAATTGTCGAATTAAGTTAATTTTAATAGTTGAAATCAAAGCTTAATTTAATAGCTAGTCTATATATTTGCAACAACTTAATTTCAAAAAAATATTAAAATTTATAAATATAAAAAATCTTTTTACAACTAAAGCAAAACTAAATAGAAAAATTATTTAAGTATATAATAATAAACTAAACCTAATTATATAAAACAACTTTTTAAATTAAATTATTATATATAATTATAATTAAAATTAAAAAGATATTTATAAAATAATATAACAATAATAATTTTTGTATTAAAATAAAAAGTTTTTTCGAATAATAATAATAATTACTTTGCGAAACAAATTGAGTTAAATTAAATTTTAAGCTCTAAAACTTAACTTATTTTAAATTAAATATTATTTAAGTTAGTTCGAATTATTGTTCGAGTTAAGTTAAGTATTTAAATTGCAATATATATATATGTTAGATTAATCGCGTCGGATCGAGTTATCGAGTTCGAGTCGAATACTCAATTCGAATTAGATCGAGTCGATTCTAAAAGTTAAAATCGAAAAGTCGATTCAATTTCTAATATTAAAATCGACATTTCGAGTTAAGTTGCAAACTTAAAATCGAAAATTAACTCGAAAAATCGACTCGAATTGTTAAGACTACTATTTTTAATAATTTATTTTATTTTTAGTAATAATTAATTAATATCAATTATATATCAAATATTGTTAAATAATTAAAATTAAAGTTTTCGATATATATTAAACAAAAGAATAAATTTGTCGAATAGAGAGAAATAATTGAAAATTTTAAAACAAAATATACAAAAAACAATAATATGCAAAACAAAGAATATATATGCTACAAATAGTATTCTAGTTAACTTTTAATTGTTTTCGATTGGTGTCGAATACGTTTGTCGAATACAATCTAATATTCGAAATAAAATATTAATTAATTATTGAACAACAAAAATCGAGTTTTAAACAATTTGTTAAACAACAACAAGATCGAGAGAGAAAGAGAAATAATTAAATTTTAAGAAAATATTAAATATAAAAAAATTAAAGAGAGTACAAAAGATTACTAACTTTAACTCTAAGAAGAAGATTCGAATTATATAACACAAAAACCAAAAAATCGACAACAAAATAAAAATCGATTGTGTTTAAAATAATTTAAGAAATTAATTATATCTAAAAGAATTTAAAAGATTAATTAATTATATAATCTAAAAAAGAATTAACAACAACAAAAGAGAATAGCAATATTAAAAAGTCGAAATTTGTCGAATTTTAACTATATTTGAACACGTTTGTCTAAATTTGCTATACAAAGAAAGAAAATAATATAAAAGTGTTTTGACAATAATTTATATACAATTGTGCGTATATTTAAAAATATTAAGTTAACTCTTATTTAAAAAATCTTTAGAAAAGACAATTATAAGATATTTAACAAAAACATTATAGAGACAATAACAAGAATCGCGAGTATATATCGACTAACTTTCGACAATAATAATATATTAATAATATGTTTTCGAAGTTCTTGTTAATTAATACAAAAAACAAAATAATATATTAAATTAATCTAATTTAAGAAAACATTTGATTTTGATTGCAAATATATAACAAATAACTTTCAACAATAGTAATATATTAGCAATATATTTTCGAGATCGATTTTAGATACAATAACAAGAATTGTAGATATATATTAAGCAATGTTTGACAACAATAATAGCAAAGCGCAAAAAATATATAGATGCAAACTATTCTATTTATTAGATTACTAATTAAAAGATATCTTAAATATTTAATAAAACTTTGTTGCGTCTAAATATTTATAATAAAAATTAACAACAAATTTAAAGCAATTGTTAGCTATAAAATAGTTTAATTTTTTAGATCTATTATTATAGTCTATATAGTCTATAAAGAGAATTTAATACTATAGTATTTTGCGTCTATAATTAGTAACAATTAGACTTAGATTTATATTATTGTTATTTTTGCGTATATTGTATTGTAATATTTCAATATTTTTAGTATAGTATTCGAAATTATTGCTAGTATTGTTAATAGTATTAACAAACAATAGAAATTTAATTTGTTAATTTAACAAAAACTTGCTTTTGTTAAAATACAAAAATTATAAATAAAATACTAAATAAATTTTTATTAATTTAGACAATTTTAGATTGTAAATATAATTATTAATTGCTCGAATAATTTTATAGAAATTTGTATTTTTATATTTTAAAAATTTGTATAATTAACTTGTTTTAATATTTCGAATATTAAATATAATTTAATTATTAATCTTAAATTTCGAAGTTGTAATATATTTGCAATTAGCAAATTCTATTTGTTTAACTTAAATCTAAACAAGCTTTTAATAAAGAAAGTTTTGCAAAATTTTAATTTTTTTAACAATTTTGTTAACATTTTTTATATTGCAACAAGCTTCGAATATATTATTGTTAAAAAAGATTTTAAATAGTTTTAAATCTAATTGTAATAAATAGTTTTTAATAATAAAGAAAAATAATAAATTAATAGATTTGCTAATATAATTGTTAATAACAAATTTAACAATAGCAAAATAATTAATTCAATTATTCTAATTATATTGTATATATATTCGAAAATATTGTTTAAAAGTAATATTAATATTTTCGATTTAATTATTAATTTTTAAATAGAATATAATTGATAACTTAGTTTTAGTTTTTAGTTTTTTGCAAAAATATTGTTAAAAATAAATAATAAATTAAGTATTTCTATTTGAAACAATAGTAACTAGAAAGTTTTTAATATATTAAACAAAGTCAATAAAGATCTAAATTATAGTTTTAATTTTTAAAAAATTTATAAATATAAATTTTTTATTTTTAAATAATTTATTAATTACTATTAAAATATATTAAAAGATCTTTTCACTATAACAATATAATAATAGAGAAATAATAAAGTTGCAAAATATATTTTGTTAATAATAATCTAAAATAGAGAAAAACTTTAATAGATTATATTTATATTTGTAATATAATTTAATATACTTGTATATTAAGTAATTTTTAATATATTTTTTAACGTTTAAGTATAGTATAGATTAATAGTAGTAATACTATACTTTCTTAAAAATAGTTATTCGATTTAAGTATTTAATATTTAATAATTTATACTAAAATTTAATTGTTTTAATTTAAAGAATATTATTTGTACTTTAAAGTATATATTTTTTGTCTTAAATAAACAAATACTTAATATTAATTGTTAAATATTCGATTATTATACAATTTCTAAGTTTTAGTTTAATTGTTTTACAAAAAATAATTAAAATCTTCTATTTATTAGTTTTTTTAATTTAAATAATTTATTTTATCTTTTTATTATACAAATATATTTTTAATATTTGTTAAACAAAAATCTCGAAATCGAGTTTTGTTTCGAATTCTTTTTTTTCTATAATATTTATTGCAACAATAAATACAAATTAAATTATTAAAAGAATTGCAAATATAGATAACTAAAATATAGACAAAACAAATATATTTAATAAAAAGACAAAATTTAAAGCTAAAAATAAAAAAAACTATAAACTAAGAAATTGTAAATACAACAATAACAAATAAAGAGACTAAAAGTAGAAATCTAGCAAAGCAAAATCTATTTTGTGAAAATAATACAAATATTGCAAACAATAAAAATATAAATAACTCTATATTTTTGTTAGCTATTAATAAGATTGTAAACTTCTTACAAGTTTTTGCAATTCTTTTGTTAACAATTAATTTAAACTTAATAGAATCTTAAAGCAAACAAATCAATTTTGTTACTAAATTGTAAATAATATTTAATATTAACAAAATTAATACAATAACTTTAACAATATTTAATTTTAAATTATATTGCTTAAAAATTGTTTATCTTAAAAATTAATTGTACAAATTGTTTTTGTTAGAAAGCAAATTCTATAAATGTTTAATAAAATTGTTTGATTTTGTATTTAATATATTTAATTAATAGATAATTTTAAAATTAAATTTAAACAAGAACTTAATTTAATAAGTTTAACAAAATTTACTTGTTTAATAATTATAAAATACTTTAAATTATAATAGTCGATAATAATTTTAATAGATTGTTCGATAAATATATTAATATATTTTAAATACTATTTTTCGAAAACGCAAACAATAATTAATAGCTTTTTATTATAGATTTTGTAATTGTACTTTGCGAACAATATAGTTTTAAATATATAGATTATTAAATAAAACAATCTATTTAAATCTATCTATAATAGTATAACAACAATTATAAAATTAAAAATATTATTTTTGATTTAAATCTTTAGATCGAGATTAAAATAGTATAGAATAAACTAATTAATAAAAACTTTTTTAAAAATTTAAAACACATAATTTTCAAGATTAACAAATTATTATAAAAAATTAAAATCTTTGTTTTTAAGTTTACTAAACACTAATAAAGATTTATTTAAATTTAAATAATTATAAACAAATTGTTAATAAAAGTTTGCAAAATCTAGAAAAATTTATGAATTATATATATAAATAGAAATTTTTTATTCTAAAATATGTTTAATTTTCTTAGAGTTTATTTAAATATTTTTAATAATAATAATTAGATCTAAATATTTAACTAATTTAATTAAAAAAATATATTTGTTAATATTTAAATAAAGATTTATTTTATAAAGTTTAGAAAAAACTTTATTAATATATTTTTTATACTCTTTTTTAATATTGCTATAGATTAGAATATTATTTATATAAATTATACAAAAATTGTTTAAATAGAAATTGAAAGTTTTGTTAATAAAAAACTAAAATATAGTCGAAATATTATATAATTCAAAAGATATTACAATATACTTAAATAAATTATAACAAATAATAAAGATTATTTTGTATTTATTATTAAAATATATTTAAATTTTGTTAAAGATAGCAATAATATTAAACTTGCTATAGTACTTAATTTTGCATAATTGTTGCAAGATTTTTCAAATTAGCAATAAAATATTGCAATTCTTAATTGTTAAAATATTAAAATTCCTATAGTTTATATAGATACGCAAACTTTTATTAAGTTTCTTAATTATAAAAATAAAAAAATATACTATAAAATATTATTGCAAATTTAATTTTTGTTTTTGATATTATTTAGATAGACTCTAATAATCTCTTCTTTTTAACAAAAAATATTATAGACTTTTTTGATTAAAGAAGTTGCTTCTAAAACAAAATTAATAATATAATTAATATTTTTATTCAACAATAGCTTGTTAGTTTCTTATAAATTAAAGAATTTAATTTATTATTTAAATTTTAAATAGATTTGCTTTTCTAATTAATTTAGACTAAAAAAAAATTGTTTAAATTTTGTATAGAATTTATTGTAATTATTAAAAATAATACTTGCAATACTTATTGTAATATTGTTATTTATAGTATAAACTAGATATCTATTGTTTTTTTTAATTAATTTAGTATAATAAAGTATTTAAACAATATAACAACTATTTTGAAATTTTCTTTGTTAACAAGTTTTAAGAATAAAAAAATACTAATTTAATAAATATTAACTTTATTTAAAGATTTTAAAAACAAATATTCTAATTGTTTGCGTTGTTTGCTAAAAATCTCTAACAATTAATAATTTAATAAATAGTATTTTATACAATAATTAAATTTAAATTAAAGAAATTATATATTTTCTTTTATTTGTATATTATACTTTTCTATTTAAAGTATATTAAAAATAATTACAAATTACTTTAATTCAATTATTAAATATTATTAGATATTAATATATTTGCTCAAATTAATAGTAACTTGAGCAATATAAGTAATATTAGAAGCAAATTTGTTATTAGCAAAATATAATTTAGTCGAATTTTGCAATAATGTAATAGAAAATTTATAAAACTTAACAAACTTTTTATTAACAAATTTTTTATTAAAAACTTTAATATTAATAAACAATATTATTTTAATATAATATTTATCGAAAGACAAATAAACTTAATTTAAGCAAATCTTAATATAAAAATTTAGCTATTAATTGTTGAGCAATTTGTTATTAATAGTATTAGAACTAAACTTAATTTTAACAAGCAAAACTCTATTATATAAATTAAATATAATTTTAAATTTTTTTATTGTTTTTTATATAAGTGTTAATTCTAATTTTGAATTGCAATTTTTGTCGAAAATATTTAGTTTTTTAACTTGCTAAAGTTATCTAAATTGTTATTTAAAATATTAAAACAACTCTTTTCTCTAAATATTTGTTAACTCGAGATTGTTAATATTATAAATCTTAAGTTTAATAATTGTTTTTTCTTTAATTTTAGTTAATTTGTTTTTGCAAAAAATATTCAAATAATTAAAACAATATTTTGAGCGCAAAGATTTTTGACAAAGATTTTTTTTTTTTTTTTTATTCTTAAGTGTTTAAATTTAAAAATTTAACTTTGTTTCGAAAAAAGTTTTTTGTTTAATTATATAATTAATTGACTTGTTATTGTAAACTTCGAATTTACTTATAAGTTTGCGCGTAGTATTTTAATTTTTGTTTGTTTGTATAGTAATAAATCTATTACGCGCGCTAGTTTATAGCAATTGATAATTTTTTCTCTATTTTATTCTAAAATTTATATTGCGTAATCGAGAGATTAAATTATTGATATTAATAATGTTAATTGTATTAACAAATCGATTATATAATTTGTTGCTTAATTCTAAATCGAATTAGTATATTTTTTGATTTTCGAGTAGCTTAATATCTATTGCAATTAATATAAATCAAGTTATATACTTATTAAAGATTTCGAAAGACTTTATAATAAAATTAGATAATATAAGTTTAATAAAGTTTTTATATTATTAATTAAATTTATTAAATTAAATATAAAGATTTGCTATTAGCTTAACTAATATATTATAGAGCTAAGCAAAATTGTTGCTTTAATTTAACAAACAATATTTAATATTTTCGAAAATATCTTCTATATATTTGATTATTATATATATTAGCTTAACTAATTTGTTGTTAAATATACAAAAATAGATTTTAAATTTGACAAAAAATACTATTTGCTATTAATTGAATTTTTTTCGATTATTTAAGAAAGCAACTAAATCGAGAAATTTAATATTATTATATATTAATTTTTCGATCTTAAACAAATTATTTTTATAGATTTTGTTAAAATATTCGCGATTCTATTAATTTAATTTGTAAAAAAATATATTGTAATTGTTGCTATTGTTGCTAAAATTTCGACAAAACAATAAACAATAAATAGATTTAAACAATTTATAATAGTTAAATTTCTTAATTAGCTTATTTTATTTCTCGATTAGTATATTAGCTATTTTTTTCTATATTTTGTTTTTAGCTTGCTCTATATTTTGTTTTGTTTTGTAAACTTTTGCAAATAATTTAAACTTTATTCAAATTTGTTTCTAATTGTACAATTTTTTTATTTTAATTCTTTCTATATTTTATTAGATACTATATATAGAAATAAATACTATTAATATATTTAAATTAATATACAAGATCTTTAGTTATATCTTTAACAAAATTGTTGTTATATAAAAGTTTTGCAAAAAAAAATTGAATCTTTTGTTAATAACAATTGTAGTCGAAGAAAGATTAATAAAATAAAAATTAATTAATTTTAATTTTACTTTTATATCAAAACTTTTTAATAAATAAAAATAATATATTAATATTTTTAAAAGAGTTATTGCTAAATTTAATTAATTTAAAGTTTTTAAAAACAAATTTAAATAAAATTTGCAATTATAATTTTAACAATAATAGAGTTTTAATACTTAATTAATAACAAAATTAATTTTAAAATACAATATTTTTATAAAACTTAAAATTAAAATAAAATATTTGATTTTTTATAGCAAAATTGCAATATATTGTTATAATAGATTTGCACAAATATTGTAAATCTTAATAATTAAAAACAATAACAAAGTAATAAGTAAAAATATAAACTTAAATAGAATACTTTGTTTAAATATGTTTGCTCTATTTAAATATTATACAATTTATTTTGTTTAATTAAGTTAGTAAGTATTAAAACAAAATTATTGATATTAAAAACAAGTATTACTTAAATATTGTATTATATAGTAAGTTTTGCACAAAATAAAAAATATTATTCAAAAACAACAATATTGCAATATAAAAGTTAATTTTAGCAAATTTGTTTGTTTATTTTAGCAAAATTACTAAACTATAGTTAGAATAATTTGTTGTCTATTGATTCTAGCAAATTTATTAATTTTTTTATAAAACTTCTTTTAACTTAGCGCAATAAAAATTAGAAAATATTTGTTTAAAGAATTAACAAAATTTATTATTGTTAAATTGTATATCTTTCTTAAAGATATTTATTGTTGCAACTTAATTATATTTTGTAAAATATTTGTTCTAGTAACTCTATATCTAGAATTGTTTTAATAACTTTATATTTAAAGCTATTTTAATAATTTTATATCTAAAATACATTTTAAAAAGAAAAAAGTTAGCAAATATAAATATTTTTAAAATACAATTTGCAAAATTGTTTCTAAAAGAATAGCTAGTATTATATTAAAGTTAGAGCTTTAATAGCTAGTATATAGTTAATTAACAAAAATACTAGCTATATAGAACTAACTATATACAAAAAATAAATATAAGTACTATAAGTGTTAAAGCGCTAGACGTTACTTATAGTATATCTAAGACTAGAGAGCAAAGACTCGAAGAACAACCGAAGGACAAAGTCTATCTAGTCTGGAATCGCAATAGAAATAATTAATCTATTTAATTTAATTAATAAATATAGTAGATTATTTTTATATTATATATTACTATTGTGCATTATCTAAAAAATAATTAAAAATCTAAATTTAAACTTATTTTATACTATTTTTAGTATTTTTGATATTTTTGACAATTCGATTCGATTTTTAATGTTAAAATCGAAAATCGAGTTAAGTTAAGTCGATTCGATTTTAAAATAATAGAAATCGAATTAAATTTTAAGTCGATTTCTAATATTGAGATTAACAAGTTAAGTTAATTCTAAAAGTTGAAATCGAAACTTAATCTAACAATTAATCTAATTAAATTATACTTAAATTTAATAATATATAAAAAGTTTTCTTGCTAATTTCTAGTAGTAACGCAAACAAGTTTAAACTATTAAATTTTGTAATTATTTTTTTAGTTATTTTTCTTCCAAATTTTAAATATATAATACAAAAAATATGTATTAAAGATATTTTATTATTGTAAGAAATATAATACTAGTTAAATTATATCTTATAATTCAAATTTTAGTAACTTAATAATAAAAATTTTGATACAAACAAATTCTTATATTAGTCTAAATATTAACTACTAGTTTTTAATTAACAACTTGCTATAAGTAATATATAATATTTTTTTATTATAAAGAACTTGCAAATTTTAAATCTTGTTTAAAATATTGTCTTTTTTATTTTTTATTTTAACAAACAAGTTAAAAGCAATTCAATTTTAAATATATTAAAAGATTTGTCTTATACAAATCTTAAATATTTGTTACAATTGCTTTAACTACTAAGCTATCGGAAAAATCTACAAAAGAAAAAAATTAATTATAAACAAAATCTTTTTTGCGTTTTAAATCTTCTTCTTTTTCTATACAATAATAAATAGATTATTATTATTATTAAAGAGAAAATTGTATACTTTGCAAAAGTATACGTTTATAACAATAAAAGATTAAATTGTTAAATAATATAATAGTTCGACAATACAACAACAACAATATTAGATATTAACAATAATTACAATTACTCTATATACTTAATCTTACTTGTCTACTTAATAAATTTAATTAACTTTTAACATCTATATACAAGAGAAAATATACTAAGATTAATCTTTAATAAACTCTATTCTTTACAAATTAGTATAACAAATATATAGAAAATATTTAAGAAACATCTAATATTAATACATATAAATATTGTTTTGTAATCTAGTATTCTATCGAATTTGTTAAAGCAATAAAATTATTAAAGCAGTAAATATAACATTTTTCAATATCTAGTAACAATATTGTGTTGTCAATAAAAATAAATATATAATAAAATCTTGTTTTGTGTCACGGTTCCAGGCTAGGCAGGCTTCGCCCTCCGGTTACCCTCCGGGTCTCCGCCCTCTAGCCTCGGGTATACTACGGGTAACGCCTAGCGTCTTGGCATCCATAGTACTTATACTTATTTCCTATATATAGTTAGTTCTGCATAGCTAGTATTCTCGTCAATCAACTACATACTAGCTATCAAAGCTCTAACCATAACATTTTGATTATTAATAAATTTTTAAAAGATTAACTATATTTTAAAACAAAAGACTCTTAAGTGTTTATACAATATATAGACTTTTCTAAACTTTGTTAACTTCTATTATTAATTTATCTTCAATTATTCTAGTTTAGTTAAATCTTTGTTAGCGCTAAGTAATTAAATTAATAAGAGTTTGAATTCTTTATAATAATTTAATAACTTTAATAATTAAATATCTAAGACTTATAAGAAAGTCTTTATTAATTGATTAATTTTTTTTATTTCGACTTAAACTTAAAAATTTATATTAAAAGCAATATCTTTAATTTTGTAATTATTATTGTACTATTATAAACAAATCTAAATAAATTGTTTTATTCAATAATTTATATATTAAAGACTATATTAGTTGCAAAATACAATTACAAATTTTATAGAAAAAAACTCTTAATTATTGTTCAAATTTTCGAAAAGTAATATTCGAAATATACAAATATATTTTTCGAAGAATTTTAAAGTTATTATTAATTATTATAATTTAAAGTATTTTGTAACTATTAAGTAACTTAATAGTTGTTAAGTTTGTTAAACTATTTTTTTGTTATTAAACTTACAAATTGTCTATTATTTAAATATATTAGACGCAAAACTTAATAATTTTATTAAATAATTGCAAGATTTATTCTTTAATAAAGTTAATCTATATAATTAATTTTAGCGACAAAAAATTCTTAAACAATATAGTTTAGAATCTAGTATAACTAAAGTTTAGACTAATAGTTTGGAACCGAATTTTATAAATTATAAAAATTACTAACTATATTGGATTAAAGTTTGATCTAATTAGATATAAATTTCGAGTCGAGTTTTTGATTTTAGGGAAAAACTAACCCGAATAATTAGTCTACTAAAGTTGTTGTTTTAATTTTACTATTATTAATTATTATTTATAACCTAGTAACAAAATTAATTTGTTTGCTTCAAATTTTTATTAAATTTTAACTAATTATTAATAAGAAATTAACAAAAGCTTGCAAAGAGTTTGTTAAAGTCTTGTTAACAACTAACAAATATATAGAATTATTTATAATCTTTTTAGATTAATCGCGTCGAATCGATTAATCGAATCGAATTGGATCGAATCGATTCCTAAAGTTAAAATCGAAAAGTCGATTCAATTTCTAAAGTTGAAATCAAAAATCGATTTAAGTCGAATTAAGATTTAAAGATAAAATCGAAACTCAATCCAAAAAATCGACTCGAATTATTATTTTTAGTAAATTTTATTATTTTTAGTAATAATTTAATAAAAATAGTCAATTTATTAAATTTAATTAATAAATATATTAGTAATATTTGTTTATAATTGCATTACTATAATGCATTACTATAATATATTGCTTATTAAAAAAAAAATCTAAATTAAAACTATTTTTATACTATTTTTAGTATAATAACGTAATTTTCGATTTCTTGGCAATTCGATTCGATTTCTAATATTGAAATCGAAAATCGACTGGAATTGAATCGAATTACTTTTAATTTAGTGTTAATTTAATTGAGCTTCGAGTCGGTTCCTAATGTTGGAATTGTTGGATCAAGTTAATTTTAATATTTGGAATCGAAACTTAATCTAACGATTAGTCTAAATCTTTTAGCTTGGAATTTGTTTATTATTTCAACAAAATAAACTTTGTTTCTCTAGATACTTTTTTATAATCTCTACTATTACAATTTCTTTGTGTTTTGCTTTAGAAATCTCTTTGTCTCTTGCTTTAAAAAAAATTCCCTTGCTAGATATATTTTTCTTATTTAAATTTTAACTACCTATATCTTTATAATTAAGAATTTCTCTTCTAATTGATTTATATTTGTCAAAGCAATTAACATAATACAAGGGAAAAAACTCAAAATAAATAAACTCGATTTTAAGATTTTTGTTTAACTAATATTTGAAATATATTTATATAATAAGAAGATATAACATACTATTTTAATTATAAAAGTTAATAAATAAAAATTTCTAGCAATTCTTTGCAAATTTATTAACTTAATATTAAGAAAATTTAAATTAATTAAAAATTTAACAATTAAAATTAAATATTTGTTTGTTAGAGAAAAATTATATATATTTTAAAGTAAAATAATATTTTATATATCGAAGCAATTAAATTCTAGTATAAATTATTAATTGTTAAATATATAAAACAAACAAAAATACTTAAAAAAATAGAAATACTATTATTAATTTGTATTGTATCTAGATATTAAGAGATATGTAAACAATTATTCTATTTGCAAATATAGTATGTTTTATTATAAATACAAGTACAATCTATATAAGTCTTTGTTTATTTTATATTGCTATAAAGATAACTTATTTTAGAATATTTTAATTATAATTAATAGATTATTTATATATAAGAAGTTATTGTCTATAAATTCTTTAAAAGTTGAAAAATAAATCTTTATTAACTTTATTTAATATTATAAGAGTTTCTTAGTTTTAATAGTCTTAAATAAAGATATTAAATTTATTGTTAAGTTTTAATTATATTTTTGCAAAAGACTAAATATTAAATTTAAGTTATTGATTATATTTTATTTAGAAATTGATAATTAGATTAAAAATATTAACATTGCTCTTAAGTAATATTTTATCTATATATATATATATTAGACTAATTTTTGGATCGGATTTCGATTCCAACTTTTGAAATCGACTTAAAACTCGATTTGATTTCTATTATTTTAAAATCAATTCGACCCGATTCAACTTAAATTTTCGATTTCAACGTTAGAAATCGAATCGAATTGTCAAAAACGTCAAAAATACTAAAAATAGTATAAAATAAGTTTAAAATTAAAAATTTTAATTATTTTTTAGATAATACACAATAGTAATATATAATATAAAAATAATCTACTATATTTATTAATTAAATTAAATAGATTAAATATTTCTATTAAATTATTAATTAATTATTACTAAAAATAAAATAAATTACTAAAAATAATAGTCTTAGCAATTTGAATCGATTTTTTAAATCGATTTTTGATTATAAGTTTGCAACTTAACTTGAATTGTCAATTTTAATATTAGGAATTGAATTGATTTTTCGATTTTAACTTTTAAAATTGATTCGACTTAATTCGAGTCGAGTATTTGACTCGAACTCGATAACTCAACTCAACGCAATCAATCTTATATATATATATATATTGCAATTTAAATAACTAAGTAAGTTGTTTAATTATTATTGAATTTGTTGCAAACAATTATATTAACAAATCTATTAATATATTACTTTTCTTTATTATTAAAAACTATTTATTAAAATTAATCTTAAAATTATTTAAAGTTTTTTAAAATAAAATATTCTAAAAATTTGTTACAAAATAAAGAATACAAATTAAATTATTATTAAAATTAAAGTTTTATAAGATTTTCTTTAATATCAATTTATTTAAGTACAAATTAAGTAAATAAAATTTACTAATTATAATTGTATTGCAATCTTAAATTTTAAACTAAAAAGTAAGATTATATTAAATCGAAGAAATATTGCAATTGCAAGAATAAGAAAATTTGTAAAATATAAAATATAGATTTTTATAAAATTGTTAAAGTTATTGACAATTATATTTACAAACTAAAGTTATTTAAATTAAAAAAAACAATTAATTTTATATTTTAGATATTACTTTTGTATTTTAATAAGAGCAAATTTCTTTTAAATTAGTATATAAAGTCTTTGTTATTTCTTATTAAAATTAATAAATTATATAAATATCTTGTTATTAATATTATTAAATCTAAAATTAACAAACAAAAAATTTATTATAATTTAAAATTAAAATTAATAATTAAGAATTATAGAATTAATAATAAGATTAATAAGATATTATAATACTAAATTTTCTTTATAAGTAAAACAAATTCTAGTAATTACTTTAAGTAAAAAGATTACTATATAATTAATAATTGTTCAAATTTAGTTGTTAACTTTTATTACAAATACTTAAATATTTAGAATATTTTTTAATTAAAAACTAATTAGATAAATTGCTAAAATATATTTGTTAATTTGTTATAATTTATTTTATAATAGTTTTAATATAGTACTTGCAATATAACTAATTGCTTTTATATATATTAGATATTTTGTAACTTATATTCGAAATTATATTGTTTATATTTTAAAACTTATTATTTATATATGAAAGATTAATTGAAGTTACTAATTTAACTTTAAAACTAATATTAAAAGTTGGAAATTTTATATTAAAATTAAAACTATTTAATATTTAATATTCAATTATTTTTTACTATTGTTCGATAAAAATTTGAAAATATAATAGTAAGATAATTACTATTGTTAAAAATTATTTAATATATATTTATAGTTCTTGTGATTACTTCTAACAAAATATCGAAAATATAAAATTAATACAATTATTATTATTAAAAGTTATTTAATAATTATTTACAATTTTTGTTATTGCTTCTAATAAAATCTCGAAAATATATTATTAATACAATTATTATTGTTAAGAATTACTCAATATATATTTGCAATTTTTACAATTATTCCTCGAGTTTCTTATTAGACACTTTAAATTTACTTTTCTTATATTTTTTGAATAAAATATAGTCTTAAATATATAAGTATACAAATATATATATCTAAATTTTTTACAAGAAACTTTTATATTAATTTTCTGCTCTATATAGTAAATTTAGAAAAATGTATTTAAATATAGTTAAAATTTGACAAATATTACTTTTTCGATATTGTTATCTTTATTATTGTTGTTAATCTTTCTCTTCGAAGTTATATAGTTTATATTAATATTGTCTTCTTTCTTCGAATTATATAATCGAAATAAAATTTTCTCTTTAAATTTAATCGATCTCTATCTTATTAATAATTTCTTTCTCTTTATATTATATAATCTAGATTTTCTTCTTAAGATTAAAGTTAGTAATCTTTGTATTCTCTTAAATTTTTATATATTTAATATTTTCTTAAAATTATTTACTTTTTTCTTTATCTTAATCTTGTTATTGTTTAACAAATTGTTTAACAGTTGTTAAAAAGTTTATTTCTTATATTTAATATTAATTAAAAATCTTGTTCGAAGATATTTAGTATTTTTTAAAGTTAACTAAAATATTAAATTAAGATTTTGTTATTATTTTGTTAAAATTTGCAAATAAAAGAGAAAAATAATATTACAATTCTACATTAAATAAACTTTGTTTCTTCGAATTTTCGCTTTTTAGTCTTAAATATACTACGAGTAGTAGCTAGCGTCTCAAGACTTATAGTACTTATATTTATTTTCTATATATAGCTAGTTCTAGATAGCTAGTATTTCTATTAATTAACTATATACTAGTTATTATAGCTCTAATTCTAATATCTATATATTAAAAATTACAATTCTCATAAAATATAATTACAAAATTTACAATAGAAAGTTATTAATTATTATTCGAACTTTTAAAAAGTAATATTCGAAATATTTAAATATATTTGTTAAAGAAATTATTAAAATTATTGTTAATTATTAATGTTTAAAGTATTTTATAATTATTAAGTAATTAAATTGTTGTTAAGTTTATTAAACAAAGTTTCTTTTTAAATTTTAGTTTTAAGATTATCCATTGTCTAGATATGTTAGATACAAAGTTTAGCAATTTTATTCAATAATTGCAAAGTTTGTTTCCTAGTAAATTAATTTATACAATTAGTTTTAACAATAAACAATTCTTAAATAATATTACTCGAAATCTAGTATAATTAAAGTTAATATCTTAATTTTATTATTATTAAGTATTATTTATAACTTATTAACAAAGTTAGTTTGTTTGCTTTAGAATTTTATCGAATCTTAACTAATTATTAACAGAAAATTAACAAAAGCTTGCGAATAGTTTGTTAAAATGCTGTTAACAATTTACAAATATATAGAGTTATTTGTAGTTTCTTAGTTTGCAGTTTATTTGCTATCTTAACAAAACTAGTTTTATAATTCTAGATATTTATGTACAATTTTTACAATTATAATCTCTTTGTTTTTTGATTCAAATTTGTCTTTTCTATTAAATATATTTGTGTTATTTATATCTTAATTGTCTATATCTTTCTAATTAAGAATTTTCTTTTATAAATTAATTTATATTTGCTAAAACAATCAATTTAATACAAGAGAAAAAGTTCGAGATTAAAAAAATCGATTTTAAGATTCTTGTTTAATAAATATTCAAAATATATTTATATAATAAAAATATATAGCAAATTATTGCAAGTAATAAGATTAATAAATAAAAAATCTTAATTATTCTTTACAAATTTATTAAGTTAAAGCTAGAAAATTATATTATAATTAAAAACTTAACAATTAAAGTTAAATATTTATTTATTAAAGAAAAATATATATATATTAAAATAAAAGAATATTTTTATATATCGAAGCAATTAAATTTTAATATAAATTATTAATTGCTAAGTACTTGAAACAAACAAAAGTATTTTAGAAAGTATAGAGATATTACTATTAATCTATATTATATTTAGATATTAAAAAATATATTAGAAATTACTTTCTTTATAAATATAGCAAATCTTATTACAAATATAAATATAATATATTTTAGCTTTTATCTAATTTAAATTAATATTAGCAAAATATATTTTGCAACTTTATTATTTTGTTTCTATTATATTATTTTAAAAAAAGATTAGTTTAATATATTTTAATAATAGTTAATAAATTATTTAAATATAGACTGATCGTTCGGGTCGGTTTTTCTCCAAAATCGAAAATCCGACCCGAGAGTTATATCTAATTAGGCCAAACTTTAACCAAATATAGTTAGTAATTTTATTATTTATAAAATTCGGTTCCAAATTTATAAAAATTCGGTTCCAAATAATTAGTCAAATTAAATATAAGAAATTTGTATCTATAAATTCTTTAAAAGTTAAAATTATAATTTAGATCTTTATTAACTTTGTTAATATAATAAGAGTTTTTTAATTTCGATAATCTTATATAGAGATACTTAATTTATTGCTTATTTTGAATAATATTTTTTGCAAAAGACTAGATATTAAGTCTAATTTATTAATTGTATTTTATCTAAAAATTGACAATTAAATTTAGAATATTAATATTACTTTCAAATAATATCTATATATATATAGATATTACAACTAAAATAATAAAGTAAATTATTTTGTTGTTATTAAATCTGTTGCAAACAACTATATTAGCAAATCTATTACTATTTTTTTGTTATTATAGACTATTTATTAAGATTAAATTTAAAATTATTTGAAGTTTTTTTTAATAAAAACAATTTAAAGAATTAATATAAAATAAAGAACGCAAATAAAATTATTAATAAAATTAAGTTTTTATAAAACTTTCTTTAATATAAATTTGTTTATATAAAATTCAAATACATAAAATTTATTAATTGTAATTGTATTGCAATTTTAAAGTTTAAAAAACAAATAAATTATACTAAATATTAGTAATATTGCAATTGCAAAATTAAGCATATTTTTATAATATAAAAATACAAATTTTTATAAAATTGTTAAAGTTATTAACAATTATATTTACAAATTAAAGATACTTAAATAAATAAAATTAATTTGATCTGTATTTTATATGTAGCTTTTGTATTTTAACAAAATTAAGCTTCTTCTAAATTATTATATTAAGTTTTTATTATCTTTTATTAAGATTAATAAATTGTATAATTATTTTTTTATTAATATTAATAAATTTAAAGTTAATAGATAAAAGATTAACAACAATATTAACTAATATTTTATTATTAAGAATTATAAAATAGATAAAAAGATTAATAAAATATTATAATATTAAATTCTTTTTACAAATAAAATAGATTATAATAATTACTTTAAGTAGAAAGATTATTATATAACTAACAATTACTCAAACTTTATTGTCGACTTTTACTATTAATATTTAAATATTGTTAAATTTAATATAATATTTAAAATATCTTTTAATTAAAAATTAATCAAATAAAATATTAAAACAAATTTATCTATATATTATAATTTGTTTTACAAAAGTTTGGGAATAGTACTTGCAATATTGTTAATTGCTTTTTTATATATTTGATGTTTTGTTACGTTTATTCGAAATTGTATTATTTATATTTTAAAGTTTATTATTAATATATTAAAGATTAAACAAAATTATCTATTTTGCTTTAAAGTTAATATTAAAAGTATTTAATATCTAATAACTTTTTGTTATTGTTATTGTTTAACAAAAATCTCGAAAATATATTATTAAAATAACTATTATTGTTAAAAATTAACTAATATATATTTGCGATCTTTCTAATTGTTTCTTGAATTACTTGTTAGATATTCTAGATATACTTTTTTATATATTTTTCGAATAAAAAACAATGTTAAATTCGTAAGTATATAAATAAATAAATATATATTATTTATTAAAAGCTTTTATATCAATTTTCTATTCTATATAATATATCTAAATAAATGTATTCGAATATAGTTAAATTTCGACAAGTTTTAACTTTTTAATATTGTTATTTTATTTGTTATTGTTAATTTTCTTTCGAAGTTATATAATTGAAATTAAATTCTTTTTTTGTATTCGATTGATCT